>Ga0193961_1000618_pt1 | contig 13564 bp, 10 predicted proteins | sample FB_4_MG_FD_140371 | JGI IMG/M metagenome (GOLD analysis project Ga0193961, IMG submission 140371) | Microbial mat bacterial communities from the Broadkill River, Lewes, Delaware, United States - FB_4_MG | ecosystem: Environmental > Aquatic > Freshwater > River > Microbial mats | place: USA...
ATTATTTGCCACTACACTTACATCTGAATCAATTGTTTTTGTTTTAGAGTTTAGTTTTGCATTTTGTGTTTTTATAGATGATTTTCTCGATTTCAAATCAAGCGAAGCTAAAATATTTTCCTTTTTTATGTCTGCGTTTAAAGTACCTTTGAAATCTTCTTTATATAAATCAACCTTTGCATACTTTTTCACTAAATCCAAAGCACCGTTTTTTGTAAACTTTCCATCATTTAAATCTGCTCTAAACCTACCCATATCTTTTGCTAAGTTATAGTTTAGTTCGCCAGTTAATTTAGATTTGAATATCTCAGGATAGATTAACATCTCTAACATGTCAAGAGTCTCTAAAGAGTTAAATTTTGCGTTAAAATCATCGTTATAAAGTTTAGCTTTTATATCTCCGCCTGCAATTTTAGAGTTGATGCTTAAATCTAAATCTTTATCTTTTTTCAACTCTCCTGTTGCTAACAAAGAGCCTTTTAAATGTCTATTTGTAACAAAAAAGAGTTTGTCCAGATTTTCAATACTGAGTGCGTAATCACTATGCAGTGAACCTTTTTTTGTGTCAAAGCTCGCCTTTTTAACGTCTAAATTTGCTAGATTTGAGTTAAAGTCCACTTTTGTGTTTAAAATATTTTTATCTAAAGTTGTATGTGTAGATGCGTTAAATGTAGTACGAGGCATCTCAGGGTTAAACTCATAAGCTTTTGACATGTACTTTGAATCTACAAGTCCATTTTTCAAGTTTGACACTACTACACCTTTTAAACTATCTGCTCTTGCATCATCTATATCTACATCTAAAGAGAAGATACCATCAGCATAGTGAGGTTGTTTTAACATGTATAAAACTGAAGCAAGTTTTAAATCTTTCATACTGGCTTTAAGTGTTGCTGGTGCAAAATCTTTTAGGGTAGCTCTAAACTTAGTATCTGATGATGCCAAATCACTACTTCCATCTACTACCAACTCTTTTTTGTTACCTTTTACTTTACCGTTTAGCTTTAACTCACCTCTTATATCTGCACCAGTTATAGGTTTTAAAAGTGCCAACTCTTTTATATTTAGAGCATAAAGTAGGTTCATATCCATACTACTGGGAACTATACTTCCCTCACTGCTCATAGTTGCGAGAGAGGAGTTAAAGTTAGAGCTATATACAATACTTTTACCCCTTAAATAGACATCTTGAGTAGAGTTAAATGTAGTATTTGGGATAGTTACACCATATCTGTTTTTCATTACTTTAGAGTTTATTAGACCATTACTCATAACTAAATTCATCTCTCCAGCTAAATTTTCAGACTCTAGTGAAGTTAACTTTACATCAACATCCAAATCAGATGAAGCATAGTTTGGTTCATCTAACATGTAAAGTAGTTTCTCAATCTTTGCACCTTTTATTTTTGCCATTATGCTCTTAGGTTTTAACTCATTCAAATCTATAGTGTAAGAGGTATCACTCCCCCATATATTTGACTTACCATCAATTAGCATACTTTTTTTATCGCCCTTAACTAAACCGTCGCTAAAAAAAGCTCCTCTTAGTGGCATGTTTGTAATTGGTTTAAACATTGCCAACTCTTTTATATCAAGAGAGTAGACTAAATCCGTCGTTAGTTTAGTTGGATTTACATCCCCTGAAGAAGTGATCTTTGCCAGATTTGAAATTAACATGTAGTTATATTTAACAATATCTGCATCCAGTTTTGCATTTAGGTTCATTGTAAAATCTGTCTTAGGGATGCTTAAATTAAAATCTTTTTTCATAAGTTTTGTATTGAGTTTAGCATTTTTTGTAGTAACTAATATCTCTCCATCTAGTGCACCAAGAGTAATACTCTTTAAGTTTACATCGAGATTTATATCTCCATTTGTATATGCTTTTTCTCCACCAATATATAAAAGTGAAGCCAAGTCAGCATCTTTTACTTTAGCTATTATAGAACTAGGGTTTAAATCTTTTAACTCTATGTGATATTTTGTATCACTCTTAGCAACATTACTCACGCCCTCAATCTGCATAAGAGAGATATCTCCCTTAACACTTCCCTCAGTTGCTATAGCACCTCTTAATGATGACTTTGTGAAGTGTTGTAAACTTTGCAAATCATTAAGCTTGACCCTGTAGGCTATATCAAAAGATTCAGAAAGTATGGAGTAGTAACCTTTTACATGTAGAGTATTCATACTATCTATCTCTAAAAGTATTTCAAAATCACTCATAGATAATGAAAATTCTGAAAGCTTACTATCAATGTGGAGTTCTTTATTAATTATACTTTCTGCAATAGGCTTAACAAATGAGTTTCCCATAGGTGTAAAGACAACTACATAAACACTCAATAAAACCGTTATAAAAATTCCACCAAGCCACGCTAAATATTTCATTCTATCCTCCAAATAATTTTGCTAATTATACTCTGAAAGTGTTTATTTATGAACAAATAAGTAAGATATCGTTAATATATAACAATAACAATAAAAGGTCGGCTATTGAACAACGATGTATATATTGCAAGACAACCGATAATCACGCTTGATAAAAAGACGTATGGATATGAGTTACTTTTTCGTTCCATTGAAAATGATGGTTTAGAGTCCGCAAAATTTGGTGATGGAACAATCGCTTCTACAAGAGTTGCGGTAAACACACTCAACCATATAGGACTTCATAAAGTTGTTGGCGAGGATTTTGCTTTTATAAATATAGACAGCGAGCTTATTTTGACAGATGCCGTTTTGAGTATTCCTAAAGATAGATTTATCTTAGAACTTTTAGAGACTATAAAAATAACAGACAATATGCTCGAACGCATTAAAGAGCTTAAAAAACTTGGCTTTAAGTTTGCACTTGATGATGTTAGATGTAGTCCAAGATTTATGGAAAACTTCAAACCAATTTTTCCATATCTTCACATCTTGAAGTTAGACTCTACTCTTATTAACAAGAACTCTCTAGAGTGCCATGTAGAGGACATTAAAGAGTATGATTTTAAACTTCTTGCAGAAAAAGTAGAGACTCAAGAAGATTTTGATTATTTTAAAAATCTAGGGTGTACCTATTTTCAAGGCTATTTTTTCTCAAGACCAAACCTCATCAAACAAAAGGTACTAGACCCTATATATAGCGAAATATTTAAACTAATCAACCTTTTAGATAATGAGAGTGCTATAGAAGATATATCAGATGCTTTTGAGAACTCTCCAGATATTACTATACAGCTTCTAAAGTTTATGAACTCAGGTACATTACCTATAAAAGCAAATATTCGCTCTATTAAACACGCTATAGCTCTACTGGGAAGAGCACCTCTTAAGAGATGGTTACTTCTTATCTCATTTTCAAAATCTAAAACAGCAGTAGATGGAATGCGTTCACCTATAATCGTACTAGCACAAAATCGTGCAAAACTTATGTCTGAACTTGCATCGAGACTTGTTTCTCATGATTTGAATAAAGATGAAGCTTCGCTAACAGGCATAATGTCTCTTATAGATGTCATAACAGATACCCCTATAGAAGAAATTCTAAAAGAACTAAAAGTATCAAACAGTATTAAAAATGCCCTTTTAACACACTCTGGAGATTTAGGAACCTTACTAGAACTTGCCATATCCATTGAGACTTCAGATACAAAAAAATCAAAAGAAGCAGTTGACATGTTAAATATTTCCAATGAACATCTCAATGCATCGATTCTAGAGAGTTACAATATATAAACTAAAACAGGTAGTAAATTTATTATGAAAACATTCAATACCTATTACACATCTAAAGAGGATTTAATATCTTTTATACAAACTAATAAAGTTAAAGATTCTAAATCGCTTTTAATTCAAGTTTTTACATCTAACAACGATGAAGTTTTCATTAACTCATTAACTTCACTAATAGATACAATTTTACCTCTATCATCTCTAATCGGTACCACTACAGATGGAGAGATTAAAGATGGAAATGTCTCAACTATGAAAACAGTTATAAGTTTTAGTGTATTTGAAGAGACTTTACTCAAAACATATATATCCAAAGAGCATGAAAACTATTTTAATGCTGGAAGCACTTTAGCACAAAACCTGATTACAGACCATACCAAAGTAATTATAGCTTTTATAGACGGTTTAAATGGAGATGGCGAAAAGTTTTTAAATGGTATTAACTCTGTTAATAGAGATATAGTAGTAGCTGGTGGAATGGCAGGAGACAACGCAGAGTTCAATAAAACATTTGTATTTACAAAAGATAAAGTTTTGCAAAATGGTGTAGCTGGTGTAGGACTAAGTTCACAATCACTACAAGTATTTAAAAACTATAGTTTTAACTGGCTTCCTGTTGGAATAAACTTAAAAATCACAAAAGCCAAAGGTAATCGAGTATATACCATAAATAACAAAACAGCTTATGAAATATATGCTTATTATCTTGGAGACGAAACTGCTAAAACACTTCCAGGTATTGGTATAGAGTTTCCACTGATAATCAAAAAAAGTGGTCGAAATGTAGCAAGAGTAGTTTTAAGCAGTGAGAGTGATGGTTCACTTATCTTTGCAGGCGAATTTAAAGAGGGCGATACCGTTAGATTTGGATATGGAGACACAAATGCCATATTAGACCATTCAAAGCATGATTTAAGCAAAATCACAAAGCACCCGATAGAGTCTATATTTATATACTCATGTATGGCTAGAAGAAGGTTTATGTCAGATCTCATACAAAATGAGACAAAACCATACAACGATATAGCTCCAACAGCTGGCTTTTTTGCCTATGGGGAGTTTTTTAGCTCTTCAAATAAAGAGATGTTAAACCAAAGTATGACTGTTTTAGGTCTGAGCGAATCTGATAAAATAAATGAAAATCTAAATCTTGAGAATATTTATACTAAATCTAAAGATGGTAACTCTATAAGAACACTCGCACACCTGATTAAAACATCATCTGAGGAACTTGAAGCTTTAAATATAATGCTTGAGAACAGAGTAGAAGATGAGATAGAAAAAAACAGAGAAAAAACACAAGAGATAATTGAGCAAAAAAAACTCTTTGAGACTATTTTCAATAAATCTAAAGATGGCTTTTTAATTTTAGAAGATTGTAAATTTATTGATTGTAATGATTCCGCAGTCAAAATATTGGACTATCCAAGCAAACATGAACTTTTAAAGATGAATCCAATTTCAACAAGTCCAGAGTATCAGCCTGATGGTAGCTTATCAAAGGAAAAAGTATCTCAATATATAGAAAAAGCGGCAAAGGATGGAAACTGCACCTTTGAATGGGTTCATCAAAAAGCAAATGGTGAAAATATCTGGACAGAAGTTACTCTGACAAATATATCTTCACAAAATAAAAATACATATTTTGGTCTATGGAAAGATATAGACCAGAAGAAAAAAACAGAATTCGAACTCGAGGAGTTAACAAAAACATTAGAACAAAGAGTCAAAGACCAAGTAGATGAACTAAGAGACAAAGATGAAATCCTGTTTAAACAAGAAAAAGAGCGAATAGAACTCAAATTTGCAGAAGAGCAGGCAAAATCTTCAAACCTAGCAAAATCAAACTTTTTAGCAAATATGTCACATGAGATACGAACACCTCTAAATGCAATACTAGGCTTTATAGATATTCTGTTTCAAAAAGAGAAATCTAAAGACAAAAGAGAAAAATTAAAAATCATCAAAGACTCAAGTGATGCATTACTAACAATTATCAATGATATTCTGGACTTCTCAAAAATAGAGAGTGGAAAGATGGTTGTAGATAACACTGTTTTTAAAACAAAAGAACCTTTTACTCTTATATCAGGACTATTTTATGATAAGGCACAAGAAAAAAATATAAATATAAAACTACATGTAGATAAAAACCTACCTCTAAATGCTTATGGAGATATTACAAGAATCAAACAAGTCTATAGTAATCTTTTAAGTAATGCTGTGAAATTTTCAAATAAAAACTCTGTAATCGATGTAAATATAGATTTTAATGAAAAAAACAAACAACTCTTGTGTAGTGTACAAGATTATGGAACTGGAATAGCTCCAGAAAATATAGAGAAGATATTTCATTCATTTGAACAAGCAGACAGTTCAACAACAAGAAAATTTGGAGGTACTGGTCTTGGTCTTCCTATTAGTAAAAAACTCATTGAAATCATGGGAGGAGAGTTAAGAGTAGAGAGTAAACTTGAAAAGGGAAGTAAGTTTTACTTTAACCTTGATTTATTCTCCAATGTACCTGATATTGCTGAGAACTCTGAAGATACATATAAAGCCATAGATATAGATAAAAATAGCCTCAAGGGTAAAATACTATTGGTAGAAGACAATAAACCAAACCAGATGCTAATGAAACTTATGTTAAAAAAATTCAATTTAGAAGTAACTATTGCAAATGATGGTCTAGAAGCTATAGAAGCATATAAGAAAGACAAGTACTCACTTATACTTATGGATGAAAATATGCCAAATATGAATGGTATAGAAGCAACAAAAAACATAAGAATATTAGAGTTACAAAAGGATTACAAAACCCCTATAGTAGCAGTAACAGCAAATGCTCTATCTGGGGAGAGAGAGCGTTTTATGAACTCAGGAATGGATGACTATATTTCCAAACCAGTAGGACGTAATGAGCTGGAGAGAGTATTAGTTAAATTCCTTCAAAACTCAACTTGATAGTAAGTGACTCAACTTAACTAAATAAATTTTCTCAACTACTACTTGACATTGTTACACTCAATGTGTATAATGTTGTCAGATTTTTAGAAAAAGGAGTTAATTTAACTATTATGTCGAAACAATCTGATGAAGAATTAAACAATGAACCTCAAGAAAATGAAGAGGAAAATAAAGAAACAAATATTGACGAGGCTGAAGCTGAAGCAGAAGCTGTAGAAAATGAGTTTGATCTTTTACAAACTGAGTTAACAGAATTAAAAGACAAATATGCTCGTGTTCATGCTGACTTTGATAATATCAAAAAAAGATTAGAGCGTGAAAAGTACACAGCAGTTGAATACTCAAATGAGAAGTTTGCTAAAGATATGATTCCAGTAATGGATGCACTTGAGGGTGCCTTAACTTCAGCAAACGGTGATGCTGATAAAGCAGAACTTTTTGATAAATTAAAAGAGGGTATAGAGTTAACACATAAGCAATTTTTAACTTCTTTAGAAAAACATGGTGTAACAATGGTTGCACATGACGAGCAATTTGACCCAAATATTCATAATGCTGTACAAGCAGTTGACAACGATGAAGTTGAAAGTGGTCAAATTGTTCAAACTTTTCAAACAGGTTATAAATATAAAAATCGCCCACTACGTGAAGCGATGGTAATAGTAGCCAACTAGTTATTAGAACGTCATCTGGAACAAAGTCCCAGATAACTACGCTAGACGCTGTGCCACTAAAGCACAAAAATGCTATCGGCATTTTCGTAAAAGTGGAAAATTAAAAAAATATAAAATAAATTAAAGGAAAATATAATGAGTAAAGTTATAGGAATAGATTTAGGAACAACAAATTCATGTGTAGCAGTTTATGAGGGTGGAGAAGCGAAAGTTATCCCAAATGCAGAGGGTAAAAATACAACTCCATCAGTAGTGGCATTTACAGATAAAGGTGATGTTTTAGTTGGTGACCCTGCTAAGCGTCAGGCAATTACAAATCCTGAGAAGACGATCTCTTCAATCAAGAGAATCATGGGTCTTATGATGAATGAAGAAAATGCTAAAGAAGCACACGATAAAGTAACTTACAACATCGTAGATAAAGATGGTTCAGCTGCTGTTGATGTAGCTGGTAAGATTTACACTCCACAAGAGATTTCAGCTAAAATCCTTACAAAACTAAAAGAAGATGCTGAAGCTTATCTGGGTTCAACTGTAACTGATGCAGTAATTACTGTTCCGGCTTACTTCAATGATGCACAGAGAAAAGCGACAAAAGATGCAGGTACTATCGCTGGATTAAATGTTCTTCGTATTATCAATGAGCCTACTGCATCTGCACTAGCTTACGGTTTAGAGAGCAAAGCTGAAGAAAACGTACTTGTTTATGACCTTGGTGGTGGAACATTTGATGTTACAACTCTAGAGATTTCTGATGGTACATTTGAAGTTCTTTCAACTGATGGTAATGCATTCTTAGGTGGTGACGACTTTGACAACAAAATCGTTGACTTCTTAAATGCTGAGTTTAAAAATACTCATGGAATCGAACTTAAAAACGATAAAATGGCTCTTCAACGTCTAAAAGATGCAGCTGAAAATGCTAAAAAAGAACTTTCAAGTTCAACTGAGACTGAGATTAACTTACCGTTTATCACTATGACAGAAGCTGGACCACAACACTTAGTTGTAAAACTTACTCGTGCTAAATTTGAAGGTATGATTTCTTCACTTATAGATGAGACTATTGACCACATCAAAGTAGCAATGAAAGAAGCAGATTTAGATGCCAATGATATCAAAGAGATTATCATGGTTGGTGGTTCTACTCGTGTTCCAGCTGCTCAAGAAGCTGTATCTAAATACTTCGGTGGTAAAGCCTTAAATAAAGGTGTTAACCCTGATGAAGTTGTTGCTGCTGGTGCTGCTATTCAAGGTGGTGTTTTACGTGGAGATGTTAAAGATGTACTTCTTCTAGATGTTACTCCTTTATCACTTGGTATTGAAACTTTAGGTGGTGTTGCTACTAAAATCATTGAAAAAGGTACAACTATCCCTGTTAAGAAATCTCAAGTTTTCTCAACTGCAGAAGATAACCAACCAGCTGTTTCAATCAGTGTTGTTCAAGGTGAGAGAGAATTCGCTAAAGACAACAAATCTTTAGGTCTGTTTGAACTTGGTGATATTCCAGCTGCTCCACGTGGTGTGCCTCAAATTGAAGTAACTTTTGACATCGATGCAAATGGTATCTTAACTGTTTCTTCAACTGACAAAGGTACTGGTAAATCTCAGTCAATCACAATCTCTGGTTCTTCAGGACTGAGTGAAGAAGAGATTAACAAAATGGTTCAGGATGCTGAAGAGAACAAAGCAGCAGATAGTGCTAGAAAAGAGCTAGTTGATTTAAGAAACCAAGCTGATGCACTAATCGCTCAGACTGAAAAATCAGTAACAGAGATGGGAGACAAACTTGAAGCAGACGAAAAAGCTAAAATTGAAGCTGCTGTGACTGACTTAAAAGATACTCTAAAAGATGAAAATGCTACTAAAGAGCAAATCGAAGAGAAAGTAAAAACTCTTACAGAAGCTTCTCACAAAATGGCTGAGCAGATGTATAAGCAAGAACAAGGTGGTGAAGCAGCAGGTCAAGCTGACACTAAAAAGAAAAAAGACGACGATGACGTAATAGATGCTGAAATAGAATAATTTCTATTTCGCAAAACCTTCTTTAAGACATTTGAGATAAAGTAATATACTTTTTCTCAAATATCTACATGTCAAATAATCACTTTTTAAAAACCTTCACAAAATTCACAACAGCAACACAATATTAAGCACTGGCATACTGCTTTTCAATAATATAGTCTCTATTTACAAAAAGTTCATTTACCGCTTCAAGCATTCCATAAAGCTCCATTTCACGACCGCTGATATGCTCCAGAATTTTTCCCTTAGAATCAATAAAAATAAAAGTCTCATATTCATGATTTTTTTTATCTATATATGGAGAGTATATAACACAGTCTGCATATTTTAACTGTGGATGACACAAACATGCTTCTTTAAAAGTTTCACATGTGCATTTTATTTTCTTAATCTCTAAAAGTTCATTTTGAATAGAGTTTATTAAACCATCTTGTAGATATGGAAACCTATCTTTTAAATTTTCATACTTTAAAATCTTATCCATAACGTCCTCCTCTATAAAATTGATATCCGTTATTAGAATCTTTTAGTGAGTCTATTACATATAAACTAATAACTTTATTAGTTTATAAGGCAGTTGTTAAGTTTAAGTTTTATTAATCTATTTGTATATTTTCAGTATCATACTGCTTATAAAAAGGATATTTTAGTGGATTTAAAAGCTACACTTTCAAAAGACGACATTACACTACCAGAAAACTTTTTTTACAATATTCAAAAATATAAAGAGCATCTTTTTAAATGGAATAAAATCCATAATATGACTGGTGCAAAAGATGAAAAGACTATAGATGAGTTTATATACGATGCAGTTTTTCCTGTGAGTTTTCTACCAAAAACTAAAAACCTTATGGACATAGGTACAGGAGCAGGTTTTCCAGGTATGATTTTAGCCATAGCACTTCCTGAGACTAAAGTTACACTTGTAGAACCACTAACAAAAAGAGCGAGTTTTTTACAGTTTGTAAAAGCTGATTTAAAGCTTGACAATGTAACAGTAGTTAAAAAAAGAGTCGAAGAGATGCCTTCGCAGAACTTTGAACTTATAACTTCTAGAGCTGTGACAGATACTGACATGTTATTAAAACTGAGTGAAAATTTCCGTGATGAAAACTCAAAACTTCTCTTTTATAAGGGCGAGAAAGTTTATGATGAGTATGAAGAAGTTAACGAAACCCTTGCTCACAAAATTATTAAAACCAAAAACAGACACTATTTACTTCTGGGAGAAGATTGATGATACTAAAACTTTTACTCATTATTGCTGTTATATCTATAGTGTACTTTTTCTTTATAAAAAAGAAACCTCTTAAAAAAGATAGTAAAAAAAATAATGAAAAAAATGAAGCTAAACAGCAAAGTAATGACATGATAGAGTGTTCTACATGTGGAATCTACTGTGAAGTAGATGATAGTATCCTGAGCAATGGAAAATACTACTGCTCAAGAGAGTGTATGGAGAAAGTATAATGATTATTTTTGGACATAGGTTTATACCGAGTGAATCTTTTTACCACATAGTAGATATTGATGCAATTAATAATACCCCGCCATCTTCAACTATCTACCTACCATTTAGTGAAGAAAATCTTGACATTATTAACTACGCAAATGAGAACTCTCTGTCTTTTGCTTTAACAGTAGAAGATATTACTCAAATCATCTACGCCTCATCACTTAACGCCTCATATATCATAGTCTCAAAAGAGCTTGCAAAAATAGCTTCAGATATAGCTGATAGCTACCTTTTTGATGCAAAAATACTTGTAGCCATTGATGATGAAAACGATATAGAGGAACTTGCTATTTTAGGAGTTGATGGAGTTTTGTTTCCTAATGCAGTTTTAAAGATTAGCTCTTAAGAGAGATTATCTAATATCTCTCTTTTTATACTGCTTTTTAAAGAGGTTAAAACTTCATAGCTTATGGTATTTGCTGTTTTTGCAACTACGCAAGCATCATTAAAAATAAGCAGTTCCTCTTCATCACTCAAAAATGAGCTGTTATCCATAGAGACTCTACCTGCTAACTTCACATGTGAGGGTGTTTCATAGTTGTTTGAACAGACTCTTAAAAAACCATCACCATAACCAAAGTCATAGTTACCAACCACACAATCCTCTTTTGCCTCAAAAGTTCCCCCATAACCAACACGCTCGCCTATTTTTAACTCTCTTGATGAAATCTTTTTTGCATATAGAGAAAGAACAGGTTTAAATCCTTCTACATGTAAACTTCTTGGCAGAGTCATACATCCATAAGATGCAATTCCTACTCTAGCCATATCTTCACTAAAATCACTGCTTCTAAAGAGTGCAGCAGAGTTTGCAGAGTGAAAACGAAGAGGTGAAAATCCAAACTCTTTTGCCAACTCTACAGACTCCTCTTTTACTTTTTTGAAGTTGTCATTTTGCCAAAACCACTCAGAGCTTAACTCATCTGCACTTCTATGGTGCGTAAAGACAGCTTCTAAATTAAGCCCCGCTTCTTTTATCTTAATAAATGCTTCTTTTAGTTCACTCTTGTCTATGCCATTTCGGTGCATACCAGTATCTACTTTTAACTCTACAAGTGTGCCTTTTGGAAATCTGTTTATAGATGTTATGTCATTTATGGTGTATCTTGTTTTGTCGCTTTTAACATGTGGAATATCTGCTAAGACTAAAATATATTCAAAATACTCTTGGAGTATCTTAGCTTCTGATTCATGCTGAACTACCGCTTTTGTTATGCCGTACTCTTTAGCCATAGAGGCTATCTCTTTTATACCGTGACCATAAGCATTATCTTTTAAAACAAGAGCTATTTTATCTTTTGCTTTGGTAAATCTAGCGATAATATCGAGATTATTGAAAAATGATTTTTTATTTAAAGTTATATAAGCCATAGAGGAATTATACCTAATGAGACGATTTATTGCAGAATTTGAAGAGCAAAGTTTTACACAAATTATTTTTCCACATGTTAATAGTGACTGGGTTGATTATCTCCAAGATGCTCAGCAGACATTTGTAAACATTATCAATGAAATCATCAAGTATCAAAAATGTTTGGTTGTATGTGATGATATTGAGAGTGTAAAGGCTAACTTTAGTGAGAACGAAAACCTGCATTTTGTAGAGTATCAAACCGATGATACTTGGGCTAGAGACTGCTCTTGTTTGTGTGTTGAAGAAGGCTCACATGTTAAACTTCTTGACTTTACTTTTACAGGCTGGGGAGATAAGTTTCAAGCAATAAAAGACAATGCCATGAGTCAGGCTATATCAAAGTGCTACAGTTCAGAAATGCAAAGTATTGATTTTATACTAGAGGGTGGCGGAGTTGAGAGTAATGGTAAAGGCATAGTTTTAACTACCTCTGAGTGTATGCTAAACAAAAACCGTAACAAAACTCTAAGCTCTACTCAAATCACACAAAAACTAAATAATTATCTCGGTTCAAATAAGGTTCTTTACCTAAATCACGGATATTTAGCAGGAGATGATACAGATTCACATGTGGATACCTTGGCTAGATTTATAGATGAAAAAACTATTATGTATGTCACATGTGAAAATAAAGAAGATGAGCACTACAGAGAGTTAAAGCTTATGGAAGAGGAACTCAAAGAGTTTAGTATTACTCATAACTTTGCTCTTATAAAACTTCCAATGACAGAAGCTATATATTTTGAAAATGAAAGACTTCCAGCCACTTATGCAAATTTTCTTTTTGTTAATGGTGCTGTTTTAGTACCAACTTACGGAGTTAAAGAGGATGAAGAAGCACTTAGTGTTTTCAAATCTACTTTTAAAGATAGAGATATAGTACCCATCGACTGCTCAGTCCTAGTCCGACAGCACGGCTCACTTCACTGTGTTACTATGAACTTTGCAAAGGGTGTTAAACTCACATAGTTTTTATAATCATTTTCATTACAAATCTATCAGTAGAGATTATTGTATTACTGGTCTTTAAAAAAGGGAACATTATATATAGAATGGATAACTACATAACAAACTAATCAGTACTTTATTGGAACCTCATTTGCTTAACATATAAAAACTATTTTAGTGAGCATTAATATGACTGTAAATTCCTCAACTCAAGCACCATATACTCCAGCAACAAACAAAACTACAGCTACCAGAGCTGTATCAGCTTATGATAGTGCAACACCAGCTACACAAACAACC
>Ga0193961_1000623_pt1 | contig 13509 bp, 12 predicted proteins | sample FB_4_MG_FD_140371 | JGI IMG/M metagenome (GOLD analysis project Ga0193961, IMG submission 140371) | Microbial mat bacterial communities from the Broadkill River, Lewes, Delaware, United States - FB_4_MG | ecosystem: Environmental > Aquatic > Freshwater > River > Microbial mats | place: USA...
CTACTATGTCCCTCTATATAAACTTTAGGGTCTAGTTTCAATTTATTCATCGCTTCTATATATCCTTCTTTTTTTTGCAAAATTGTATTATTCTCAGGATTATACAAAAAAAGAGCTATCTTTTTATGTCCTAAATTATATAGATAATTGACTGCAATTTCTGCACTATGTTTATAATTAAATTTAACACAATTAGGTTCATTAAATTCTACTTTCCCTCCAATAAATATTACTGGAAGTAAATCCTTGCAAACATCTTTAATTCTACCTATTTCGCTACTTACAGGTGCAATAATTAAAGCTCCAACTCTATTTTCGCACATATTTCTGCAATATATTTTTTCTAATTCTTTATCTCTATTTGAAACGCCCAAAAAAACCGAATGTCCTTTTTCTAACGCTTGTGCTGATATAGCTTGAAACGCTTCATTATAAGCCGTTTCTGCTCCAATAGATGGTACAATCATACCAATATTATGATTTGAATTTTTTGAAGAAAGACTCCTTGCAGAAGCATTCGGAATATATCCTATCTCATCTGCAATTAAACGCACTCTTTCCTTTAATGAATCCGATATATCATTTGCATCTCTTAATGCCCTTGAAACCGCAACATGGGAAACATTTAAAATTTTGGCAATATCTTTTATAGTAGGCTTCTTTTTACCATCATATAATTTTGTCATATAATCACCTACCTTTATGAATAAATATTATTGGATTAATTTTACACTATAAATATGTATTTTTCAACAATTCTTTGGGTAATACCTATATAATAATATTTATAATCATCATTATTGCCGCTATAAGATTAGTAACTGCAAATATTTTTTTTAAGTTTTTAGGTTTACTTTTTAATGCATATTTACTTCCTATGAGACCTCCTATAACTGCTACAATCATAAGTGGAATCGCCAATGATGGATTAAAATCTCCATTAATGCTATGTCCTATAAAACCCATTAAAGCAGTTGCTGCAACCATTGCTGACGATGTTCCAATAGCAATTTCCATAGGTATACCACATAACATAACCATTAATGGTATCTTAAATGCACCACCTGAAATTCCTATTGCTCCAGCAAAAAAACCAACACATGCAGTTATTGGAAGAGTTACCCATAAATTCACTGTATATTCATACTCTCCAAATTTCCTATTCCAATAACCAAATTTATTTTTCTTAATAATAGGTTTTTCTTTAACTGAGATAAACATAAATATTGATATAACAATTAATAAACTTGCAAACATTAATTTTAAAGTTATACCCTCAATATTTCCTGCAAAATAACCACCTATAAGAGCCATAATATCAGTTGGTGGATCTATAACAAGAGCTAATTTCCAATCTACCTTTTTACTTTTATGAAATATAAGCATTGAAGTTAATGCGGTTCCCATCATTATTAGCTGTGAAGTTGTCGCTGCATTATGCATTGAAACCCCTGCTAAAACCATCGTTAAAACATAAAAATTTCCACCGCCTTTTCCTACCATAGACATTAATACCGAAATTGCTAAAATTATGATGCATATTATAACTACTGATTCCATATAAACACTTCCTTAATTTATTTGCATTCATATAGTACTCCTATCATTTACTTGTGTCAATTATTCAGCTATAAAAATTCTAACTTTAAAATTAAAGCCTTTAGAAATTTTTATTCTAAAGGCTTTAATTTTATTCTATAGAAATATATATTTCAACCGTTTGATTATTCATATCATTAGTTTCATTATTATAAACTTCAAAATCTGATAAATACTTTCTTTTAAGATCCATTTTCCATATTTCATTCCATGCTTTTCCTACTTCAGTCACTAAATCGCCCTTTATTACAAATTTGGCATACTTCCCTTGTTCTATTTTTCTAACTTCAAAATTTGCATTACTGTATTTTGATACTTCTAAACAACACATAAACCTATATGGTTTTGTTGCATCTCCTTCATAGTCAGTATATAATCCAATTCCTCTTCCATCTATTAAATTTTCAATTTCAGCATATTTATTATTGTAAATAAAGTCTTGCCACATTTGACCTATATCTTTAATTGCTTTTCCATCTTTATTAGTAGTTATTACTGAACTACCTACAACTATCTTTTCTTCTAAATTTACTACTTCATAATTCATCTACAACACTCCTTTTTCTTATATATTATAAAAGCTAATATGACAGCATTATGTCATATTAGCTAAAATTTAAAAATATATTCAATTATTGACTCTTCTTTTTCTCCAATTCTTTCAATATACAGTCTATCTACCATTACTTTATATTCAAACTCAATGTTTTTTAATCTATTATACGCTGTTATTAATTCTTCCTTTGTTTGAAATCTTCCAACCGTTATATGAGGACTGTAATTTCCATTTTTAGTCCATTCTGATTGATATGGATTAAGCAGCCCCTTATATAATTTATAGTGAATTTTTTTAATTTCTTCTTTTCCTTTGTTAATATCTACAAAAAGAAAATATCCATAATCTTCTACCATTTTTAATCCCTTAAGGTTTATCTTAAATGGCTCTTGATTTTTAAGTACCTGCTTTATCTCCTCTATTATTTTCTCTGTATCAATATTACTTTCAAATGGAAAAACTAATGTAATATGTGGTTCTATACAATTAAATAAATTATCGTATTTTTCTCTAATCTCGTCTATTATATTCTCCTCTTTAACTCTAGGAAAAATATGAATACACCTAACCTTATTTTTATGCATATTCTATCTCCTTTCAAAATATTCTTTTCTTAATAAAGAATAGATACATTGATCATACTTTGCGTCTCCAATCCAATAATGCTCTCTTAATTTCCCATCTAAAATAAAATTGCTTTTCTCCAATAATTTTATTGATGCTTTGTTAAAAGAACCCGTAGTCGCATAAATTTTATTAATCCCTAATTTATCATCTAAAAATAATTCTTTTAAAAATTTTTCAATCATAATACTTCCATAACCCTTTTTTCTATTTATTTCAGGTAGATAGTATCCAAATTCTACACTTCTATTTCTCTTATTATAATCAAAATAGAAAATTTTCCCTATTAATTTATTATCAATAAAAAAGCCATACAACCAAATATTTTTGTTAATAATTCTAATAATATTATCATAATAAGTATCAAATTCATAATATTTTTTTACAGGTCTACAAGTAAATAATTCGCTATTTTTTTCATTTTTTGTCCATTTATATATTTCCTCTAGATGTTTTTTGTCAAATTTTTGTATTTTAATTAACTTACAATCCATATCTACTCTCCTTTACTTCAAAAATATTTTATCATTTTTTAAATATATAATTAATTTAAAATAAAAAAACTGCATAAGCAGTTTTTTATTCTTCTATATTACTTACATTTAAACCCTTAGGGACATTTATTGCCGCCCAATAACTAACACATTCTTCTTCTGAATATTTAGTAATAACATGTTTGGTATACGCTTTAACATAAACCGAATCACCTTCAACTAAAATATAGGATTGCCCATATATCTCTATTTTCATTGCTCCCTTTATTATAATTCCAATTTCATCTGCATCATGTCCCCAACATTCAGAACCTGAATTTTCCTTTGTTAATGTCTGAACTTTTCCAACTAATTTTTGATTGCTGTCAGTCCAGTATTCATATGCAATTTTATAGTCTCTACTATATACAGGCTCTCGTTCATGTTTTCTAATAATTGGTTTAAATGACACACTTTCATTAACTAAATCCACTATATTAATTGCCATAGCCTTGCATATTATCTCAACATTTTCAATAGTTGGACTAGTAGCATCACGTTCAATATTACTTAAATATCCTACTGATAGTGAAGTCCTTTGTGATAATTCGTGTAAGGTTAGACAATTTTTTTTCCTATAATATCGAATTCTATTTCCAATTGAAAACATCTATTTCCCCCTGTTATTTTATTTGATTTTATATCAAAAACTTCTTTTTTACAACTTTGTTAAAGTTTTTTTCATTATTCTAAGTGCGATATCTGCATTTATTTCTCTTAACAATCCCATTGAATACATAATATATTTTTCATCCAAAAACATACTTGCATCTACTGGCAATAAACAATCTTGATCTATTCTTTCTTTTTTTAAGACTGCACTTAATACATTTTTAGGATTATGATTGTGGATAATAGGTCCACCAGTTCCAACTATATTTTTTATTCCAGAAACATTTTTACCAACTTGTAATAATTTACAATTTGATGAGTGAATATGTTCTAAATATCCTGCATGTCTTCTTGATGATATTCTAGCAGCAATTATCGAGAGTTCTTCATCTAATATTTTTTCTCTTTCGTTTTCTGGTATATATTCATTATTAATAACTCTATTTTGTATTGCTTTTTCAATCCAACACTTGTCTTCATTGCATATTTTTGATAATTTTTCTACGCCAATTTCATTTAACATAAGCCCTGATGATTCCCTAACTCCCAAATCACTTTCAACTGTTCTTTTAGAAAAAACTTCCTTAGCTCCTGATAATCTAGCACCTTTGTAAGTACTTTGCTCAATAAATGAATGGATATCTGTAGTCGCTCCCCCAATATCAATTATCATTAACTCGCCAATACCTTTTTCATTTTTAGTACCCTTTGATAATAATTCACCTGCTGACAATACTGCAGAAGGTGTAGGCATAAGTATATTGTCTAATGATTCTTTAACCTTATCTAGTCCCTTCATATTGACAATTCTTTTTAAAAATACCTCTCTTACAATGTCTTCAGCCATTTTAGTATTTAACCTTCCAACATTGGGTATTATATTATCTGCAAAAAAACATTCTTTTCTTCCAATTTCCATTAATCCTCTAATTCTATTTACTAATGCACTATTGCCTGCATATATAATTGGAATCCTTAATTTACTATTAGCAATTTCTTTTGCATTATGAAGCATAATTGTTTCATTGCCATTTTCATATCCACCACAAAAAAGAATTATTTCAACCTTTTCATCAGAAATTTTATTTAATTGTTCCTGTGATATTTTGCCTGATATTGTAAATAAAATTTTCCCTCCAGCTCCAAATGCAGTATTCCTTCCAGCAGTTATGCTAAGTTTTTCACTTAACCCAATAACTGCCATTCTAAGTCCTCCAGCTGCACTTGATGAAGACAATTTAATTGCATCATCAAACTCTTTCTTTGATAAAACATTTTTAGCACTATCTAAGCATTGCTTTAATCCAACCCTTGCATCCGTTTTAACAGTTGAAGCAAAACAATTTGTATGCAGTATTTTTTCTTCTTTTAATGATACCACTACGACCTTAGTATGTGTACTGCCAAAATCTAACAATATTGCATTTTCCATATTATCATTCCTTATAATTTGAATATATTTTCTCTATTATATCAACTGTTAAATCTATATTATTATCACAATTAACGCCTAATGCTCTAACTCTATCTGACACATCTTCAGCTAAACTTTTGCCATTTAAATTCTCATTTAATAAACCACCCATAACTAATTTAGCATCTAATCCAGCTTTATCTAATTTAGTTACTACTTCTTTTGCATAACTTAATGCAATTCCATTATATGTTCCAATTACTACTGCCTTTGCTTCCGTTTCAATAACAGTTTCTATTATCTCATCAGGAGTAACATAATTTCCCAAATCAAAAACAATTGCCCCTGCTTTTGCTACTATTGTTTTAACAATTTCCTTTCCATAGTCATGAATATCTGTTGCTCCTACAATAACTTTCATTCCCTCTAATTTTTTTGAAACATCTCCTATATTTCCAAGCGCCATTTTCTTTTTATCATTAAGATTTTTAGTCATATCTGTTGGACGAACTGCTACTCTCTCTCTAAGGCCATCTCTTTCTCTATGACCTACTCCAAATTTATCTTCTAATTGTTTTGGTCCTATAGCCTTTAGTGCAGCCATTACCTCTCCTGCATGTTCTACATCAATACCTAAATCGTCCAAACCATTCATCATTCTTTCAAAAAATAGATTTCCAGCAGTAAGATAAACATCTGTTTCTGCATCAACTTTTGCCCAATTAATGTATGGTTCCATAAATTTTGATTTTTCAATCATCATATCTACACATCTATGTCCATCCACTATTTCTTGTGCCGTTGGAATTCTAATAGCTTCAGATACAGGAACAGATGCTACTGAATGTCCAGTTGGACAATGTCTTTGAAAAATTGCATCTGCCAATGAAAATGATGCTAATGCCCCAAAATTATGTTCAATATCCAATCCATAATCTACTGTATTTCCAAAAATCATTGTTCCTGGTGTTTTATATTTATTTAACTTTTGCATAGTATTGTGTATAACTATTCTTCCCATAGGATCGCTAAATAAATTTCCATATGCATGAGACAATCTTGCTCCAAGCAATTCTTCGACAATATATCTTTCCATAATTGCCCATCCAGTAATACTAGCTAAATCATTAAACTGATTTCCAAATCCATCGTCAATATTTGAATGAACTACTGTTCCATCGTATTTGCCCATTAAATAAAATGCCTTCATAGAATTCCAAGTTCTATCATATTCTAACTCAATACCTGGATATTCATATGTGAAATAGTGAGACACATTACCAATTGATGTTGCTCCAGCTTGAAGACCATAAACAGTATTCTCCCATGCATTAGGCGATCCAATCATATGATCTGAAAGATGAGGTTGCACTGGAACTACCTGTCCTAATGCTGCCCATTCTTCAGGCGTTTCTAAACATAATCCCGTTCCCTTTTGCAATTTATGTCTATGTTCTTTTGGAACTCCCATTACCCAATCACAAATAAATCCAAATCTTGTTATATAACTTCCTCTTTTCTTTAGTTCGTTATAAATAAATTCAATATTTTTTGCAGTTTCATCCCAACTATTCCAACCAACATGCGAATGCTTAGTTAATTCACCATTTTCCATACATTTTAATTTATATTCACCCTCTGACTTAACTCCATGTTCTTTAAAAAATAAAGTTTCTCCAATTTTAATTTCTTTTGCTTCTTTATCAACCTGATTTTTCATTTCCTTCATATCAGGTAATTCTTTCCATTCAAATCTTTTATTATATTTAATTTCCATATGATCCTCCAAATTTTATTTTTTAAATCTATCTTTTACATTTTTTATAATTATAAATCCTAATAATATAATTCCTGCATAACCATTTATCACATATACTACATTTAGCAATTTATTAAATGGTATTTTAAGTGCAATAAAATATCCAATTATCGCTAATATTATAGTCAATATATAGAATTTTTTACTTTTCTCATTAGCAAATCTAGACGCTGCCGTCCATAATAATGGAACAGATGTAGTAAATATCGCCAAAAAGACAACAATTGCAAAAATAGGTGCAAAAACTGGAAGTAATTTTTCAACTAATACCAAATTAGGAATTTGAGCACTGTGTACTAAATCAATATTTGCCATTAATGCAAATCCACTAACAACGATTGCCAAAGTATTTAATATAGCTGCAACTATAACTGCAACAAAAACATTTTTTCTTTTATTTTCAGCTCCAATTTTTGCCATAAATCCACCAAACCATAGCATGCAAAATCCCGCATAAGATCCACCTGCCAGCAACCAATTAGTTGATGCTCTTAAAACTTTTACTTCTCCAGTTTTAATTTTTACTACTGAACTTGGAATCTGTGATCCATCATGCAGTAATGCATAAATACCAATTACTGTACATATTATAACTATTACTGGTCCTATTTTACCTATAATATTGACCAATGATTTTAACCCCATTGTAACCGTTATGGCAGCCATAATTGTTATTATTAATCCCCCTACATATACTGGAAGATTATATTGTTGATTTAAAGTTGCTGCTGCACCTCCAACCATTACAATAAATGACATATAACAGAAGAATACTGAAAAAAAATCATATACTGTTCCAATAATATTTCCACAAAAATATCTATACACATCAACACCCTTATCAAATTTTCCAATATAGCCTGCCTTTGCATATGAATAATTTGAATATCCAAAAATAATAAGAAAAACCAAGCCAACTAATAAACCTTGATAACCGTATGACGTTATAAACTGAACTACCTCTTGTCCTGTAGAATATCCTGACCCAATTGAAAATGCCAAGATAGCTCCAACTAAAGTTATTACTGTTCCTATATTTAATTTATTATTCCCCTTCATATTTCCTCCTAGTTTTTTTGAAAACGTTTTCTTTTTATATTCCGAATATAATTTTATTATACTCTTATATATAACTATAACAATTGAAATTTAGCCATTTTTTCACCCCCATGAAATTTTTATCACGTAGCAATCAATTATATAATTAAATATATTTTTTTCATAAATAAAAAAAAGCCCTTTCAAATGAAAGAGCTTTCCTAATAATATAATTACATATCTTTATCATCTATATTTGCTAACCACTTAGATATTGGCTCAACAATTCTACTAATTGTTCCATCTACAAATGGATTGTGTAAATTAGCTAATTCTACTAATTCTAAGAACGATTTTGAACCACCTGCTTTACATAATCTTAAATAATCTTCCCAAGCATTTTCTCTATTTTCTCTTGCTTTATTCCAAAATTCAAATGCACATACTTGAGCCAATGTATAATCTATATAATAAAATGGCGTAGTGAAAATATGACCTTGTCTAAACCAAAATCCACCATTTTCTAAAAATTCATTATCTTCGTAATTTCTATGTGGCAAATATTTCTTTTCAATCTCTCTCCATTTTGATTTTCTAATTTCAGGAGTTGCCTCTGGATTTTCATAAACAAAATGTTGGAATTCATCAACCGTTACTCCATATGGAATAAAAAGAAGCGCGCCACTTAAATGGGCAAATTTGTATTTATCTACATCTTCTTTAAAGAAATTCTCCATCCATGGCCATGCAAAGAACTCCATACTCATAGAATGAATTTCACATGCCTCAAGTGTTGGCCATGTGTATTCTGGAAGTTCATAATCTCTGCTTGAATAAACTTGAAATGCATGTCCTGCTTCATGAGTTAATACATCTACATCACCTGATGTACCATTAAAGTTTGAAAAGATAAATGGAGATTTGTAATCATTAATAAATGTACAATATCCTCCACCAGCTTTTCCCTTTTTAGCCTCTAAATCCATTAATTCGTTACTTACCATGTATGTAAAGAATTCATCAGTTTCTTTTGATAATTCTTTATACATTTGCTTGCCATTTTCTAATATCCATTCGGGATTGCCTTTAGGTGTAGGATTGCCTGTTAAAAAGTCTAATGATTCATCATAATATTTTAAATCTTCTAATCCTAATCTTTTTGCCTGTCTTTTTCTTAAATCTGTAGCAACTGGTACTAAACTTTCAAAAACTTGCTTTCTATAATTAGCAACCATTTCAGCATTGTAATCTGATCTAGTAAGTCTTGCATATCCTAATTCTACATAATTTTTAAATCCTAATTTAATTGCTATTTCATGACGAACTTTAACTAATTCATCATAAATTCTATCATATTCTTTTTCATTATTAACAAAAAATTCAGTGACCGCCTTGCTTGCTTTAACCCTTATACTTCTATCTTTATTTTGAGTATATGGTGACATTTGAGATAAATTTCTTTCTTCTCCATCAAACATTATTTTAGCACTTGCCGATAATTTAGTATATTCACTAACTAATTTATTCTCTTTTTGAAGAAACTCAATTATTTCAGGTTTAAATGTTTTTAAAGTCAGTTCCGCCATTCTAAACACTTGCTTTCCCCATTTTTCTTCTAGCTGCTCTCTATACTTTGAAGCAACTAACTCTTTATAATAATCCGATATTATACCTTCATATATTGGAGAATTTTCATCAACAAAATCATTCTCTTTTTCATAAAATTCATCTGTAGTATCTACCGAATGACGAATTCCAACCAATGTCATCATGGTTTCAACATTATTTCTAATAATATTTATTTGAGCCATTATCTCATCTTGAACTTTAAAACTTTCTGCATTTTTAAAATCACAAATTAATTTTTCTAACTCTTTCTTGATTTGTTCAATATTAGGTCTTTCGTACTTGTAATCATTAAATTTCATAAATATCTCCTTTTAAATTTGATTTATCAAACATCAATAACAGTATACTATTATTGCTTTTGATTTTCTATATTTTTCTTTTTAATCCATATGTTATCCATTTTATTCAATTTCAACTCCCAGTCCATGGGCTATTCTATTTACATAATTAAAATATGCAGTAATTTGATTTATATCAAATATCTCTCTATCTGAAAATTTGGCTTTTCTAAGTTTCTCAATATCATTTTTAGTAATTCTATAAGATTCTTTAGTAAGTTTTTCTACATACATAAGCATTATTTTATCTTCTTCTGAGGCATCATGAAAAACCTCTTCGTGATGTTTTGTTCAATAATCACATTGATTTGATACTGAAGAAACAACAGCTATCATCTCGCTTTGCATCCTAGTTAATTTTTATTCTCCAAACATCAAAGTTTCATACAAATTTAAATGAGCCTCTAGTGCATCTGGATTTATGCTATGAACTTTCAAAATATTAGCAACACCACTTTGACTTCTCTTTTCAATTCTCTCATAAAGATTTTTTAATTTTCCTTTGGCTTTATCTTTATCAACAATTTCGATATAAGACATAAAATCCCTCCTAAATCACTTTTTCTTCCCACTTACCTGTTTTGTATATAATAAATCCAACCATACAAATAAATGCATTACTTAAAACCATTGCATACCACACTCCACTTGAACCCCAATTTGTAAAGTTTTTAAAAATAATAATCATTGGAATTCTTAATAACCAAAGTCTACCCATTGTTATAAGCATTGCAGACTTAGTATGCCCTGATCCTTGGAAAACCCCTATAAATATTTGAAAAAATCCCATTAATGGTATCGCTGCAGATATCCAATGAAGATAATTAGTGGCAAGTTTAACTATACTATCACTATTAGCAAATTGTCTTACAATATCTTCAGAAAAAATAAAAATTAAACTTCCTCCAACAGCTAAAAATACCGTTGATAATATTGCACTTTGTCTAATTGCTAATTTGGCTCTTTTAATATTATCTGCTCCTAAATTTTGACCAATAATAGGGATAAGTGCATTTCCTATTCCCATAGCTGGCATTAAAACTAATGAATTAATTCTATTTCCAATACCAAAAGCTGTTATCGTACTATCCCCATATGAAATAATAAAGAAGTTTAGAACAGAAAACCCTAATGCCGCAGTGGATTGACCTATAGATGATGGCAGTCCAATTTTAACAATATCTTTAAGAACCGATTTATTTATATATAAATCCTTCAAATGTAATGGATGTTCCGAATTTTTTTTAAACAGAGTATATATTGCATAAACTGAAAATATTCCTCTTGCTAAAACCGTAGCAATCGCTGCTCCTTCAATTCCTAAATCAAGAACAAAAATAAATATTGGATCTAAAATTATATTAAGACCTACTGACAATCCGCCTATTATCATTGGTTTAAATGTGTCTCCAAATCCTTGTTTTATTGACGTATAGGCAAACATCAAAAACATAGTTGGCATTCCAGCTAAAATTATCCTAAGAAATGATGAAGCCGCATAATAAATCTTATCTTGAGCACCGAATAATTTAACCAATGAAGGCGCAATAAAATAGCCTATTATTCCAAAAACAATTGAAAAAATAACTGAAAAAGTTATCATTTGCCCCGAAACTTTTACTGCTTTTTTGTAATTCTCTGATCCAACATATTGAGAAATTAAAGTTGACCCACCTGCAGCAATTCCAAGCCCTAAAGCCATAACAAAAAAAATAACGGGCCAAACAAGTGTAATTGCACCAACATATATTTCATCGGCTTTTCCAACAAACCAAGTATCTGTTAAATTATAAATAGTTTGAATTAAATTGCTAAGCATTATTGGTGCTGCCAATGTTAATAATACTTTATTAATATTTCCTTCTAAAATCATCTGTCTTTTATCTACTGAGTTCATATAATTCCCCTTAATTGTCTTATTTAATACACCTATATAAAGAATACATTAAAATTATTTTAACATAATTAAAATTTAATTTCTATATTTCTAAACAAAAAAAAGAGATACTTAAGTATCTCTCATTTATTTATGCTCTTATAGCCCATCTCATTTTCGTAGATTTTGCCCTTGCATTTCTATTGCACTCATCCGCTGACGGTCTTATTATATCTCTAGCTATATCACTATATATTCCTTCTTTTTTAAAATATTTAAAAGATTTTTTAACCAATCTATCTTCTCCTGAATGAAATGAAAGAATAGCTACTTTTCCATTAGGTGCTAAAACATCCGGCAGTTTTTCTAAAAATGAATAAAGCATTTCAAATTCTTCATTTACATCTATTCTTAGTGCCTGAAAAGATCTTTGACAAGACTTCTTTATCGCTTCATTTCTTTCTTTTTCAGGAATAAATTTAAGTGCTCTTTTTATTATTTCTTGCAACTGAGTTGTTTTAGAAATAAAGTTTCCTCTTCTAACTTCAAGTATTATTTCTCTTGCAATTTCTTTTGCATATGGTTCATCTGCATTTTCAATTAACATTCCCTCTAATTCAGATTGTGAAATATTTCTAAGCCTTTTAGCTGCTGATATTCCCTTATTAGGATTAAGTCTTAAATCTAATGGTCCTTCTTTTTTATATGAAAAACCTCTCTCTGGATTATCTATCTGCATAGATGAAACACCTAAATCCGCAAGTATAAAATCAAATTTACCAACTTCATTAGAAACTTTATCTATTTCAGAATAATTTAATTGTTTTACTGTAAGTATATCAGATCCATAACCTAATTTATTCAATCTATCTTTAGTTTTAGGCAATTCAATCGGGTCAACATCTAATGCATATAAATGACCTTTAGAATCTAAACATTCTAGCATCTTTGATGAATGTCCTCCATATCCTAATGTTGCATCTAGTCCAATTTGCCCAGGTTTAATTTGCAAAAATTCAAGTATTTCATTTACGCATATAGGAATATGCATCCCTGCTGGCGTACTTCCTTTTTTTATAACATGTTCTATAGTATCTCCATATTTATCTGGTTGATGTTCTTTATATTTTTCTTTAAACGATTTTGGATGAGTTCCTTTATATCTAACTCTTCTTTTATGTTTTGTTGCTTGATTATCCATCTTATTCCTCCAGGGTTTAACTTTTTATATCATATTTAGTCTATAGTATAATAGCAAACAAAAACACTATTTGCAAATTAATCATCACTATAAAGGTAATTAAATGTATTTTATTATTTTTGGCATTCTATTGTATTTATTAGTTATTATTTAATTCAATTATAATAGTAGTTCCTACTCCTTCCTTTGTTTCTACAAATACTTTTCCATTTAATAAACCTGTAACTATATTATAAACCGAGTACAAACCTAGCCCAATTCTTTCCGAAC
>Ga0193961_1000624_pt1 | contig 13483 bp, 16 predicted proteins | sample FB_4_MG_FD_140371 | JGI IMG/M metagenome (GOLD analysis project Ga0193961, IMG submission 140371) | Microbial mat bacterial communities from the Broadkill River, Lewes, Delaware, United States - FB_4_MG | ecosystem: Environmental > Aquatic > Freshwater > River > Microbial mats | place: USA...
CTCTATCGGCTGATCCATCACCCAGACCCCGTCCCGCAAGCCGCGCCTGCTGCAACACCCAGTGAGAGCCCTGAAACTGAAGAAAACGCATCTAAAGAAGGCAGGGCTGATGCAGCCTGGGACAAGCAGCAGCTCAAGGATCAATCGCAACAACACGACATACCAAATTCAGCGCAGGCTTCGTAAGAGGCGTCAAAACAACAGGGGCGCTTCAATATGGGCCTCATAATCAAGTTGAGGATTATGCAATTGCGCTTTCACCGCTCCCATGACACAGCAGGAACAACCAAGCGGCACCGGGCCGCCCTGCCCCTGTGCACCCCTCTCCTTTCCTTTGACAGGATTTCCCTATGACCACTTTCTTTGCTGATTTCCTTGCGGAAAAAGACGTTCTGCTCGCTGATGGTGCCACAGGCACCAACCTCTTTAACATGGGGTTGCAATCCGGCGACGCGCCGGAGCTTTGGAACACAGATGAGCCCAAGAAGATCATGGCGCTTTATCAGGGCTCTGTGGATGCGGGCAGTGACTTGTTTTTGACCAATAGCTTTGGGGGCACTGCTGCACGTTTGAAGCTGCATGACGCTCAGGGGCGCGTGCGGGAACTAAACCGCGCCGCTGCTGAACTGGGCCGCGAGGTGGCTGATAAAATGGATCGTAAAATCGCCGTTGCTGGCTCTGTTGGCCCGACCGGTGAAATCATGCTGCCCGTGGGTGAGCTGAGCCACGAACTGGCCGTTGAGATGTTCCACGAGCAGGCCGAAGCCCTTAAAGAAGGCGGTGTTGACGTGCTCTGGGTTGAGACCATTTCGGCACCTGAAGAATTCCGCGCCGCTGCTGAGGCATTTGCGCTGGCAGATATGCCCTGGTGTGGCACCATGAGTTTTGACACCGCTGGGCGCACTATGATGGGGGTCACCTCAGCTGATCTTGCGCAGCTGGTTGAAGATCTTCCCAATCCCCCCCTGGCCTTTGGCGCAAATTGCGGCACCGGCTCGTCTGATATCCTGCGCACCGTTCTGGGCTTTGCCGCCCAGGGTACGGAGCGGCCCATTATTTCCAAGGGCAATGCCGGTATTCCAAAATATGTTGATGGGCACATCCACTACGATGGCACCCCAGAACTGATGGGCGAATATGCCGTGATGGCACGGGATTCCGGCGCCAAGATCATTGGTGGCTGCTGTGGTACCATGCCCGACCATTTGCGTGCCATGCGCGAGGCCCTGGATACCCGCCCTCGTGGCGAGCGCCCCAGCCTGGAACGCATCGTCGAGGTTCTGGGCCCCTTCACCTCCGCCAGCGACGGGACCGGCGAAGAAGAAAAGGCCGCTACCGAGCGCCGCTCACGCCGGGGAAGCCGCCGCCGCGGCTAACAGCTTTAAAAGATGCTATTCTTCGTTGCCATCGCCGTCGATGGCAACGACCCCTTCCAAGCTGGTAAGCCCTGCCGGGTCAGGACCTGTTAAAGGCCAACGCGCCCCAAGCAATCGCGATTTGCTAATCTTTGTGACATTGACTGTATTGGACTGGTTGCCGCCAAGACAGTAATAGCGCTTCTTGTCTTCTCCGGCACAAAAGGCGACATGCCCCTTCCAGCCATCTTTCTTGCCCCGCCAAAAGACCAGAATGGCACCGATTTGAGGGCTCACAGGCTCGCCAAATTTCAACCATTGTCGCGCCCCCAGTAGATTGGCTGGCAAAGGCTCCTCTACCAGAGTTGAGCCGACACAATGCCCCACAAACAGGCCGCACCAGGGGATGTCGTCGTTGTCGTAATCTATGTCCAGATCCTCAGCCATCTTCAAGATCTGCGGGTTCGACATCGGTCCCGGAATTTCCTTTGTTCCCATGAGCCTGTTGGCCTCATCGAACCATGGCATTCGGTCAAACCGATGAACCTGACCGGTCGCAGGTGGACCAAAAAGCGCGGCATAGGTCATTGGCCCGACAATCCCATCTGCCAGCAAACCGACACTCTGCTGGAAACGCCGTATTGCATTGCTGGTCATCTTGCCTCGGATCCCATCGACAGGCCCAGGATTAAAACCCAGCTTCATCAAGCGTTTTTGTACTTTTTTCCAATCACTTGGGAACATTGTCACCTCCTAAAAAACAAACTAGAAAAAACAATCTTAACACATTTTCACAAAATTTAAAACAACCCCAGCTGGTCGCCGGGTTGGGGAGGCCTTTCAAACCGGCCCGTCTCCAGGTCTGGCTGATGTTCTGCAAGTCCAAGCCGCCTGCAGGCTGCCTTGAAGCGCCGCCCGATCATAGCAGCATATTCCCCCTCGCCGCGCATGCGCTGGCCCCAGCGTGGATCATAATCGCGCCCACCGTGCATTTCGCGCAGGCGGGCCATCACCTTAGCCGCGCGCCCCGGTTCATGCTCCGCAAGCCAGTCCTGCCAAAGTTGGGAAACCTCCCGTGGCAAACGCAGCATGATCCAGCTGGCCGCATCGGCACCTGCCGCGGCGCCAGCGGCCAGGAGCGCCTCTAACTCATGATCCGTCAAACCCGGCACCACCGGCGAGGCCATCAACCGCACCGGCACGCCTGCCTCCGAAAGGCGGTTGATCACGGCAAGCCGACGCGCAGGTGTCGGCGCGCGGGGCTCCATACGGCGTGAGAGATCCGGGTCCAGCGTGGTGACAGAAATCCCAACCCGCACCAAACCCTTGGTTGCCATGTCTGACAGAATATCGAGATCTCGCTCAATCAGACTGCCCTTGGTGACAATGGCAATCGGATGGTTGAACTCCTGCAACACCTCAAGGCAGGCCCGCGCAAGGCCATGGTCACGCTCACAGGGCTGATAGGGATCAGTATTGGTACCCATGGCCAGTGTTGCAACTTTGTAGCGTGGCTTTGACAGTTCCTGACGCAGAACCTGCGCTACATTGGGACGGGCAATCAAACGGGTTTCAAAATCCAGTCCAGGAGACAGACCAAGATAGGCGTGGCTGGGGCGGGCGAAACAATAGATGCAGCCATGCTCGCAGCCGCGATAGGGATTGACCGAGCGGTCAAAGGGCAGGTCTGGCGAGCGGTTGAAGGAGATGGCACTGCGAACCTGTTCCAATCGAATTTCCGTGGGAATCACCTGCGCTGGCTGCTCCTGCAGCCAACCATCATCGATAGAGTCGCGCTGCAGATCAAAGCGACTTGGCGCATTGCTAAGGCTGGCGCGGGCTTTGCGACGCTGCGGCGAGTTGTGAATCATCTGTTCCATTTTGCTATGGTGACAGCATTTTAGGAACAAATGAAGAACAAACCCGGGAAATTGAAGATTTCCTTGCGAATTCTTCATTATCAATCTGCTATTTTTGCGCCTATAGGTCGGTTCGGACAAAGGCAATGTCGCAAATATTGCAGTCTAGACGCGGCATTATGGCCCAATAGTCGGCACAACGATGCCACGCCGGGGACTCCCCGCCCACTCAAGGAATAGGCGCATGTCAGAAGAAGAAGATATCATCCTGGCGGAACTGGACGACGAAGAACTCGTTCAACAGATGTTTGATGACCTTTATGACGGTATGAAGGAAGAAATCGAAGAAGGTGTTCAGATCCTTCTGTCGCGCGACTGGGAGCCCTACAAGGTGCTGACAGAAGCCTTGGTTGGCGGCATGACCATTGTTGGCGCCGATTTCCGCGATGGCATTCTGTTTGTGCCTGAGGTTTTGCTGGCGGCAAATGCCATGAAGGGCGGCATGGCCATCCTGAAGCCACTGTTGGCCGCCACTGGCGCCCCACGCATGGGGTCGATGGTGATTGGTACCGTCAAAGGCGACATTCACGACATCGGGAAAAACCTGGTCTCGATGATGATGGAAGGCGCCGGTTTTGAGGTGGTCGATCTGGGCATCAACAATCCAGTTGAAAACTACCTGGAAGCACTGGACGAACACCAGCCCGACATCCTGGGTATGTCGGCCTTGCTGACAACAACCATGCCCTACATGAAGGTTGTCATCGACACCATGGTCGAGCAAGGCAAGCGCGACGACTATGTTGTTCTTGTTGGTGGCGCGCCATTGAACGAAGAGTTTGGCAAGGCAATTGGTGCAGACGGTTATTGCCGTGACGCCGCGGTTGCGGTTGAAATGGCCAAGGACTTTGTTGCGCGCAAGCACAACCAAATGAGCGCCTGATTTGGCACGTAAAGGACGTGCAGCCCGTTTGACCGAACGGGCTGCATTTCGCCCTCCCACAGGGCGTTCGCTCGAGGAAAGCTCCCTCACCGAACAGGGCCTGGCCGCCCCTGAAAAGAAGACTGGTCGTATCCTACTGATCGCCTGTGGCGCCCTGGCGCGCGAGATCCTTGCTATTAAGGAGCTCAATGGGTTGGACCACATGGATCTCACCTGCCTGCCCGCCAAACTGCACCTTTTCCCGGACCAGATCACTGGTGCGGTTGAGGGAGCCGTTCGAAAACATCGCCAAAGCTATGATCAGATCTGCGTTGTCTATGCCGATTGCGGCACAGGCGGCGTGCTGGAGCAAAAATGCGCGGAATTGGGTGTTGAAATGGTGGCAGGCCCACATTGTTATTCTTTCTTTGAAGGCAATGAAACCTTCGCCCAAATCTCCGAGGCAGGGGAAATAACCGCCTTTTATCTAACTGATTTCCTGGTGAAACAGTTTGACGCCTTCATCTGGCGGCCAATGGGGTTGGACAAAAATCCAGAGCTGCGTGAGATGATCTTTGGCAACTACACCAAGCTGGTCTACCAATCGCAGCTCTCCGACCCAGAACTGCTGGAAAAGGCCCGTGACTGCGCGACGCGCATGGGGCTGGCCTTTGAGCATCGCCACACGGGCTATGGCGAATTGCAAGAGAGATTGCTGCACTGGGGGAAGCTCAAAGCCTGGTAGCGCTAGGCGCCGTTCAGGCTTTGAGCCTTATGTTAGGCGGGTTCCGTCAGGCTCAACCGCTCCTGGGCTTGGGCCTCAAAGACCTCCATCGCGCCTGTGTCCTGCGCCTGCGCCACACGGGCGACCCAGGCTTTTATTTCGGGGCTTTCCGGCATAAGATGCGGGGCCCAAAGAAAGGCTGAGGCCATGATCAGATCAGCAACAGACAGGTCATCGCCAAGCAAGAATGGGCCATCTTTCAAACAGCTTTCCAACTGCGTCCCGACCTCAGCCATGGTCCGGAATGTCCCGACCAAGGCGGGGTGTTCAATCCCGGCAAAGGCGGCAACCAGAGCGGGCTCCAAAACGCCACCATAGTAGTGCATCCAAGACAGGTAAGGACCTCGTCCCGGCGCGCCGGGCTTGGGGCTGAGGGGCTGGCCAAACAGCTCATCCAGATACATCATGATGGCACCGCTTTCGCGGATAGTTTCCCCTGCATCGGTGATCAGATACGGCACCTTGCCTTCGGGGTGGGCATTCATAGGATCGCGCCGACCGCTACCATCGTTCTTGATGATATCCACGTAGATCACCTCAACTGCATCGAGCTTGCCCATCAGCATAAGCTGGGAGATGACACGAGAAGACCGGCTGTGGGGCGAATGGTATAGTTTAGGCATTGATATAGAACCTTTTCAGATTGGTGGTTGTCGATGGGCAATATATGACGCTACCCTCCTGCCAAATATTGTCAGGATCTATCACCTAGTTTGTCCCATGGCCAAATCTGATCGCCTCTTTCGTCTACTGCATCTTATCCGGGGCTTAACGCCGCCGGTGACCGCTGCCCGTTTGGCGGCATCGATGGAGGTCTCAGAGCGCACCCTTTACCGTGATATAGACAGTCTGCGCGCCGCAGGCGCTCGGATAGAGGGCGAGGCGGGATTAGGCTATACCATGGTCGAGGACCCAGCCTTGCCGCCGCAGACCTTCACCCAGATCGAGATCGAGGCCCTAACCTTGGGACTCGCCGAAGTGGGGCACAGAGGAGATGATGATCTTGCCCAGGCTGCGGGCGATGCCCTGGTCAAAATCCTAGCGACCCTGCCGGAGCGCCAGCAGCGCCAAGCCATGCATGCGGTCAACATGGTGCATCGCTATACATCCCCTCAAAGACCAACAATCGACATGACCCTCTTGCGCGAGGCGATGTGGACGGAAGAGGCGCTAGAGATCGGCTACAGAGATCTGAAACAGTCCTACACGCTGCGACGCATCTACCCGCTGGCGTTATCCTACCATGACCAGGCGGTGATGTTGTTGGCGTGGTGTTGTAAACGCAGCGATTTTCGCATGTTCCATGTCACCAAGATCGAGAGCTACGCCAAAACAGGTGAGAGCTTTCGCCCCAGCAGGGTCCCTTTGTTGCGAGACTATATTCGCTACCTGAAAGCCCGTGACCAAGGTCTGCAAGACCAGCCCCCCAAGGGCCCGCCAAAGACCACTGATCAAAGCTGAGCTGCTGCTGTGTCGCGAATACGTTCGATCATCGCCCGCACCCCGTTCGAGCGCTGCGCTGATAGGTGCTCATTTAGTCCCAGGCGCTCGAGTTCAGCACGGGCGTCCACCTTGATGACCTCAGCCAGGGAAAGCCCATTATAGAGGCTGCGCAGCACCGCAATAAGCCCTCGCACAATGAGCGCATCGCTCTCACCGTCGAAATGGAAGCGCCCATTCTCAATAGTAGGATGGAGCCAGACCTGACTGGCACAGCCATCCACTTTGGTTGCTGGAACTTTCAGCGCATCCTCCAAAGGTTCCATCGCCTTGCCCTGTTCGATCACATGACGATAGCGATCCTCCCAGTCCTCCAGGAACTCGAAGTCTTCTACAATCTCTTCAAATGCAGCACTGGCCATGATGGGGCGTCCCCTGGTTTGTGACGAAAATCAGCACAGCAGCACCTATGCCGCCCGTGGATGTTTTTCAACAGCTTTTCAAGCGCCGCGCAATCGGGTAACCACAATCAACCAGAGTTAAAAGACGGGCGGGACCAAATGCGCAAATCCTTGGCACTCATCTTGGCGGGCACGCTGATAGTTGCGGGCTGTGGGGGGTGGCGTGACTCACGCATCAACCCAGGCAACTGGTTCGGAAAATCCAGACCCGCGCCCGTGGCAGAGGCTAACGCGGAAGCCGCCAACCCTTTGATCCCAGATAAAGGCCGCAAGAGCATCTTTGCCCGCGCCGACAAGGAAGACCTCAGCGTACCGGTGGCGCAGATCAGCGAGCTGCGCGTGGAACCGACGCCAAACGGTGCAATCATCTATGCCAGCGGCATTGCATCACGCCAGGGCGCACATGAGGTGGAGCTGAGACCAGTTTCAGAGGCTGCCGAGGGCACGCTGGAGTATACATTTAATGTGCTCTACCCGGTTGCCCCAACCCCCGCAGGCAGCGCACATAGCCGCACCGTCAGAGCAGCCGTTTCCGTTTCTGAGCAGGACCTGCGTGGCATTCGCACCATACGGGTCAGCGGAGCCGAGAACGCCCGCGAAACCCGCCGCCGCTAACCCGCGCTGGGCAAAATCAATCTAGAATTTCAAAGCCCAGAGCCCGTTGCGGTGCTCTGGGCTTTTCCAGTTCATGGCGGGCAGAAACTCCCTCACACAGAGGTTCGCCTTCCCTGTGAAAACGCGGCTCTTAGGATGATGACCTTCCCATTCACGGACGCCGCGCAATCTCTCTGGTTTTGCAAAGCTTAAAGTTCTACGACTTTCACAGATTGCCCCTTTGCGGCCAGAGCGATCTCGCCATTGCACAGGCGCAGCGCGTCCTCGCCAAAGACCTCCTGGCGCCAACCCGTTAAGGCGGCTACATCGCGCTCTCCGGCCGCGATAGCATCCAGATCAGCGCTAGGGGCGATCAACTTGGCGGCGACGCCGGCAGATTCGGTCTTAGCCTTTAGCAGCACCCGCAGCAGATCGGCCAGCGCCGGGTTCACCTGCATCTTTTCTCGACTACGATCCATCTTTGGATGCTTATCCGGCGGGCAGCTCATGCCATTGGCAACCGCCTGCAAAATGCCCTCGGCAATCGCGCCTTTGCGGGCTTCGCGCAACAACAGCCGCGAGCCCCCCAGATCAGAGCTGGTGCGCGGTTTGGTGGAGGCCAGCTCAACAAGAGCATCGTCTTTGAAGACCCGGTTACGTGGCACATTGTTGGTTTGGGCGTAGTTCTCCCGAAAGGCCGCAAGTTCACGAACCACAGCGAGGAATTTACCGGAGGATGTCCGGGTTTTGACCCGGCGCCAGGCATCTTGCGGCTGGATATTGTAGGTCGCAGGATCGGTGAGTACCTGCAGTTCTTCGGCAACCCAATGCGAGCGGCCACTACGCTCCAGATCGGCCGCAAGAAATTCGTAGACCCGCCGCAGATGAGTCACATCCGCCAGGGCATAGTTTTTCTGTGCCTCACTTAGGGGGCGGCGCGACCAATCGGTAAAGCGCGAGCTTTTATCAATGCCTTCTTTGACGATCTTGCGCACCAGAGTTTCATAGCCCACCTGATCACCAAAGCCGCAGACCATGGCAGCCACCTGGGTGTCAAACAAGGGTTTGGGAAACACGCCCGCATCCACCCAAAAGATCTCGAGATCTTGCCGCGCAGCATGGAAGACTTTGACCACAGATTCATCGCGAAACAGCGCATAGAGCGGCTCCAGCGACAACCCCTCGGACAGGGGATCCACCAGAACGGCGTCGTTTTCACCGTCACCGGAAAAGGCAATCTGGATCAGACAGAGTTTGGAATAATAGGTACGTTCGCGAAGAAACTCGGTATCGACCGTCACATAGGGGTGGTTTGCAGCCTCTTCACAAAAGGCCTGCAGCGCGTCGGTGGTGGTCAGAGTTTTCATATATCACGACTTTTCTGGTGTTCTGGTCTGAAGTTCTGGGCAAATCGGCTGGCCATGGTGATACGCCTTTGCTACCGGCAATGCAAACCGCCAGATTACCCCTGTAGCAACACCGGGCTACGATCCCCCGCAGCAAAGCGCCGCAGTACAGCAGGATAAAGCCGATGTTCCTGCACCAGCACGCGCGCTGCCAGATCATCGGGGCTATCGCCGGGCAGGACGGGCACCCGTGCCTGGCCCAAAATTGGGCCGTCATCCAGCGCTGGTGTCACCTCGTGAACCGTGCAGCCATGCTCAGCATCCCCAGCCTCAAGTGCGCGGGCATGCGTATGCAGGCCTTTGTATTTGGGCAGCAAGGAGGGGTGAATATTCAACATGCGCCCCTGAAAGGGCGCAACAAAACCTTCCGTCAGAACCCGCATGAACCCAGCCAAGCAAACGATATCGGCGCCAGAGGCCAGAATGGGCTTGATCAGCTCCGCTTCAAACGCCGCGCGATCACCCTTAAACGGGCGATGATCTACCGCCGCCGTGGATATGCCTGCGGCGGCGGCCTTTTTCAGACCGCCCGCTTCGGCGTCGTTGGACAGGACCAAACAGGGGCGTGCCGGGTGGTCGCCCTGCATGCTCTCGATCAGCGCCACCATATTGGAGCCGCCGCCCGAGACCAAGATAGCGACCTTTTTCTTGTCGCTCACAGCAAAGAGCCTGTGTAACGCATGCCAGCACCGGCAGTGACTGTACCCAGACGGCTAACGGTTTCGCCCTCGTCCTGCAGGATGGCAATCAAATCATCGGCGTGATCTGCAGAAACTGACAGAATCATGCCAATGCCGCAGTTGAACGTCTTGAGCATTTCAGTCTCGGCAATGCCGCCTACGCCAGCCAACCATTTGAATACGCCGGGCAACTCCCAGGCATCCAGGTCGATATCGGCACCTAGGTTCTCTGGCAGCACACGTGGCAGGTTTTCTGTCAAACCACCGCCGGTGATATGGGCCAGCGCATGCACGCCCCCTGCCCGCACAGCCGCGAGGCTTTGTTTCACATAAAGACGTGTGGGCGTCAGCAGCGCCTCGCCCAGGGTGCCCTGACTAAAGGGCGATTCCGCGTCCCAGTCGAGACCTGAGAGCTCAACGATTTTGCGCACCAGCGAATAGCCGTTCGAGTGCACCCCGTCCGAGGCCAGCCCCAGGAGCACGTCCCCTTGGACCACGCCCGCTGGCAGGGCGGTTCCACGCTCCATTGCGCCAACGGCAAAACCTGCAAGGTCAAAGTCACCCTCAGGGTACATGCCTGGCATCTCGGCCGTTTCCCCGCCAATCAGGGCGCAGCCAGAGCGCACGCAGCCCTCGGCGATGCCTTCAATGATGCGCGCGGCGGTTTCGGTCTCGAGCTTGCCGGTGGCAAAATAGTCGAGGAAGAACAAAGGTTCAGCGCCTTAACAAACCAGATCGTTGACACACATGGCGACCAGGTCGATGCCCACACCATCCACAACACCAGTGTCGATGGCGATGCGCAGCTTGGTTCCCACACCGTCAGTGGCGCCGACCAGAATGGGATCGCTATAGCCTGCATCCTTAAGATCAAACAGCGCGCCAAATCCGCCCAGGCCACTCATCACGCCAGAGCGATTGGTGCGCTTGGCAGCGGGCTTGATGCGATCCACCAGGGCATTGCCCGCGTCAATATCCACACCTGCATCCGCATAGGTCAAACCGTTCTTGCCGCTGGTCATCTCTTGGCTCCTTAAAACTGGTTGCGCAGCCTTTAGCGTAAGGCTCACCAGAAAGAAACAAGGGAATCCACCGCGCGCAACCTGTCGCACGGTGGAGAGAGAGCTCTATGCTTAGATAAGCCCCCAATTACGCAGCCAGATCAGAGGCCAAACTGCCAGGGCGCTGCCTGATAGCGATAGCCCTCGCTCTGACGCAAAACCCGACCAAGGCCAGGGAAGTCAATATGGCTACCGGTCAACAACAACCCTTCAGAGGCCGCGCGGTCGAGCATCTTGTGCCGCGTGGTCGCCGTCAGCACCGGATCCGTGTCAAAGGCGATGGTCCAGTCAGGGTATGCAAACTGCAGGGCAGTGCTGTGAATAATATCCCCCCAGAACAACAGCTGCTGTCCGCCACTGTCCAACATATAACCCGTGTGGCCAGGCGTGTGCCCCGGAAGTGGCAGCGCGGTGATTCCGGCATCAACTGCGGCCTCCCCGTCAATCAGACGCAGCCGATTCTGATAGGGAGCAACTGTCATGCGTGCCATCTGAAAGAAGGCCCGGTTGCCTTCTGGAACCGAGGCCATGATGGCGTCATCATGCCAAAACCCCCATTCCACCTGAGACACCACCAGCTCTGCGTTCGGAAAAACAGCCTGGCCATCCTGCGAAACAAGACCGCCAGAATGATCAGGATGCATATGGGTCAACAGAACCGTGGTAATCTCAGTGGGCTTCACCCCCATTGCAGCCAGTCCGGCCCCCATGGCGCCCAAATTCGGTCCCATCAGGTCAGCACTACCAGCATCGATCAGCGTTTTTGCATCGCCCCGCTCGACCAGATAACCATTTACCGGGATATTCACCCCCTCTGGAGTCATCTGATGCAACCCTTGGGCCAGAACGGCCTTTGCCTTTTGCGCATCATAATTTGCAAAGAGCTGCGGCCCCAGCGGCAGATGACCGTCCAAAAACACGGTCACACGAGCATCGCCTAGGGAAAACTGATGTAACACCGGGGGCAACCCGGTGTTAGCAGCCGCGCTTTCAGCCTGAGCCTGGCCAGTGATAAACGTGGCTGCCGGTGCCGAAGCAAGTGCTGCTAGAAGAGTTCTGCGATTAATCGTCATAAGGATCTCCAATATGGTTGGAACCAGTTTCTGGTCGCAGCCCCGATCTAGTTTGCCAAATTCAGCCGATGTAGGCATAAACGCCCTATTACACATATAAGCAGGACCTATACCCTATGGATCGCTTGGGATTGTTAGAGAGCTTTTTTATTGCCCTGGACGAAGGAAGCCTGAACCGCGCAGCCCAGCGCCGCGGTATCAGCCAGCCTGCGATGAGCCTGCAAATCAAACAGCTAGAGGCGCTCTTGGGGCATGAGTTACTGCACCGCTCCTCTACCGGAGTAAAGCCGACGCGCGCTGGCCAGTTGGTCTACTCCCAGGCCCAGGACTTGCTCTCGGGCTATGATCGCATGAGCGCCGAGCTCAGCGCATTGGAGGAAAACGTTTCAGGCACCTTTCGGATCAGCACCAGCACCTTTTTTGGCCGCATTATCCTCGGCCCAGTGCTACTAGAGGTCAACCAGGCCTATGCCGATCTGGATATCGTGATGAAGCTCGAAGATAGGCTGGTTGATGTGGTACGCGAAAACGTCGATCTCGCCATTCGCTCGGGAACCCTGGGCGATAGCGACGGAGCCGCCCGCAAGATTGCGCAGATGGAAACCGTGCTGTTTGCTACGCCAACTTATTTGGATCAGACTGGACGGCCAGAACTGCCCGAAGATCTGAAACGGCTAAAATTCATCCAGCACCGTGAGGATCAAACCGGTGGGTTTTTCCCACTGATTCTGAACGGCGTTGAGTTTCAGGCGCCAGTTCATGTGGGTTTTACCGCCGATGATCCTGACCTGATCATTCGCGCTGTCTCCAACCACACCGGATACGCCCGGGCGCCACGGCTATTTTTGGATGAAGCTCTTTGTACTGGGCAGTTTGAAGAAGTCTTACCAGCGTACCAACCACAGCCAAAAGAGATCTTCGCGGTCTACCCTTCACGTCACAGCTATGACAAACGCCACGAGGTGGTCATCACAGCCCTGCTTGAGCGTATGGAAGCACTGCGCCTTGCCTCAATTGCCCGTCGCCACCCTCCAGCAGCAATCATGGCTTGACCTTCCTGCAGGCATTTCCTAACCACGTGCTTAGTGGGCCTGTAGCTCAACGGTTAGAGCAGAGCGCTCATAACGCTTTGGTTGCGGGTTCAAATCCTGCCGGGCCTACCACCCCCCACAACACCTCTATTGATCGATGGGGTCCTCAGAAAATGCGGCGAATTGGCCGGAAAGTTTCTCGAGGCTCACACGACCTCCTCACTCACTTCCAGTCCAGGCTCTGGCCTGAGAAACACCCAAGCATCGCATCTGGTGGCAATTGCCCCAGATGTTCAAACACAGTCATAATATCCGCCTGCGAGACTATCTCAGTGATCAGCCCATCAACAAATCGCACCATCAGCATTCCGTCAGTTTCTACCGATCTTGCATGATCTGGGCCTGCAGATGTCATTTTGTAGTGAACAGCCGCCCAATCTCCATCTTCGAAGAAAACCAGAATCTCGATTCTCATCTTACCAATCAGGGAGTGGAGTACATCCAGCAACAACGGGATTTCCTTCCGCGTCGCCAGATTTGATATAACCTGTTCATCAGCTCCCAGTGTCGGGGACAAAAGCTCGTCCAAGACTGACATGTCCCCTTCTTCACATACTTCATGAATCCAGCGATCAACGATTTGCCGTTTCGTCATTATCAAAAGCTACCTTAAAAAAGTGATCTTCTTATACCTGAAATCTCTACCAAGGACAGAGCGCGCCTCGATCCGATTGTTGACAAAAATCATCTATTTACAAATACTTAAAACTCCCTACAAAGCCCATTTTTGCGGGCCGCGTAGCAGGAAGAAATTGCA
>Ga0193961_1000626_pt1 | contig 13474 bp, 8 predicted proteins | sample FB_4_MG_FD_140371 | JGI IMG/M metagenome (GOLD analysis project Ga0193961, IMG submission 140371) | Microbial mat bacterial communities from the Broadkill River, Lewes, Delaware, United States - FB_4_MG | ecosystem: Environmental > Aquatic > Freshwater > River > Microbial mats | place: USA...
CGGTCAAGAAGCGGCTAGCCTGATCCTACAAGAGTTTCCAGGGCGCTGGCGCATGGGCATCTCTCAACAGTCACCGCAGGCCGCCGCCTTTTGGGGCACGTGCCTCAGCCTGGTGCCAGGCCTAAGCGCCCTGCAAACCGGGGCGCCGTTTACCGAACATCAGACCAAAAGCTATACCTTCGACATTGCAGGACCCGAAAATGCCTAATCCCAAAACAAATAATGCGACGCCAATTTGGTTCGATCCCAGCCTGTGCCTGATTGGCGGCAGCTGGCAGCCTGCACAGAGCGGCCAAACCCTGCCGCTGGTAGATCCTTCAGATGGCAGCGACCTGTGCCAGATCGCGCGCGGGGGGAGCGCAGATATTGACGCCGCAGTTCAGGCCGCCGAAGCGGCTCTCTCTGGGGGGTGGGGCCGGATGACCGCGCTGGAACGTGGCCGTATTCTGACCCGTATTGGCCAGCTGGTACTGGAACGGGTCGACGATCTGGCGGCACTGGAAGTCCGTGACGTGGGTAAACCTCTGACCCAGGCGCGGGCAGATGCAATAGCGCTGGCCCGTTACTGCGAATTCTACGGCGGCGCAGCGGATAAGGTGCATGGTGAGACCATCCCCTATCTGGATGGATATACGGTCTATACCCTGCGAGAACCGCATGGTGTCACAGGCCACATCGTGCCTTGGAATTACCCGATGCAGATCATTGGCCGTTCCGTTGGGGCGGCGCTGGCCATGGGCAATGCCTGTGTGCTTAAACCCGCCGAAGAAGCCTGCCTGACAGCGCTGGCCTTTGCCCATATCGCGCAGGAGGCCGGATTGCCAGCCGGTGCCCTGAATGTGGTGCCTGGCATCGGCGCCGAGGCGGGCGCAGCATTGACCGCTCACACCGGCGTGCATCATATTTCCTTCACGGGATCTGTGGCCACCGGAGCCCTGGTACAGCAAGCGGCAGGCAAGAACGTTGTACCCGTCACTCTGGAACTGGGCGGCAAATCCCCACAATTGGTTTTTGATGATGCTGACTTGGATGCGGCGCTCCCTTTCCTGGTCAATGCGGGCATTCAAAACGCAGGTCAAACCTGCTCTGCCTCCTCGCGTATTCTGGTACAGCGAACTGTCTATCAGCAGGTCAAGTCCCGGATGTCAGAGGCCTATGCTGCACTCACGGTGGGCCCCGCTGCCGAAGATCTACGACTTGGGCCATTGATCTCCAATCGACAAAAAGAGCTCGTCGAAGGATTTCTTGCCAAAGGTGCAGACCTTGATATCGCAGCCCAGGGGAGGCTGGTTGATCACGCGCCAGCGCAGGGTGCCTATGTGCGTCCAACCCTCTTTGCAGATGTTCCAGCTGATCACGCATTGGCGCAGGAAGAAATCTTTGGTCCGGTTCAGGTTCTTATCCCCTTCGACACTGAGGAGGAAGCGTTGAAGATCGCCAACTCAACCGCGTTTGGCCTGGTCGCAAGCGTCTGGACCCGGGATGGGGCCCGGCAGATGCGTTTGGCCAAGAAACTACGCGCAGGACAGGTCTTTTTGAACAACTACGGTGCCGGTGGTGGTGTCGAACTGCCCTTTGGTGGTGTAGGGAAATCAGGCCATGGGCGCGAAAAAGGGTTTGAGGCGCTTTATGGATTTTCGCAACTCAAAACTGTCGCGGCGCATCACGGTTGAAAGGGATGAGGGGCTCTGCCACCGGGATACGTCTAGCCAAATGAAAAGCTTAAGCCCGAACCCGTCGGCGCGCACTTGGTGCCAGAAGGCGCGAATACACCCTCCCTATCACCTTCTCTAAATATTCCCGCCGGAGGCCTCACCGCGCGCAAGCGCGGTGATCACAAAGCGCTACGGGAAGTCTAGACCAAGACGTCAATGTGGTCCTGTTCGCCAACGCCAAAGACACGTTTATAGCGGGCGATCTCTGACCTGGGCCCCATGGCCTTTTCCGGATTGTCCGACAGTTTCACCGTTGGTTTTCCATTGGCCGAGATCGCCTTGCAGACCAGCGAAAATGGCGCCAGCCCATCATTAGGAACCAGCCCGCGAAAATCATTGGTCAGCAGGGTGCCCCAACCAAAGGAGACTTTGGTACGCCCCGCGAACTGTTGGTGTAGTTCGGCGATTTTTCCGACGTCCAGGCCATCTGAAAAAATCACCCGCTTGTGCTGCGGATCTTCGCCGCGTTCTTGCCACCATTTTATCGCCACTTCCGCCCCTGAGGCAGGATCGCCACTATCAATGCGGATGCCTGTCCAACCTGCCAGCCAGTCCGGCGCATGCTCCAGAAAACCCTGAGTGCCATAGGTATCTGGCAGAATAATACGTAGGTTTCCCTCGTGTTCGTCATGCCAATCAGACAAGACGTCATAAGGCGCCCGCGCAAGAGAAGCATCATCCTCAGCCAGAGCAGAGTAGACCATTGGCAGCTCATGGGCATTGGTGCCGATCGCCTCCACTTCGCGCCGCATTGCAATCAGGCAGTTTGACGTACCGGTAAACTTGTCTGCCAGGCCTTCGCGCATCGCCTGAACGCACCAATCCTGCCAGAGGAACCCGTGACGACGGCGGGTGCCAAAATCAGCGATGCTCAGGCCGTCAATCTCCCGAAGACGCTCGATCTTTTCCCAGACCCGCGTCATGGCACGGGCATAGAGCACCTGCAGTTCAAAGCGACCCATGTCGTTCAACACCGCACGCGAGCGCAGCTCCATCAGCACGGCCAGGGCCGATATCTCCCAGAGCATCACCTCATGCCACTTGCCTTCAAAGGTCAGCTCGTACTGATCTCCGACCCGTTCCAGATGATAGGGAGGCAGGCGCAGTTGTTCGAACCATTCCATGAAATCTGGGCGGAACATCTGACGTTTGCCGTAGAAGGTATTGCCGCGCAGCCAGGTGCTCTCACCGCGCGATAATGAAAGAGAGCGGATATGATCCAGCTGCTCCCGCAGCTCGCCCTCGTCAATCAAGCGCGCCAGCGGCACCGAGGTAGACCGATTGATCAGCGAGAAGGTGACCTCGGTCTCTGGTTTGTTGCGAAATACTGATTGGCACATCAGCAGCTTATAAAAGTCCGTATCAATCAACGAACGGATGATTGGATCGATCTTCCATTTGTGATTGTAGACGCGGGTTGCAATATCCACCGGCGGCCTCATGTAAGTTGGGTCACAACTTGATAGGACAGCCAACCAGCCAGAGCAAGCCAAGGCCGAGCAGGTTGGCTTCTGTCTGTTTGACTATTCCGCACCAGTGCGCGCACGGCCTGCCCGTGTTGTTCTTCCCACCAATTTGCCGAAGCGGCCCTGCTGGGTTCACCCGGTCAGCTGGACCCCCTGTATGTCAGAAAAACTGGCCAGAACTTCCAACAGTTGGCTTTTGGAGATTGGTTTTGTCACAAATTCATTCATACCCGCTGCCAGACAGGCTTCACGATCAGAATCAAACGCATTCGCAGTCAAAGCGACAATCACAGGCTGCGACTGCCCGGAGGCGCGAATGATACGTGTTGCCTCCAATCCATCCATGACCGGCATGCTGATATCCATCAAAATAATGTCCGGCCTAAACAGCTTTGCTTTATCCACCGCCTCGGCGCCGTCATGGGCAAATTCCAGTTCAACAGACGCGTCTTTGAGGAACTTTTGGATCAATAGTCGGTTCACTCGGTTGTCTTCAGCCACCAAGATCCGCTCCCCTGACAGCCCGTCATTCCCCCCTTTGGGTTCTTGATTGGGCAGGGCCGTTGCCTCTGCAGTGCTGCCCAAGGCAAAAGGGAGGACGAGGGTAAAACAGGAGCCAGAGCCGATTTCCGAAGTGACCGTGATACGCCCCCCCATGGCCTCAGCCAAGCGCCTGGATATGGCCAGCCCAAGGCCAGAGCCGCCAAACCGGCGGCTGATCGCGGCATCGGCCTGTGAGAAGCGCTCGAAGATTCCTGTGAGCATATCTTTTGGAATGCCAATACCTGTGTCGATAATCGCGCAGTTCAATAGAACCCCGCCATCCTGGGCTGGTTCCATTTCTACCGAGACCTTTACCCTGCCTTTTTCCGTAAACTTAATCGCATTGCCGACCAAGTTATTCAAAATTTGCCGCAGTCGGTGATCATCTCCTACCAGGTAACGCGGCAGATCTACATCACGCTCAACTTCCAGCGTCAGCCCCTTGGCTTCGGCCTGAGTACGGAGCAACTGAATTGTCTCTTCCAAGCACTGATGCAGGTCAAAATTGCACGGGTTGAGCGAAATCTGCCCCGCGTCAAGTTTTGACAAATCAAGGATATCGTTGATCAGCGCCAACAGTGTCTTGGCAGAGCTGAGGATCGTGTTTGTATAGAGCCTCTGGTCGCCATCAAGATCGGTTTCCTCCAACAATTGCGCCATCCCGATAACCCCATTCATGGGGGTGCGGATTTCATGGCTCATAGTGGCAAGGAAATCCGATTTGGCGCGCCCGCCTTCTTCCGCAGCGAGACGTGCTTCTTCTAATTGTTGGGCATTTTGTTTGGCTGCTGTCATGTCGCGCTCAATGGCGATATAGGACATTTCCCCCCCCTGGTTGCCCAATATGGGAACCTGGTTTGTCTCCAGCCAGACATCATGTCCATCTTTGTGGCGGTTCAAAATCTCCAACCTAAAGGGCTGCCGAGCCCGTCGCCCCTCTATCAACTTGTCGAGAGTATCTTGATTGGTCTGTGGATGGTTCAACAATTCACCGGGTTCCCGTCCCTGAATTTCTTCAAAGCTGTATCCGGTAATCCGGGTAAAGGCCTCGTTCACCCATTGGACCTTGTTGTTTTGATCGATGAGCAAGACACTGTCATTGGCGTGGCGTGCCACCAAGGCCAGTCTCTTGGCCTCAACCTGCTGCGAAAGTAGGCGTTGGTAGGCACCTTCCAGCTCTTGCTGTTGCAGGGCCTGCGTCAACATTATGCTACGGATGCGGGAAAAACTGCGGACAACAAATGTCAAATGCCAGATCAGCGCCCCATAGAGGATCAGAAGACCTGCCAGTTGGAGGTGAAAGCCCATGTCATCAAAGCTACCCCTCCCCGTTGCCAAAACAAGGATAGGAGTAAGGGCATAGGCGCACAATCTCACGGTTGCTGCGGGCTTATGAAAGGGATAGGTCAAACCGGCATTTATTGCACCGCCAGCCAACAGGCCAACGGTAAATACCGGGTCGACCGCCTGCTGCCCGCCATCGCCAAACAGAGACGAAACCCAAAACGGCGTCGCTGCGCCAACGGCAAAGGCTGTTCCATGCAACAGGGCTGTGATCGTGCTGACAATCCGCAACGCCCTAGTGTCGGCGCCCTGTTCTACCTTGCGCCGCGCATAGCGCAAGTAGAGACCATCAATGACTTCTGCAGTGCTCGCCACGGTCATCCCAAGGATCCCCGCCAGCGGCGAGACAACAAACCCCAAGACCAAGCTCACCAGTGCAACAAATCCGATGCGTGGCCAGAATATCCGGATTTGCCCACGCAGATACCGCAGGAACAACCCATCCAGACTATATCGGTCATGGTGCTGGGCCAGCGGTCCCGTTCCAGACTTTCCATGGGTCGTCATACGTCGCTTTTGCCTCCGCGCAATCAGCCAAACATAACCAGCCCACTCTTTCAAAATTCCTAAAACAACGCGATATGGAACGAAATTGCGTCTGGCCATACTATGGTCCTTCAGCCCTGTTGGACCTGCACCCCAGCCGCCTGCATATCTGTTAAAGACTTAGCCAGCGATCCGCCCAGATCTATGCCTCGACACGCGGCAAGCTCAACCTTGGCCTGAAACCCCAACCTAGCGGCATCAAGCGCCGAAAAAGCGACGCAAAAATCGGTAGCCAACCCAACAAACGTCAGCTCGGATATCCCACGAGATCGGAGATAGCCTTCCAAACCTGTCGGGGTCAGTTGATCATTCTCAAAAAAGGCCGAATAGCTGTCAATCGCGGAACGGAAACCCTTGCGGATAATCAAATCGCCACTCAAATCAAGCGCCGGGTGAAACGCTGCCCCCTGACTGCCCTGGATACAATGATCCGGCCATAGCACCTGGGTACCATAGCTCATTTCCAGGGTCTCTAGTGGAGACATGCCCGGATGCGAACTGGCAAAGGAAGAATGTCCCTCCGGGTGCCAGTCCTGCGTCAGGATCACGGTCTCGAAATCCTTCATCATCGCATTGATTGGCACCACAACCTCATCCCCGCCGGGAACTGCAAGAGCTCCTCCTGGGCAAAAATCGTTTTGCACGTCAACTACGATCAGGGCCTGCGTCATCTCTGTTTCTCCAAGTCTCTTGAGGCATGGTGGCTCCCTGCTTTTGCAAAAGGAAACAATGCCTGCTTGCAACACTGGATAAAAGTCATAAGGACGCAAGAGCAAAGGCGAAAAAGGGATACAAAACACCCTATCCTTTGGGGTTTTCCTTGAAAAATGCGGCACAGCGCTCTAAGGGCGCTGCATGTACAAAATCGCTGCCCTTTATCACTTCACTCGTTTCGCTGATCCTGCCGCTCTGAAGCCGGCGCTGCTAGAGCTTTGCCTGCAGCAAGAAGTAACTGGTTCCCTCTTGCTGGCACAGGAAGGGATCAATGGCACCATTGCGGGCCCAGAGGCCGGGATTAAGGCCGTTCTTGATCATATAAAAACGCTGCCTGGCTGCGCGGATTTAGCCTGGAAAGAAGCCTTTAGCGATCATCCTCCCTTTGGCAAGATCAAGGTTCGACTGAAAAAAGAAATCGTCACCATGGGGCAACCCGATGTCGATCCAAAGGCCAGCGTTGGCCATTATGTCGAGCCCGAAGACTGGAACGCGCTGATCCGCGCCGAGGATGTTGCCGTCATTGATACGCGCAATGATTACGAAGTGCAGATCGGTACATTTGAAGGTGCCATCGATCCCGAAACCGCAAGTTTTCGTGAGTTTCCCGCCTGGTGGCAGGCCAACAAAGATCGGTTCCACAACAAACGTGTGGCGATGTTTTGCACCGGCGGCATTCGCTGCGAAAAATCGACGAACTATCTGCTGAGCCAAGGCGTAGAAGATGTCTACCACCTTAAGGGGGGCATTCTGCGCTATCTGGAAGAAATGCCGCCTGAGGACAGCAGCTGGCAAGGCGAGTGCTTTGTCTTTGACAATCGGGTCTCCGTTGGTCACGGCTTGGTCGAGGGCCCGCATGAGCTTTGCCACGGCTGCCGCCGCCCCATCCTGCCCAAGGACAAACTGCTTCCCTCCTTTGAAATGGGGGTGTCTTGCTACCAGTGCATTGATGAAACCTCAGAGGCAGATAAGGCCCGTTTCCGCGAGCGGCAGAAACAGATGCGTCTCGCCCGTGAACGCGGGGAAGCCCATCACGGCGGGCGTAGCGTCTGAGCGTTCCCAACCATAAGACAAGTATACTCAAGGCAATGCAACTAAACGAATTTTTTGTTGCGCTGCCGACCAAATTATATGCATGTTTCAGACAGGCTTTTTTAGTGCTCTATTGGCGCAGTTTCAGCGGTCTGCCAGTCATGGAGCGTTCTTCGATTTATGCGTCAAAATTATAAGTGGTTTACCCTCACTTCTGATCTCGCAACCACGCAGGTACCAAAGTCACTACCAACGGGTAAAATGAACGACCTAGAATGGGGGGGAAGCGCGCATGAATGACGTGAGGGTCAGCACGAGGCCACAGGTGGCACAGGAAATGGGTAAGCCTACGGGCATTTCCATGGGTGCCATTCAACTCCCGGATTTGTTTCGCGATCTCCCCGACGCCGTAATTGTTGCGGATGCAGATCGACGCATCACCTGGGTCAACCCCGCCTTTGAGCTCCTGTTCGGATATGCGCACGAAGAAATGGTGGGTGGGATCACAAAAAACCTCTATGCTGATCCAGAAAACTACATGGAACAGGGCCGCAACCGCTTCACCCCCGACAGTACCCAAGCTGACCACAATTACGAAATGCGGTATCGGCGCAAGAACGGCAAAACCTTCCTAACCCAGACCACCGGCGGCCCGATCTGTGACAATAGCGGGGCCGTTTGGGGATACTTTGCGATTATCAAAGATATCTCCAAAACCCGCGCCATCGAAGAGCTGCTGCATAAACTGTTCCATATCTCTACGGATCAGGAGATGTGTCACACAGCAAAAATCAACTCCATACTGAAGCTTGGCTGTGAGCATTTCCAAACGGATTCCGCAATTGTGAGCTGGGTGCGGGAGGACACCTATACCATTCTCTACAGTCAATCGGATCTGGTAGAGATCCCACGCGGCACCAGCTTCTCGCTCGGCGACACCTATTGCTCTGAAATGCTGGCAGGCGATGGCCCCCTGGCCTGCCATTCTGCCAAACAATCGCAATTTGCCAGCCACCCCTGCTATGATCTGTTCCTGTTGGAAACCTATATCGGGGTGCCTCTGATTGTAGATGGCCAACCGTTTGGCACTCTGAACTTCACCTCCCCCGAAGCGCGCCATCCGTTTGAAACCGGTGATCTGGAGATGATAAAGATGTTCGCCGCCTGGATTGGGCAGCAATTGAGCATTGAGAAAGAGACCAATCAGTTGCCAACAGGCACTACGCCACAGGATTAGGCAAACTGCAGGCCAGGGTCAGGCGCCTATCTGATCGTGGTCTGTCAAGCACTCAGAGTGGTCGCGCAACACCTCCAGCACCCGACAGTCTGCAACCGAATGATGGGTGCAATCACTGATCATTCGCTTCAACTCTAGCTGCAGCACCTGCAATCGTGCGATGCGATCCTCAACCTGTTTCAACTGCCGTTGAGCAATGGAATCTGCATCGACACAGGATTGCGATGGGTCATCCGCCAAAACCAGCAACTCGCGAATAGCCTCTAGCGAAAACCCCAGTTGCCGCCCGTGGCGGACAAAACTCAGCCTGTCCAGCTCTGCCTGACCATAGCGCCGTTGACCGCCTCGCGTCCGCTCAGGCTCTGGCATCAGGCCAATGGTCTCATAATAGCGAATGGTCTGCACCTTTGTTCCAGTGCGTTTTGCTAGGGTGCCAATCGTCAGCATTTCAAACCTCCCTCCCCTTGAGCAGCCGTAAAGCATTGCCAACCACCAAGAGCGAAACACCCACATCAGCAGCAATTGCCCCCCACATGGAGGCCAGGCCAAAGGCGGTTGCCAGGGCAAATCCCATCTTGGTCACCAGTGAAAGCCCGATGTTTTGACGGATCACCGCCATGGTTCGGCGCGAATGAGCAATCAACCAGGGCAAGCGGCTAATGTCATCACTCATCAGAGCGATGTCTGCGGTTTCAATCGCTGCATCTGAGCCCACAGCCCCCATTGCCACGGCAAAATGCGCCCGCGCCATCGCCGGGGCATCATTGACCCCGTCCCCCATCATCGCCACCATATCATAGCGCTCGGTGAGCCTCTCCACCTCGGCGAGCTTGTCAGCAGGCAGTAACCCGGCATGCACCTCATCTATCCCCGTGGCTTGCGCAACGGCGCCAGCAGCGGCCGCATTGTCACCGGTGAGCATCACCACCTGTTTGACTCCCAAATCATGCAGGGCCTCGATGGTGTCACGCGCCCCGACGCGCAGTCTGTCGCGCAGGGCAATCAACCCCATAGGCCCGCTGGCATCCCCCACCACCACAATCGTAGCCCCTGCAGCCTCAATCTCGGCCATCAAGGTGGTGGGCAGTGCAGCACCAAAACCCCGTTCCGTCCCAAAGCGGGGGGAGCCGAGCCAGAGCGCCTGCTCTCCCTGCCGTCCCTCCAGCCCGCGTCCCGGTATGATGCGGCTGTCCGCGGCGGCCACATAGGCCAGCTTTTGACGCGTGGCCTCGGCCAGTATGGCCAGCGCCAGCGGGTGCGAAGCCCGTGCCTCCAGCGCTGCTGCAGCCTGTAACACTTCGGTTTGGCTGGCGCTGCCAAGAGGATGGATCCCGACGACTTCGGGGCGACCTTCGGTCAATGTGCCGGTCTTATCCAGTGCAATGGCCTGCAGCTTTCCCGGGGCCTCGATATAGGCACCACCTTTGATCAGCACCCCGGCACGGGCCGCCGCAGTAAGCGCCGCGACAATCGACACCGGGGTCGAAATCACCAAGGCACAGGGGCAGGCGATCACCAGCAGCACCAGGGCATTGTAGACCCAAAAACCCCAATCCAGGCCCATCAACAGCGGCGGCAGGCAGGCCAGGGCAATGGCCAGCGCCAGAACTGTTGGCGTATAGATACGGGCGAACTTTGACACCCATTGCTCTACCGGGGCGCGGCGGGCATGGGCGTCGCCAACCATGCGGGTGATCTTGGCCAGCACTGTATCGCTGGCCAGCTTGGTTGCCTCCACGGTCAGGCTGCCCTCGCCATTCAGCGTCCCTGCGTAGACCTCATCGCCGGGTTCTTTGGCAACCAGGGCGCTTTCCCCGGTGATGGGCGCCTGATCCACAGCACCTGCCCCTGCAATCACCCGCCCGTCCATCGGGATGCGGTCGCCGCCACGCAGGACAAAATGCTGGCCGATCTGCACCTCACTGGCGGGCATTTCAACCTCGTGCCCATTCTCCTGCACAACAAGGGCTGTGGCAGGGGCCAGATCGAGCAGGGCCGAAACCGCGTTGCGCGCCCGTCCAACGCTCCAAGATTCCAGCGTCAGTGACAGGGCAAAGAAAAACGCCACTGTAGCGGCTTCGAAATATTCGCCCAAGCTGATGGCACCGACAACCGCCACCACCATCAGAAGGTTCATATCCGGGGAAAGATTGCGCAGCGCATACCAGGCCTTTGGCAGTACCAGCCAAACCCCCAGCGCCACCGCAACCAGAAACAAACCCAACTCCCCCACAGGCACCGGCAAATCGCCGTGACCGTCAAACAGCTGTCCCAGACCCGCAGCTCCCGAATGGGCCACATGCCAGGCCAGCCCCCCGCCCCAAAACAGCGCGCTAGCCGCGGTAAAGCGCGTTTGGCGGCTCAGATGAGCCGTCTGATCGGCCTCCGCACTTTTGCCATCCCAGGGCATGGCGCTCATACCGGTCGTGGCCACCAGGCTCTGCACCTGCTCATCCGGGATCTGCACCGCTGAGGCCAGCAGGGTCATGCGCCCGTTCAGCACATCAAAACCCAGATGGTCAGCCCCGCCCACGACAGGGCCAAGGGAGCGGTTGAGGCTCGCAACCTCTTCGGCGCAGCATAGACCAGTGATGCGGAAATTGCGCCCCGCCCTAAGCTCTGCGGTATTCGGAACCGCAGCCTCAGCCCCACGGTTGCAACAGCCTGCGGGATCAGCGACATGGGCATGGGGTTTGGGGTCAGCAGGGGCCAGATTGGCGGAGCAGCAGCGGGTATCCTGGGGCATTGGGGCCTCTTGGTTTTCAAAGACCTGCCCTAGATAGGACCTACAGTGACTAGAGGTTCAAGAGATTTTTTCACAGACTTTGGTCAAAGGATATCCCTGACAGTCTCGTGCTTTTATCTATTAGGAATGGTTTGGGACGCTGCCCCAGAAGGGGACAGGGGCAGCGCCAAGAGGCCTTGAATCAGCTGTCGCTGCTTTCGTCGTAATCCGACATCGGCGGGCAGGTGCAGATCAGGTTGCGATCCCCATAGGCGTTATCCACCCGGTTTACCGGCGACCAGTATTTGTCGACCCCCAGCGACCCAGGAGGGAAGCAGGCGTCTTCGCGGCTGTAGGGCCGATCCCAGTCTCCCACCAGATCGCGCACCGTGTGCGGTGCGTTTTTCAGCGGGTTGTTCTGCGGATCTATCTTACCGTCGATGACATCCTGCGCCTCTGCCCGGATTGACAGCATGGCATCGCAGAACCGGTCCAGCTCATCCTTGGGCTCGGACTCGGTGGGCTCCACCATCAGGGTGCCGGCCACAGGCCAGGACATGGTTGGGGCGTGAAAGCCCGAATCCACCAGACGTTTGGCCACGTCATCCACGGTGACGCCGCCCTCGTCATTCAACGGGCGGGTGTCCAGAATGCATTCATGGGCCACACGCCCCGTCGCCGAGGTATAGAGGATGCCATAGTCATCCTTGAGCCGCGCGGCGATGTAGTTGGCGTTGAGAATAGCAACCTTGGTCGCCTGTGTCAGACCAGCACCCCCCATCAACAGGATATAGGCCCAGCTGACTGGCAGGATCGAAGGCGAGCCAAAGGGCGCGGCCGAAACCGGACCAACGGCAGTGCCATACTCGGGGTGGCCTGGGAGGTGCTGTTCCAGATGCGCCTTGACGCCGATCGGACCCATGCCGGGGCCACCGCCACCATGCGGAATGCAGAAAGTTTTGTGTAAGTTCAGGTGGCTAACGTCGCCGCCAATCTTGCCCGGCTGGGCGAGGCCCACCATGGCGTTCATATTGGCTCCATCAATATAGACCTGACCGCCATGATCATGGGTGATCTGGCAAACTTCCTGCACCGTTTCCTCAAACACACCATGGGTCGAAGGATAGGTGATCATGCAGGCCGCAAGGTTGTCAGAGTGTTTGTCAGCTTTGGCACGAAAGTCGGCGACATCGATGTTACCATCCTCATCCGCGATGACCGGAACCACCTTATAGCCTACCATCTGCGCCGAGGCCGGGTTGGTACCATGGGCCGAAGTCGGGATCAGGCAGACATTACGATGCGCTTCACCGCGCGACGCATGGTAGCTGCGGATGGTCAACAGACCCGCATATTCGCCCTGGGCCCCCGAGTTGGGCTGCTGGGAGATCGCGTCATAGCCGGTGATCTGGCAGAGCTTGTCGTTCAGATCCTCGATCATGGCATGATAACCCTGCGCCTGATCTTTCGGGCAGAAGGGGTGCAGGTTGCCAAACTCGGGCCAGGTGACCGGGATCATCTCAACGGTGGCGTTCAGCTTCATGGTGCAAGAGCCCAGCGGGATCATCGAGCGATCCAAAGCCAGATCGCGGTCCGCCAGGCGGCGCATGTAGCGGGTGATCTCTGCCTCGGCCCGATTCTTGTGAAAGATCGGGTGGGTCAGATAGGCGCTTTCGCGCAGCGCGTAATCCGGCAAACGATAGGCACGGTTGGCCTGGCTGTCGTCTTTTTTGTCGATGCCAAAGGCGCCCCAGACGGCCTCGATTGTTTCCTTGCGGGTCTGCTCATCCAGGCTGATGCCCACCTTGGTTTCGCCCACTTTGCGCAGGTTGATGCCACGGGCAACGGCAGCTTCCATGACGGTCTGCTGCAGCGGTCCGACCTCAACAGTGATGGTATCAAAGAAGACTTCGGGCTCAACGCTGAAACCATGCTCTTCAAGACCCGCCGCCAGGCGCGAGGTCTTGCGGTGGACCGACTGCGCGATCGCCTTGATGCCGTCGGGGCCGTGGTAGACCGCATACATAGAGGCCATGACGGCCAGCAGTGCCTGCGCAGTACAGACGTTGGAGTTGGCCTTTTCGCGACGGATGTGCTGCTCGCGGGTTTGCAGCGCCAGGCGGTAGGCTTTGTTGCCACGGCTGTCGATTGA
>Ga0193961_1000627_pt1 | contig 13473 bp, 12 predicted proteins | sample FB_4_MG_FD_140371 | JGI IMG/M metagenome (GOLD analysis project Ga0193961, IMG submission 140371) | Microbial mat bacterial communities from the Broadkill River, Lewes, Delaware, United States - FB_4_MG | ecosystem: Environmental > Aquatic > Freshwater > River > Microbial mats | place: USA...
ATAATAAGATGTTTTTCTATCATTAATCATTGAATAATAATATGAAAAAAGACTTTCATTTATTGCATAATACAATTTCTCTAGTGAATTATACTTCATAGAAACTCCTATTCCTAAAATAGTATCTTCACTATATATTTTTGATATATTACCAATTAAATTATTTAACTCAAAGTTCTTTTTTTCACTTGTATAAATAAGCAAAAATCCTTCCTTATACATTATAATAGAACTATAATTTAAATTGACTATTCTCCCCACTTTATCTACAACATCTAAATATCTTTTATTTTTCAACTTAAAATATGCTACAAAACAATTAGCACAAAAATTTATATTAATATTTTTTGCAATTTCTCCAACGTGATTGTCTCTATATTCACCCTTTAATATTTTTTTTATCAAATTAGTATTTTTTTCACAAATTTTCTTTTCTTTATTAATCTCATCTATTTTGATTATTATGTTTTCAAAAAATGTATCCTCAAACATAATAATTGGGAAACTATTTTTATCAGCTATTTTTTTTACATTATCAGAAATATTTTTATAGTATATTTTTTTTATTGCCAAACCAGAAACACCTAATTCCACCAATTTAAACACTATTTTTTCTAACATTTCTGGTTTATTTTTAATTTCAAGAAGAGATGTTATTAAAAATTCACCATTATCAAATTTTGAATTGTCCATATTTTCAATTTCATAATCTAATATTCCTACCGATTTAATTATATTTTTAACACCTTTTTTGCCAGCAATTAGAGTACACTTATCAAATATATTACGTTTTAAAATTTCATCTACCGTTACATTCACTTTAATCCCCCCAAATAATTATACATCAAAATCAGTTGATAATAATGCATTTATATACATATCATCAACTGATTTTATAATCATTTATATATTCAAATTACTTCCAGTTCTTAAGTATTCTATTTTATCCTCTAATATATTTTTTAATATTTCATAATTATGTTCTCCCGTACAATGAAATGTATAAATCATTGATCCGGTTTTCTTTAAAAATTCTCCAATTTGTTTAATTTCTAAAGATTTTTCATTTTCATCAGTTGATTTCCTATATAAATGAAATCCACCTAGGATATAATCAGGATAACACCCCATTATCTCATATGACTTTTCTACTATAGCTCTAATGCCTTTATGACTACATCCTGTTAATAAAATATTTTTATCTTTATTTCTAATCAATAAATATTGTTCATGAGCAAATTTATCATTCCTAAACCTATTGTCCTCTAATACATAAATATTTCTATTTGCATTTAATTTATCTATCCTATTAGTTTTAGAAAACAATAGCAGTCCATCACAAACATCATATCTATCATCCATAAATAAAAATCTATCATTGTTTTTCAATTTTTTATTTAAACCAATATATTTTAAATTTTTACCGTCACTCGAATAATAATCACCAAATATTTCCTTATTTAAATATACTTTTGCTTTTTGATTAATACTTAAAAATCTTTCTAATCCACCACCATGATCATAATGCCCATGTGAAATAAACACTCCATCAATATTCTCAATATCTATATTCATTATGTTAGCATTTTTAAAAAAAACATCACTTTTCCCTAAGTCAAATAAATATTTCCTATTCCCAAATTCAAAATAGATACATAATCCATGTTCGCAAAATAATTTAGCATTTTCTTTTGTGTCTTCAACCATAATTTTTATAATCATACTAACTCCTTAGATTTTGTTAATATAATTATACTACAATTTATTTTCTTAATTTAAATTCATCTATTATATTTTTTAATAACTCTGCCTGTGCAGCCATTTCTTCACTTATAGATGCACTTGAATTCGCAGCTTCTGCATTTGTTTGTGTAACCTGAGATATTTGATTAATACCTTCATTTATCTGATTTGCTATTTCAGCTTGATTTAGTGATGAAACACTAATATCTTCAATTATATTAGCAACATTATTAATATTCTCAACAATCCCATTTAAAGAAATTGATGTTTTTTCTGCAACATCTAATCCATCTTCAATTTTATTCATTGAGCTACGAATAAGTTCTGTTGTTTCTTTTGCCGCATTTGCACTTTGTGACGCTAAATTTCTAACTTCTTCTGCAACTACAGCAAAGCCTTTACCATATTCTCCTGCTCTAGCTGCCTCAACTGATGCATTAAGTGCTAAAATATTGGTTTGATAGGCAATATCATCAATAACTTTAATAACATTTGATATACTCTTTGAAGATAAGTTAATATCATCCATAGATTTAAGCATAATTTTCATTTGTTCTCCGCCTTTTTCAGCATTAAACTTTAATTCATCTGCAAATTTATTAGCTTCTACTGCCTTATTTGCATTATTTCTTGTTTGTTCTGATACTTCATTCATCGAAGCTGTCATTTCTTCAACTGCACCAGCTTGCTCTGTAGCACCTTGGGATAATAACTGTGCTGAATCTGAAACCTCATTTGCACCTGTATTAATTTCTTTTGCCGATACATTTATATCCGCAAAAATAATATTAAATGCCTTCAAAATCATATTAATTGCTTTTTTTATTTCAACAAAATCACCCATATATTCTCTATCAATATATTGATTAAAATTTTTCTTAGCCATTTTATTTAATACATTTTTTATTTCTTCTATATAACTTGAAACATTTTTAATTGTGTTATTTAATGCAAATTTTATTTCCGCATGATTTCCATTATATTCTCCACAAACTCTGGAATTCAAATTTCCATTTGAAAATTCAATTAGTACTGTGGTAGCTTCTTGTATTGGTGCAACAACAGCATCTAAAATACTATTAATGCCTTTTACTACTTCTTTATAATCGCCACTATGAATTTCTGGATTTGCTCTTGCATCTAACTTTCCATCTATTGCATCTTTAATTAATTTATTAGTGTCTTCTAATAAAATATTCATTGAATCAATACACCTATTAATACTATCTTTTATTTGATTAAACTCACCATAATATTTTTCATTAATTTTTTCAGGAATATCTCCATTACCTATTCTAGTAATGTAATTAGTAGTTATCTTTATAGATTTTGCATATTCTTCTACTATATTATTTATTCCTTCAATTAAGCTAAACCAAGTACCTTCAAAATTCTTAGAATTTGCTCTAAAATTTATATTTCCCTTTTCAGTTGATTCAATTACTAAATCAATTTCATTTTTCATTTGATTCATTGTATTTAGCATAGTTTCAAGTGCAATTCCTAATACATCATTTTCAGATTTAAGGTCTACTTCAATATTTAAATCACCCTTTGAAAATTTTTCAATAGCTTCTGCTTTTTCATTTATGCAAGTCATCATTTTATTAAATGAAACACCTAAATTAGAAACTTCATCATTTCCTTTTATGTTAGCACGTACACTTAAATCTCCCGTTTCTGCTATTAACATTAATTCTTTTAATTTATTTATAGGTTTTGTTATTTTACCAGTAACTATCCAAGTTATTAAAATTGATATCAATATCCCAATAATATTAAATAATATTATTTCATTTCTAAAATCATTTGCCATTCCATCATAAAAATCATTCGGAACTCCAACATACCAAATTCCAATTATTTCACCTTTATTATTTAATATAGGTTCATACGCAGTTTGATTCCAAGTATCATGAACAAATGCTTTTCCAATAAATCTCTCACCATCATCTAATACTTTTTTTGCTACTGCATCCGACACAACAGTATCAACAGCTCTTCCATCAATATCGCCTTTCTTTGGAACATTTGTAGTAACTCTTGTATTGTTTTTAAATATGGTAACTGTATCTCCAGTCAATTCCCCTATATAATCAACAACATCATAATTTCTATACATTTGAGTTTGGCCTTTATATAATTGATCTTTTATTATTTCCCATTCTCCTGGAATCATTTTATCTAATAATTCTCGACCTAATTCTAAGTCAGATATCAATTTTTCTTGAGCTGCTACAATAACTTTTTTATGCATTGTTCTTACCGAATATATTCCTAAAATTAAATTTAGAATAAAGAAAACTGAAATAAATAACAAAATCATTTTGACTTTTATTTTCATAATACGCCTCCCAAATGTAATATCATGAAATAAATATACCCATAGTCATCTCTATTACTCATTTCTGTAATTATTTGCAATAATACTTTTTTATAATATCTTAAAAATTTCTTATAAAAAAAGAAGCTTTCGCTTCTTTTTTGTTGATTTATTTAAATATCTTAAATTTCTCAATCTTAAAAAATTTATTAACGATTATCGCAACAAATAAACCTATTGATGTTTCAAAAACTCTATGAATAGCATAAATATGAGGTAATTTATCTTTTAAATTTGTCATTATCGCAATTAGAACTATACATGAGATAACAACTGCATTCACTTTATTAAAATGATTACAAATTGCTATAACTAAAATTATCCCTAACCCAATAATAATTGTATTGTTCCCAAATAATATAGTTAATAAAAAGCCAACTATTCCACCAATAACGGTTCCAATCATCCTATTGATACTGACCTTATAAGAATTTTCTACCGTATTTTGCATCCCAATAACTGCTGCAATTGCGGCATAAAATGGGCTATCCCAATTTAAAATTATAAATAACTGAACTACTATTATAACAGCTATTGCTGTTTTAATATTTCTAGCTCCAATTTTCATTTTTCACCTCAAATTATTTATTCTATTTTTCTTCAACATGCAATTTTCTTGCTAGATATATAAATGGAGTATCTAACGCAGCTACCACAAATTTCATTATATATGTTGTGACAAATATTTCAATAATTATTTCCATTGGGAAAATTCCTAAAAATGCAATTGTAGTAAACAAAACATTATCAATAAATTGACTTATTAAAGTTGATAGATTATTTCTAAGCCACAAAGGACTGTTTTTTCTTTTTCTTAATTTATCAAATAGCCATACATCATGAATTTGACTAATACTATATGCAACTACACTTGCAAATGCTATTCTTGGTAATAATCCAAATATAGTTTTAAATGAGTCTTGAGCTATATCAGATGCATGTGGTGTAAACAAAAGACAAACTTGCATAATAACTGTAGTCACTAAAAGAATGAAAATACCAATATAAACACCTTTTTGCGCTGCTTTTCTTCCATATTTTTCATTTAATATATCTGTAGCTAAATATGACGTACCATAAATAATATTGCCTAGCGTAGTTACAAATCCTGCAACTTCAATTGTTTTCATAACTTGAATATTTGCTATTATAGCTGCCATAGCAATCCATATATATAATCCTGTTTTTTTAAATAATTTATAACTTAATGTAATTCCCGTAAAATTTACAAGTAGCAATATAATCCATAATAAAATATTATTCATATCTTCTCCTATTCTCCAACTCCAAAATCTGTGTTCTCATAAAGAAAATCTATATTTTCTTTATCTTTTAAAAATTTATATTCTTTTACAAACCATTCAACTAATTTATCATCTCTTTTAATATTTGTTGAATTTTCAGTAAAAATATTTATTGTTCCATATTTAAAATATTTAAGCAATAATTCAATATCTTTTCTAATCATTTGTTTTGTCTGTCCCTTAATTCCTACCATAAGGCATGGTGAATCAAAATAATCTGAAACCTCTTTTGCTGAATTAAATTTTGCATTTTTATTTAAAAATTCATTTCTAAAAGCATTATCAAAAGTTTCAACTCCAATTTTAAATATTATTGGTATGCCAAAAAATAACCTCATATCGTCTAAATAATTTTTATAATTCCAATGACTTTCCAAATATAGTTTTTTTATATTCTTTTCAATTATTTTTTGTTTTATCATATCTAATGTTTTTTCGGTTAATTCAAAGCAGCTACCCGAGTTAATTACTTCAAGTACTCCCTTTTCTCCAGTTATTTTATCAATAATTTTTCTATTTATAGTGTCCATTTCTTCATCATTCTTTGAATTATCATTTATATAATCACAAAAAGAACATTTTCCCCAAAAACAAGGTTTCCCTTTCAGTAAAACTATTTCTCTATTCTCTAAAACGCTATATCTTTCCATAAAATCACCTTCTTCTTAATTTTAAGCAAACAAAAAGGACAGAATTCTGCCCCAAAACAATAATAAAAATAAATACCCTAGTTTTGTTTTAAGACAGGATGGATTCCGAACTGTCATATTCAATTGATTACTATCATATATCAAATAAAAAAAAAATCAAGTCTTTTTTCTTGACTCTATAATTATTATAGGGTTTATACTAAAAAAAAGGAGTGATTATATGAAATATCAAAATGAAGTAATTAAATGCTTATATGAAAGAGCTAGCGTTAGATCTTTTAAAGACCAAAAAATTGATTCTGAAACTTTAGAAACTATTCTTAATGCAGGTTGTCACGCTGCAACTGGTGGAAATCTACAACCCTATTCGATTATTAAAATTGAAAATGAAGAAACAAAAAAAGAACTAATGAATACTAATAAATTTCAAGGATTAGTTGGTAAGGCACCATTAAATTTATTATTTGTAATAGATTTTCATAGAATTGAAAAATGGGTTACATCAAACAAAGGACCTTTTATTGCAAATAAAAGCTATAGGCATTTTTGGATAGCTTTTCAAGATACAATTATTGCCGCACAAAACATCTGCACTGCAGCTGATTCTTTAGGTTTAGGTAGTGTTTATATTGGAACTGTTGAAAGCTGTTTTGATGAATTAAAAGATATTTTCAAATTGCCTGAAAAAGTTTTCCCCGTTGTTTTACTTTCACTTGGTTACCCAAAAACACAACCTAAAGTTGCTCCAAAACTAATGTCAGACATTATTGTCCATAATGAATATTATCATGATTTATCTAAAGAAGTTATAAATAAAGCTATGGATAAAAAATATTCAGAGAGGCTATCTACCAATTTAAGAGAAACTGACTTAAAAGAATTGTTTGAAGTAACAAAAAAAGTGCATGGTGAAGACTTTGCAAATGAAACCATAAATTATTCTAAAGAACTTGGATATATACATCCTGCTCAAAGATATTTTGGATTGCATTATTCAGCTGATAGTACGGCAATTGATAATAATAAATTCATTTCATCATTATTAAAATATGATTTTCCATGGATATCTGGCAAAAACTTTCCTGAATAATTAATTAATGATATAATCGCTTTTTGAAGGGAGTTTTATATGAAAAAAACTATAATTGGATTAGCATTTTTATTCTTAGGAAGTTTAATAACTTTGAAAGTTCATTTTTACAATTTAAGTTTAATAGAAAATATTTCATGTTGGAACTCAAGTCTTGGGCGATATAATCAGGGATTAGTAAATAATTATAATGTATTTCTTTTTTTAATTGGAATATTACTATTCCTTTTAGGATTTGTAATTCTAATAAAAGAATACTTTCAAAAGAAGAAATAGACAATATTCTAAATATTGTCTATTTCTTCTTTTTGAGGTAATGAATCAATTATATCCATAGCTTTTTTATAATCACTTTTATAAACAAAAACTTCGACTCCATATATAGAAAATCCAGCTACTATGTTCATATAATCTCCACTCTCATTATTTTTAATTTGAAATAAAATATCATTTTCTAATAAAAGAGTAGTAATTAAATCTTGCAAAAACAAATCGTTTATGCTAATTAAATAAACCCAATCATTATTCTTCATAAGCACATCCTTAATATGCTTTTGCAACATAAACCATATGTTTTGCTGGTTTTCCACAAAATGCACATACTTCTGATATTTTTTCTTGTTTAAATGGAATACATCTAATAGTTGCTTTTGTATCTTCTTTTATTTTAGCCTCACATTCTTTGCATCCACACCACATTGCTTTTGCAAATCCTGGATTATTTTTTTGCTTTATTTTGAATTCATCATAATTCTCAATAATATACGTTTTATCATCTCTATCTTTTTTGGCCTTTAAAAACATTTCATTTTGCATTGTATCTAGCATAGATACAATATTCTCACCAAAACCTTGTAAATTTACGACTTGTTTTTCTAACATATCCCTTCTAACTGCAACACACTGATTATTTTTTATATCTCTTGGCCCAATTTCAATTCTTACAGGAATTCCCTTCATTTCATATTCATTAAATTTCCATCCCGTAGAATAATTTAAATCATCATCAACTTTTACTCTTATACCCAGTTTTACTAATTCATTTTTCATTTCATATGCTTTATCTAAAACGCCTTCTTTTTTTGCGGCTATTGGAATAATAACAACTTGTATTGGTGCTATTTTAGGTGGTAATACTAATCCCCTATTATCACTATGAACCATTATTAACCCACCAATTAATCTTGTAGATACTCCCCAAGATGTTTGATAAGGAAAGGCTAACCTTCCGTCTCTCCCTTGAAACGTAATATCAAATGCCTTTGAAAAATGCTGTCCCAAATTATGCGAAGTACCCGATTGCAACGCTTTTCCATCATGCATTAAAGCTTCAATTGTATAAGTACTATAAGCTCCTGCAAATTTTTCACTTTCACTCTTTTGACCATCTATCATTGGTATTGCCAATAACTCTTCACACATATCTTTATATATTTTTAAAATCTTTAACGTTTCTTCTTGAGCTTCTTCTTCTGTTTCATGCAATGTATGTCCTTCTTGCCATAAAAATTCAGAAGTCCTTAAAAAAGGTCTTGTTGATTTTTCCCATCTAACAACAGAACACCATTGATTATATAAATATGGTAATTCTCTATATGATCTAAGCCATTTTGCATACATTGAACATATTATTGTTTCAGAAGTTGGTCTTACACACAACCTTTCTTCTAATTTTTGACTTCCACCATGTGTTACCCAAGCAACTTCAGGTGCAAATCCCTCAACATGATCTTTTTCTTTATTTAATAAGCTTTCTGGAATAAGCAATGGAAAATATAAATTTTGATGATTCGTTTCCTTAAATCTTCTATCTAAATCTGCTTGAATTGCCTCCCAAATAGCATAACCATAAGGTTTTATTACCATAAAACCCTTAACCGGTGAATAATCTACCAATTCAGTTTTCAATATTACATCTGTATACCATTGTGGAAAATCATCTTCCATTTTAGTTATCTCTTTAACAAAAGTTTCATTATTTTTAGCCATATATAGACCTCCTTCTTTATAAAATAAAAAAATCCCCGCCTCTACAATAGAGGCGAAGATCGCGGTACCACTCTAATTAATCATAATGATTATCTCTTTAAATATATCGGTCTCACCCGTGTAACTTTCATTACATTTTCAAAGATAGGTTCAAAAAACATATAGTTTTGCATCTCTCAACATTAATGCATTCTCTGTAAAACATCAGTCAATTTAATAATTCTTATCATCAAATAATTTTTAATTGTGATTAATTATATATAAATTAAAAATATTTGTCAATATTATTTTGTTAAAGCTACTTTAATTTTATCTAATGCATCATCTAGCTGATCATAAGTAATAACGATAGCTGGTGCAAATCTAATTGTTTTTTCATGAGTTTCTTTTGCCAACACTCCATTTTTAATTAATTTTTTAACATATGGAGCAGCATTTTCTTTAAATTCCACACCTACAAACAAACCTTTACCTCTAACTTCAACAATATCGTCATTTTCAATTTCTCGAAGTTTCGACATAAAGTAATTTCCCTTTTCTTCAGCTTGTTTAGGATAATTATCTCTTTCTAAAATCTCTAATGCTTTTAAAGATACCGCAGCTCCTAATGGATTCCCACCAAAAGTCGAACCATGAGATCCTGGAGTGAATACACCTAATATTTCTTCATTAGCTGCAACTGCCGAAACAGCAATAATTCCACCACCTAGTGCTTTTCCTAAAACATATATATCTGGCTCAACATCCTCATATTCACTTGCAAACATTCTTCCAGTTCTAGCAAATCCAGTTTGAACTTCATCAGAAATAAATAAAACATTATTTTCTTTACAAATATTATAAGCTTCTTTCATAAACCCTTCTGGCGGTACAACGATTCCTGCCTCGCCTTGAATTGGTTCCATCATAAATGCAACTGTATTTGAATTAATTGATTCTTTAAGTTGCTCAATATTTCCATACTCTATTACTTTAAAACCTGGAGTAAATGGACCATATCCATCTCTAGCATCTGGATCCGTACTCATTGAAACAATAGAAATTGTTCTTCCATGAAAATTATCTGCGCATACAATTATTTCTTGTTTTCCATCTTCAACACCTTTTTTAAATGCACCCCATCTTCTTGCAGTTTTTAAAGCCGTTTCTACCGCTTCTGCGCCAGTATTCATAGGTAATACCATTTCTTTTTGTGTTAAATTACAAAGTCTTTCCATCCACTCGCCTAATATATCATTATAAAATGCTCTAGATGACAATGTAACATTATCTAATTGATCTTTTGCCGCTTTGATTAATTCAGGATGTCTGTGCCCAAAATTTAAAGCTGAATATGCACTTAACATATCATAAAACTTTTCGCCTTCAGGATTGGTTACTATTACTCCCTCTCCCTGTGCAAAAACTATTTCTTTTGGCTTATAATTATGAGCTCCAAATCTTTCTGTCTGCTTCATTACTTCTTTAGATGTACGCATAACACTCCTCCTTGATATTAATTTTAATTTTATAAGCAACTAAATTCTTGTATCCCCATTAAATTAACCTCATACCTATTGCGATTTTATGGTTAATATTCGAAATAATCAAGCATTTTTAAATATTCCAAAAATTCTTTATATTCCACCTCTTTACTATTTCATACATATTGAAGATTTTCAATAATTATTTCATTTTTTTGAAAATTCTTAATATTTTCGAAATATTTATAATTTCCAATTATCGACTCCATATTCTTTCCAATCTAAGTCATCATAATGCCACCATTCCGAATTTATAGTAGAAAATCCATTTGATTTCATAACTTCAGTAAGTAATAGTAAATTTCTTTTTACTTCATCCGTAATATTATTATAATTTCTATGTGCTCTATCCGAAAAATCGTCAAACTCTGATGGCATAATAATTTCATTTTGATTTTCATCTACAAGAGTCACATCCACAGCGGTTCCTCTGTTATGTTTTGAGCCCGTATTAGGATTTGCAACATATCTATCATCTGGCATAATATTCCAAAATATTTTTTGAACATCTAAAGGTCTATATGCATCTAAAATTTTTAATGAATAGCCCTTTTTGATTAATTCAATTTGAGCATTATGAAGTTTATATGCTGTTTTTAATCTTAAAAATGGCTTGCTATCGATAGGATATATTCTCTTATTTAAAAAATTATCTTCAGTTGCATACTTTAAATCAAAAACCATACCATCATTAAAAAAACTTAGGTCAATAAATCTTTCTTTATTTTTTTTAAAATATTCATTTCTAGTAAATTCATAATAAACTAAAGACATTCTTTCTCCAACTTGATTTACAAATGAATCTTTATCAACTTTAACAGAAATAAATCCTAATTTTTCATAAACATACCTTGCCCTTTTATTTTCATATCCAGTATCCAAAACAATCTTTGAGTATTCTTTAACTAAAAATAAATAATCAATTAGTAAAAGTAATACCGCTTTACCTATTCCCCTATCTCTATATTCTTTTTCACATATTTTAATTCCAATTTCAGCCTCTTTAGATTTAATTTCTTTATAAACCATCTCGCCAATAGGTATAGTATTATACTCTATAATCATTCTTATATTTTTAGACGTATTATTTAAATAATTATTTATTATTTGATCTTTTTCAATTTCTAATCCTTTTGGAAACCCTGCATGTGCCATTACTTCTCCATCATTCCACCATTTAAATAATTCATCTACATCTTTTTTAGTAGCTTCTCTTAAATAAATTTTATCTTTTTTTAAAGAAATCATTTTACCTTTATTCTTCATCAAAAAACACTTCCTTTTTAGATATATATTTTAGTCCATTAAAAGTCATAATCATAATAAATGGCATTTTATTTTTTATTCTATTAAAATCATTTATTCCAAATAAATTGTCATAATAATTGACTATTGTACTTAATGCAGTTCCATGTGTTGCAATTACAATATTATTATATTCTTTATTTTGAAGAATTGCCTCCAAACCTTTAATATTTCTATTTTGAACTTCTGATAAAGACTCTCCATCTTTTAATTTATAATTAAAATCATTCCACTGTTTTTTGGCAAAATCATTAAAATCTTCAATCCACTTATCTGAAACTTTTCTTTCTCTAAAATCTTCAATATATTTTATCTCTATTTTTTTAATTTTAGATAAATTAATTACTGTATCATAAGCTCTCTTAAATGGACTTGAATAAATAGCATCTATTTCTATCTCTTTAAAAAAAGAATCTATTTCTTTACACCTTTCGATTCCTTCTGCACTTAAAGGTCTTGTCCTATCATCTTTTATTTCAAAATTAGGTAATGAATGTCTAACAAAATATATTTTTTTCATAAATTTCTCCTTTTTATTTATTATACATTGGTTTATATTTTCTTGACATAATCATATATATAAAATATAATTTTCTCAATAAAAGTTATGAAAAGAAGAGTAGTGATTTAAATGTTTACAGAGAGTGCGTATAGCTGAAATCGCATAACAAATATTTCATGAACCAAGCCTTTGAACTGCATAGAGGATTATTGATTTTATGCCGGTTTATCCACGTTATTGGATTTTAGATCATTTTGATGAACTAGGGTGGTACCGCGATATCTCGCCCCTACATAAATATTTATGTAGGGGCTTTTATTATATAAGGAGGTAATTATGAATTATAAAAGAAAAAGACCGGAATTCCCAGAAAAAGCAGTAGTAACAGCAGGAATGCCTTATGGCAACAAAAACCTTCACTTTGGTCATATTGGAGGAATGATGATTCATGCAGATATTTTTAGTAGGTTTTTAAGAGATCGAATTGGAAAAGATAATGTTATCTTTGTTTCTGGAACTGATTGTTACGGTTCGCCTATTATTGCAAGCTATAAGAAACATATAGACACAACAAATGAAAAAATATCACTTGAAGAATATGTTATGAATTTTCATAAGCACCAAAAAAAAGTTATTGAAGATTATGAAATTGGCTTTAATCTTTTTGCAACCAGTGCTTTTGGTAGAGCAGGTGAAATTCACAAAGAAGTTTCTTCTGAAGTATTCAATGAATTATATTCTAATGGATTTTTAAAGAAAATTACAGCTCCACAATTTTATGATACTGAATTTAATGAATTTTTAAATGGTAGACAAGTAATAGGCAAATGTCCTTTTGAAGGTTGTAAATCTGAAAAAGCATATGCTGATGAGTGTGGATTAGGACATCAATACATGCCTTCAGAATTAATTGAACCTAAGAGTATATTATCTGGCAAAAAACCTGAATTAAGAGATGTTACTAACTGGTATTTTAATCTTGAT
>Ga0193961_1000628_pt1 | contig 13467 bp, 11 predicted proteins | sample FB_4_MG_FD_140371 | JGI IMG/M metagenome (GOLD analysis project Ga0193961, IMG submission 140371) | Microbial mat bacterial communities from the Broadkill River, Lewes, Delaware, United States - FB_4_MG | ecosystem: Environmental > Aquatic > Freshwater > River > Microbial mats | place: USA...
AGGAGGAAATCAACAACCTCAAACGCGGCGGCCATGATCTGCGCAAACTCTATGCAGCCTTTGCTGCCGCCAAGGCCGAAAAGGGACGACCAACCGTCATCCTCGCTAAAACCAAAAAGGGGTATGGCATGGGCGGCGCTGGCGAAAGCCGGATGATCGCGCATCAGGCCAAGAAAATAGACACGGAGGCACTGTTTCAGTTTCGCGACAGGTTCAATCTTCCCATCTCGGATCAGGACGTAGAAGAGATGAACCTATTTGAGCCGAAAGCAGATAGCAAAGAAATGATCTATCTGCACGCAAAGCGTCAGGCGCTGGGGGGCTATATGCCCAAGCGGGAGCGCGCCGCTCCAAAGGCCAGCATGGCCGCTGCTCCGGCACTGGAAAAATACGGAAAATTTGCGCTTGAGGCAGATGGCAAGGAAATGTCCACCACTATGGCGGCCGTTCGGATGATGGGGGGACTGCTCAAGGACAAACAGTTTGGGCCTCGCGTTGTTCCCATTGTCGCAGATGAGGCCCGTACCTTTGGTATGGATAACCTGTTCCGTCAGATTGGCATCTATGCGCCCTATGGTCAGCTCTATACCCCCGAAGATGCCGGATCGATGATGTACTACAAAGAAGCTGAAAATGGTCAGCTGCTGGAAGAAGGCATCACCGAAGCCGGCGCGCTTTCGTCCTGGGTGGCTGCCGCGAGTTCCTACTCCATCCACGGCATGCCGATGCTGCCCATCTACATCTATTATTCCATGTTTGGGTTCCAACGGGTTGGCGATTTGATCTGGGCCGCGGCGGATCAGCGTGCGCGCGGTTTCCTTCTGGGTGCCACGGCCGGGCGTACAACCCTATCGGGCGAAGGGCTGCAGCACCAAGATGGCACCAGCCAGTTGATTGCCGCCACCATCCCCAATTGCCGCAGCTATGATCCTGCCTACGCTTATGAGCTGGCAGTGATCATGGATCACGGCACCCGCCGTATGATGGATGAACAGATTGACGAGTTTTACTACATCACGGTGATGAACGAAAACTACGCCCAGCCCTCGCTGCCTGACGGCGCGCAAGAGGGTATTCTCAAAGGCCTGTACAAAGTTGCTTCACAGGGCAACGGGCCAAAGGTCAATCTGTTGGGATCGGGCACCATTTTGCCCGAGGTGCTGGCAGCAGCCGAAATACTGGAGCAAGAGTTTGGCATCGCCTCTGATGTGTTCAGCGCAACCAGCTATGCTGAGCTCACCCGTGAAGCAGAGGATTGCGCGCGCCAAAACCGCCTGTCACCCAGGGCGACGCCGCGCCAGCCCTATGTTCAGGACTGTCTTGGGTCTGAGGCGCCCGTGATTGCGGCCAGCGACTATGTGCGGGCGGTGCCGCAAATGATCGCCGCCTATCTGCCGCAACGGGTAGTGACTTTGGGCACCGACGGTTTTGGGCGTAGTGATCAGCGCGCGCCTTTGCGGGCCTTTTTTGAAATCGACCGCAACAGCATTGCCCTGGCAGCAATCGAGGCCCTGCAGCAGGAGGGTTCTCTTCCCCAGGGCACCCATGCCGCGGCATTGGAGCTGCTCCAGATGCCCCTCGAGAAACCCGCCCCCTGGACAGTGTAAGGAGCGCAGACCATGAGCGATATTATTGAATTGCGCGTTCCGAACATCGGAGATGTTAGCGATGTCCCAGTGATCGAGATGCCGCTCGTCGTGGGCGATCATATCGACCTGGATGACACAGTCCTGGTCTTGGAAAGCGATAAGGCCACATTGGATGTGCCCGCTACCAGCTCAGGAAAACTGCTGGAAGTCTTGATCCGCGAAGGCGACACAGTCTCGGAAGGGGATATCATCGGACGAGTGGAAGTGATCGGCAAGGCTGAGGGGAACGCGCCAGAGGCCTCTTCTGTTCAGATCCCCAGCCCTGCAGCCAATCCAACAGAAGCTGTAGAGGAGGCCGCCGCTGGAACGGTTGATGCGGGGCAAGCAAGTACTTCGGGAATTTTGCCAAGTCGTTTACCAGAGGGTCCCCAATCCAAGCATATGGTTCATGCGTCACCTTCTCTTCGCAAACTGGCACGTGAACTTGGGCTGGATATTAGTCAGGTCACAGGAACAGGGCCAAAATCGCGGATCACCCGCGAGGACGTGACAGCGCATATCAAAAAGGCGCTGCAAACACCTACCCTAGCCACAGGGTTTGGGTTGGACCTGCCAGCCTGGCCGGATGTCGATCCTGCGAAATTTGGGCCCGTGAGCCGCACAAAGTTATCGCGGATCGCACGCATTTCAGGCCCTAGCCTAGCGCGCAATGCCATTACGATCCCACATGTAACCAACTTTGAAAATGCAGATGTCACCGACCTTGAGAGCTTTCGAAAGTCCGTCAACAGCGAGGGGCAGGGGGCCAAGCTGACCCTATTGGCCTTTGTGGTGAAAGCCGTCGTCGCCGCATTGAAGGCTCATCCCAAATTCAACGCCTCTTTGGATGGAGAGGATCTGGTCCTGAAAGAATACTTCAATATTGGCGTTGCGGCGGACACCCCGGACGGATTGGTTGTTCCGGTTATCAAAGCGGCGGACCAGAAATCTCTGCGCGACATTGCCATTGAGATGGCGGATCTGGCTGCCAATGCACGGGATGGACGGATCAAACCTGCTGACATGCAGGGCGGCAGTTTTACCATCTCATCTCTGGGCGGCATTGGTGGTACAAATTTCACCCCAATCATCAATGCCCCAGAGGTGGCAATCTTGGGCATGGTCCGGTCCAGCATGCAACCGGTGTGGGATGGCAGTGCTTTCCAACCCCGCTTGATCCAACCCATGAGCCTGAGCTGGGATCACCGGGTGGTCGACGGGGTTGCCGCGGCCCGTTTTCTGCAAACCGTGCAATCTATCCTGCAAGATTTTCGCCGCATCAGCCTGTGAGGGACGCCAAGATGACAACTCTCGTGGAAATTCCCGACATCGGAGATTTTTCGGATGTGCCGGTGATTGAGGTCAATGTTGCAGTTGGCGACTGGGTCGAAGTGGATGACCCGATCCTCATGCTCGAAAGCGACAAGGCGACGCTGGATATTCCGGCGCCAGTGGCAGGTATTGTGGCAGAAATCCGGGTCGCACCTGGGGATCTGGTAAATATCGGATCCGTGGTCATGGTCATATCTGTTGGGGCAGGTGACACATCGCCCTCCCCGGTCGGCTCTGTTTCACAAGAGCTAGATCAGCAGGCCGCGCTCGGATCTGGTGAACAGAACTCTGTGCAGGCAGATGTGGTCGTAATCGGTGCAGGACCCGGCGGCTATAGTGCTGCGTTCCGTGCCGCCGACCTCGGCCTGTCGGTCATTCTGATTGACAGTTCTGATACGCTCGGCGGCGTCTGTCTGAATAGAGGCTGTATTCCGTCCAAGGCCCTGCTGCACATCGCCAAAACAATGGACGAGGCCGAAGCTGCCGCCGATCATGGCTTGACCTTTGCCGCACCGGATTTGGATCTGGACAAGCTGCGCAGCTGGAAGAATGGCGTTGTTACGCGGTTGACAGGAGGGCTCAAAAGCCTGGCGCGCAGGCGTAAAGTGACGCTTTTACAAGGTCATGCCCGGTTCCAAAGCCCGCATACCCTATCTGTGCATAGTCTTGATGGTGAAACTCAAATCGGCTTTCAATCTGCTATTGTTGCAGTTGGTTCGTCGCCAGTGTCCCTGCCATTCCTGCCTCAGGATCCGCGGATCATCGACAGCACCGGAGCATTGGATCTTGACGACATTCCCAAACGCCTTTTGGTGCTGGGAGGCGGCATCATCGGAATGGAGTTGGGGCAGGTTTACCAACGTTTCGGGGCTGAGGTTTCGGTGGTCGAGATGATGGCGCAACTAATCCCCGGAGCCGATGCGGATATTGTGGCGCCCCTGTTCAAACGTGTCTCAACCCGCTTCAGCGAGGTGTTGCTCTCTACACGGGTGACCGGCGTCGCCGCCCACGAGACAGGTTTAACTGTCAGCTTTGAGAAAGACGGCAAAACCCACCAGGCCGAATATGACAAAATCCTTGTCGCGGTTGGACGCAGCCCAAATGGCCATTGCATCGCGCCAGAGGCTGCCGGGCTCGGGGTCGACAAGGCCGGGTTCATACAGGTGAACAAACAGATGCGCAGCAACATCCCGCATATCTTTGCGATTGGAGATGTGGTGGGCCAACCCATGTTGGCGCATAAGGCGGTTCATGAGGCCCATGTCGCCGCCGAGGTAATCGCAGGACACAAGGTCTCTATTGACGCCGCTGTCATCCCATCCGTGGCCTATAGTGATCCTGAAATTGCCTGGGTTGGCCTGACCGAAGCGCAGGCTAAGGCAAAAGGGATCAAAGTCCAGAGGGGCCTTTTTCCCTGGATGGCCTCAGGCCGGTCTTTGTCCATGGGGCGAGACGATGGCATAACTAAGCTGTTGTTTGATCCAGATAGTAAACGCCTTCTTGGGGCTGGGATTGCAGGGCAGGGTGCCGGAGATCTGATCGCAGAACTTGCCCTGGCGATCGAAATGGGAGCTGATGCAGAGGATATCGCGCTGACTGTGCATCCGCATCCGACCCTATCAGAAACAGTGGGTCTGGCCTCAGAGGCTTTTCTGGGCACCATTACCGACCTTTGAACGCCGTTAGCTTGGACTTGCACGCCCGCCTTTATGACCAAAGGTGGGCGTGTTGCGTTTAGAGCTGTACCGAAGGACAGGTGAAAGAATTGGCAGTTTCTTCCAATTTCGCCTCTCCCGTGCACCAACTTTGGATCTGTTTCACCCAAAATACCGTTCTAGCCTGCCAATGAGCAACGCAAGGATCGGCTATGACAACATCGAACACCACACGCGGGGACGCATCCAGCCAATCCCCGCTCTCCCCCGGCATCAACTGGCTGTCTGATTTGAAACGCAGCCGTAAGCCCGGCCCCTTCTTTGGAGAGGCGCAACACACCTGGTCTGGCGCATCGACCTGTGCAGTCCATGCGGGCAGTTCAGATGATCCCCGCACTGGAGCTGTGGGAACCCCAATCTATCAGTCATCGACCTTCTTGCTCGAGGACGACCAGTATAACTCGATCCATGATGGTTATGCGCGCGATCGATTTATCTATGCGCGCTATGGAAATCCGTCTCAGTGGGCAGTGCAACAAAAACTGGCTGCCTTGGAGGGCGCGGAATCCGCTATAGTCTTTAGTTCAGGTATGGCCGCGATCACCACGGCTGTCCTGAGCTTCATGGATAAGGGCGCGCATGTGGTGGCCTCTAAAGAACTCTATGGCGGCACCTACAACCTGTTCAATCAGGAGCTGCCAAGTCTGGACATGTCCGCCACATTGGTCGACCCACGCGACTTTGACGCTATTGAAGCGGCGATCCAGCCCAATACGCAGATCCTGTATTTTGAGGCGATTACCAATCCGCTGCTGACGGTTGTGGACATCCCAAAGATTGTTGAAATTGCCAAAAAGCACAGCCTGCGTGTGATCATAGACGCCACATTTGCCACCCCTATTGGCCTGCGGTGCTTGGAACTTGGCGTTGATATTGTGGTGCACTCTGCATCCAAATACCTAAACGGCCATAGCGATTTGATTGCCGGGGTTGTATTGGGCTCTCGCAAGCTGATTGATCAGGTTTGGCCGCGGATGCTGACATATGGGGGCTCGCTTGATCCTCATGCCTGCTTCCTGCTCGAACGTGGCCTAAAGACTTTGGCGATCCGAATGAAGGCCCATCAGGACAGCGCTATTGCCTTGGCAACCTATCTGGAACAGCACCCCGCGATTGAGAGGGTGTTTTATCCGCTTTTGCCCAGCCACCCGGATCATGCCATTGCACAGCGCCTGCTCGACAATGCGACAGGCAACGTGACCTTTGTGGTCAAAGGTGGGGACGGGGCTGCTCTCGCGCTATTGAAAGCACTTCGCCTACCCAAACAGGCAACCAGCCTTGGGGGTGTCGAGAGCCTGATAAGTCTGCCTTTCAACTCATCCCAGGCGGGATTCACCCATCAACAACGGGTCGGGATGGGCATCATGCCAGGCACAGTGCGCCTATCGGTCGGTATCGAAGACGCCACCGATCTGATTGCAGATTTTAAACAAGCCCTAGGCCAGATGACAGATAAGACGGAGACAACACATGCGTAACGGTATTCCAGCAGCCGCGCTAAGCGAGTTTGTGAATGAGGTCCGCGATACTCCGCATGAGGCGGTGATGGACTATGGCATCAACATCACCTGGGAAAGCGGCACCCGCAGCCATGTCGAGGCCAAGCCCATGCATGTCGGTGGCCGTAGGGTCAGTCGCAAATTCAGCTGGAAGGCCGATGAACCGCGCCAATTAATGGGGACCAACCACGCTGCCAACCCGCAAGAGCTGCTTCTTTCCGGGTTAGGGGCCTGTATGATGGTGAGCTTTCTGGCCGGCGCCTCCGCCAAGGGAATTCAGATCGAAACGCTTGAAATCGATTTTGAAGCCAGCTTGGACCTACGCGGCTTCATGGGGATTGAGGCAAATAGCGCTGTAGGTTTTCCAGAGATCCAATACACGATCCATGTGACAGGAGACGCCAGCGCAGAGGCCTTTGAAACGCTGCATAGGGCCTCCGTTGTTCATAGCCCAAATGCCCAAACGATATTGAACCAGGTTGCCCTGAAAGGCGCTATCGTTAGCACTTCGATCTGACGATGTCTTCAAAGGTTATGGTCTGTTCCCTTTAGTCTGGGAAAACTCGAGCCCCAAGCGCTTAAGGGCAGGCGCTTGGCGCACGTTATTAGACTAACCCTGAGAGCATTGATCGTCTCTATCTAAACTCTGAAACTGCGCAAGTGGCACTTCCGAGACTCCGATAGTCCGCTCCCGCGCTGTGGCGTGCACCCTTTGGCTCAACACCGAAGTGTCGCGTCCGTTACATCTGAGTGTGGGGAAACAGGAGCTGCTTTACCTACAGCAAGACGCTGCCTAAATGGCAAACGCCTCATCAATCACAGATCTGTGGGATTGGGCGATTTCCTCAAACCCGGTAACGCATCGCAATGCGAACGTTACCCAAGCTCCATCGAAGCAATTGCCATGCTGAGCGGGGAGGATTTCGGGACCACTCCGCTATACATTCGTGCTGTTTTAAAGGTTTCAACAAACCCCAGTTCTTCTAGGGCTTTGTGGAATACGATGGCTGAGCTGGGCAAGTCTAGAGTTACATCGGCAACATCAAGAGAGGCCGCTGCGGCGCGCAACAATTTGAGCGCCGTTGCTGTATCCGGCGCCGAAACGGGCCCAACCTTGGCGCCGTCTTGGCACAGGCGTATAGTTGCAAAACCCGACACTTCTCCGTTTTGGGTCGACACAACCGTTTTGCGCGTTCCTGCCCCCTCTGCCACCCAATGCGACAGGAACCGAGAACGGTCATACCCGTTTGCAAACTGATCGAGGGCTGCAACCGCTGTAAAATCACGGGCCATATCGAAGCTACGGGTCCCCCCTGTGGTTCCCGTTGGAGCCTTTCCCTGCAGACGCGTGGTGGCACCGGTTCGGACGAAACCGGATTTGGCATAGTTGGGTTCTTGTTCCGCAACCCCATCCAAACCGACACAACGCGCCCCAGCATGATGTAACGCGTGGCGCCATAGCGCAAACCCGATGCCTTGGCCGCGAAAGTCCGGTTTACACAGGTACAGACCCAGGAAGGCCATGGTATCACTGTGGTTCACCACACTGATTGCTGCGACTATTTCACCTGCAACCCGCGCAACAAAAAAGCCATCCGGGTCAGCGGCCAAAAACGCCTGCGCATCGTGAAGGCCAGGGTTCCAGCCCTCTTGCGCAGCCCAGATGAGCGCTGTTTCAAGGTCCTTCAGGTTGGCCGTGTCAAAGATCAGATCCTTCATTGAGCCAGCGCATCCTTGAGCGACAGAGGCGCCGACGTCTTGTTGCGCAGGTCCAAAGAGGTGACCAGATCGAGAAGATGGTTGCGCATCAATTCATCTGCCCTTGGGCCGTCCTGATCTGCAAGAGCGGAGACCAGTGCGTCATGAGCGTGGCTTTCGCACATGGCGGTTCGGCGCTGCCAGTAAAGGGCCACGATGAGAGAAGACCGCGAGATCAGCTGCTTAATGAAGGTCTCAATCGTTGTCTGGTCAGCAATTCGCGCAATTTCGATATGAAACTGGCCAGACAGGTAGAGTGCCCGGCCATGGTTACCGACTGCCATGGCCTCGTGTTCGGCGTCGATATGCACTTGTAGCTTTGCGATGTCTTCTTCTGTGGTCCGTTCCGCCGCAGAAAAGGCCGTGCGGGGTTCCAATAGCGCCCGAGCTTCAAACACCTCCCGTGCCTCCCGAAGGCTCGGCTGCGCGACATAGGCCCCGCGGTTGCGCTTGTGCTCCACCAGGCGTTGCAGCGAAAGCGCCTGCAAAGCGGACCGAACAGTTGTTCGACTTACGCCGTAGATACTCGCAATTTCATCCTCCCCCAGTTTTGTGCCTGGAGCCAGGCGGTGTTCATGAATTGCCAGTTCCAACTGGGAAACCAATTGCTCTGCGGTCAACGGTGCTGAGGTCTGTTCGGTCATGTCTCATCCTTCGATGATCACCTTGGGCTGACCACAGAGAATAGGCAACCGATGATGGGGATCAATTTTGTTTTCAGGATTGTGTACAATTTTGCGCACAAAAATCAAGATCGCCGCAGTGCAGGCGCACAAATAAACGGCAATCTCAGTTTTGCAGTCTGGAAAGCGGCAGAAAGGCTGGCCGGGGGCGATCGTCGCAATCTTAAGCTTGTTTGAACACGGCGAATTCAGATGAGCGATGGGGCGAATATGCGCGGCAAATATGATCTTGAGCTGGTCGATCTGACAAAGAAATACGGGGACACGCTCGCTGTAAACAAGATCAGCCACCGATTTAAGGCCGGTTCCTATGTGTGCCTGTTGGGGCCATCGGGATGCGGCAAGTCATCAACCCTGCGCATGATCGCGGGCCATGAAAACGTGACAGAGGGAGCGATCCTTCTGGGGGGCTTTGATGTCTCTCATCTAACCCCGGCCAAACGCGGCACTGCGATGATGTTTCAGAACTATGCTCTGTTTCCGCATCTGAATGTGCGGGACAATGTGTCGTTTTCCTTGCGGATGAAAGGCGAAGACAAAGCTACGCGCGATGCCAGGGCGAACGAGCTGCTTGAGCTGGTCGATATGACGGGTTTTGCAGATCGGCTTCCAGCGCAGCTTTCGGGCGGGCAACAGCAACGTGTCGCGCTGGCAAGGGCGCTGATCACCCAGCCCAAGGTGCTATTACTGGATGAACCGCTTTCGGCCCTTGATCCGTTTTTGCGCATTCGCATGCGGGCTGAGCTGAAAAAGCTGCAGCGCGAACTCGGGATCACGTTTGTACATGTCACCCACGGGCAGGATGAGGCTCTGGCTCTGGGAGATGAGCTGGTCGTCATGAACAACGCCCTGATCGAACAAGCAGGCAGCGCGCGGGAGGTCTGGACGGCCCCTAGAACCGAATTTGTGGCCCGGTTCATGGGCGGTCACAATGTCATCGCTCTGGACGGGGGCAAAGTGGCCTTGCGGGCCGATGATGTGAAGCTGGGCGACCACGGGCTGCCCGCATGGGTTACGTCGATCGAATATCAAGGCGGTCATGTGGCGCTGACAGCGCGTATCGAGGCAGGCGAGCAGGTGCTGGCCTTGGTGCCCGAAGCCATCTTTTTCCAATCACCAAAAAACCTAGGCGATCTGGTCAATCTCGCCTGGGATGAGGGGCGGCTGCACCGCCTCCAATCTTAATCAAATCAACCAACAAGGGATGAACTCAATGTCTAAAATGCGTTATAGTCGTCGTACTGTTTTGAAAGGTGGCGCTGCTGTTGCCGCTGCCTCCACATTGGCCGCACCGATGGTCTGGGCTCAGGAAATCAAGGATATCACCCTGCGTCAGTTCGGGACCGGTGTTTCCAACCTCAACGATGTCGCAACCAAGGTCAAAGAAGACCTGGGTTTCAATCTGGAAATGACGGCTCTGGACAGTGACAGCGTTACCCAGCGCGCCGCGACGCAGCCTGACAGTTTTGATGTCGCCGACATTGAATACTGGATCTGCAAAAAGGTCTGGCCAACGGGCAACCTGCAGGCGATGGATACATCCAAGATCGCCAATTACGACAAGATCGTCGGCACCTTTCGCTCGGGCAAGCTGACTCCGGAAAGCGTGATTGCACAGGGCACTGCGCCCCATACTGTAGGCTTTGTTGAGGGGCCAGGTGGCAAAACCTTTGCCGACAATGAAACCGGTTGGATGACTCTGATCCCGACGATCTACAACGCTGATACCCTGGGCATTCGACCTGACCTGATTGGACGCCCCATCGAAAGCTGGACCGAGCTGCTAAACCCCGAGTTCAAGGGCAAGGCCTCTATCCTCGACATTTCATCGATCGGGATCATGGACATGGCCATGGTCTGCGAAGCCATGGGCGAGATCCAGTATGGCGACAAGGGCAACATGACCAAGGAAGAGATCGACAAGACCTTTGCGATCTTTACTGAAGCCAAACAAAACGGCCAGTTCCGCGCCTTCTGGAAATCGTTTGATGAATCCGTCAACCTGATGGCTTCTGGTGAGGTGGTGATCCAGTCCATGTGGTCGCCTGCCATTACAGCAGTGAAATCGCGCGGGATCCCTTGCGTTTATCAGCCCCTAAAAGAGGGCTACCGGTCATGGGGTGGCGGTCTTGGCCTGTCCTCCAGCCTGTCGGGGATGGAGCTGGATGCAGCCTATGAATACATCAACTGGTACCTATCCGGTTGGGTCGGCGGCTACCTGATGCGTCAGGGCTATTACTCGGCCGTGCCCGAGACGTCCAAAGAATTCATGACCGCCAACGAGTGGGGCTACTGGTTCGAAGGTAAGCCCGCAACCGACGTCATCACCTCGCCGACAGGGGACCAGTTGGCCAAGGCCGGAGATGTGCGCGATGGTGGTTCGTTCACCGAGCGCATGGGCGCCGTTGCCTGTTGGAATTCCGTCATGGACGAGAACCAGTACATGGTGCGCAAATGGAATGAATTCATCGCAGCCTGACCAAACAGGGGCGCCGGCCGATTGGTCGGCGTCCTCTACCGCACCCGGCAACAGATCCACGTTTAGAGCACAAGAAAGCCACCATGGGCAAATCCCGAGATATCATTGCTTATCTGCAAGCCGCGCCGTTGATGGCTGTGTTGCTCGCCTTTCTTGTTGTGCCAATCGGCATGATTGTTGTGGTCAGTTTTTGGGGCGCGACCGAGTTTTCGATCTATCCCGCGTTTCAGTTTGACAACTATGCGTTCCTGTTTGGCTCTCCCGTCACCTACAAGGTGTTCTTTGCCACTTTCAAATACGCCTTTATCACCTGGATCTTCACCCTTTCGATCGGCTTCACCGTTGCCTATTTCCTGGCGTTTCATGTGCGCACGCAGGCCATGCAAACCGCCTTGTTCTTACTCTGCACGATCCCGTTCCTGACCTCGAATATCATCCGGATGATTTCGTGGATCCCGTTTCTGGGCCGCAATGGCATAGCCAATCAGACTCTGATCTCATGGGGCTTGATTGATGAACCGTTGGAGTGGCTGCTGTACTCTGATTTTTCGGTCATCCTTGCCTTTGTTCACCTATATACGCTGTTCATGGTTGTTCCGATCTTCAACACCATGATGCGGATCGACAAATCCCTGATCGAAGCGGCCTATGACAATGGCGCAACCGGGTTGCAAACACTTTGGCATGTGATCGTCCCGCTGACGAAGCCGGGCATCATGATCGGAACCATCTTTGTGGTGACGCTGGTGATGGGGGATTTCATCACCGTGCGGTTCATGTCTGGCAGTCAAAAGGCCAATGTGGGGCGCCTGATCTCCAATGATATCGCGCTGCTGCAATACCCCTCGGCCGCGGCTACGGCTGTTGTGTTGCTCTGTACGGTCCTGATCGTCATCGGCGTGCTGCTGCGTTTTGTAAACATCCGCAAGGAACTTTGATATGGAACAGCGCCCCCGGTCTTTCTACTGTCTTGCTGCCTTCTTTTGCCTCTTCCTGCTGTTCCTTTATGGTCCGACCCTGACGATCGGAATCTTGTCGTTCCAGGGCAAAGGTGGCGGGCTGACCTTCCCGATGCGCGGTGTCTCCCTAAACTGGTTCCGCGAGTTGTTTGAACAACAGGCGGTCGGAGACATATGGGGGTCGTTCCGTCGCTCACTGGCACTGGGGCTCATGGTGATGGTCTCCACCGTGGTGGTTTCGGTCATGGCGGGGCTGGCCTTTCGCAAAAAATTCGCCGGTTCAACCGTGTTGTTCTACCTGGCGATTACATCGCTGGTAATCCCGTCCATCCTTGTCTCATTGGGGGTCGGTCTGATTTTCAACCAGCTTGGCCTCAAGGTTCACTGGACCAGCTCTGGCTTTGGCAGCCAGCTGACATGGACATTGCCATTTGGGCTGCTGATCATATTTGCCGTCTTTAACCGGTTCGACAAATCCTATGAGGAAGCCGCCCGTGATCAGGGGGCCACGTCCTGGCAGACTATTCGCCATGTGATCTTGCCCATTATCGCGCCCTCGCTGATCGGGGTCGCTCTGTTCGGCTTTACCCTATCCTACGATGAATTTGCCCGGACCTTGTTGACCGCAGGCAGCTATAACACCCTACCGCTGGAGATCTTTGGCATGACCACCAATGTCACCACCCCGGTCATCTATGCGCTTGGAACGCTTACTACCCTGTTTTCATTGGCGATCATCGGTGTGTTTTTGCTGATCGTCTGGATTGTCGGGAAACGCCGCTCACGTGTGGGATCCGACGCCGGAAAGGCGCTCTGATGCATCTGGTTTACATCAATCCCAACTCGACCGAGGCGATGACACAGAGTGTGGTCGCGGTCGCCGCCCGAAATGCCCCGCAGGTGCAGGTAACCGGGCTGACAAACAGCAAAGGCCCGGCAGCCATTGAGGGCCCAGAGGACGGCGATGCGGCAATTCCTGGCGTGTTGCAGCTTGTTGCCGAGGCTCAGCTCCTGGGGGCCAACGCCATTGTCATCGCCTGTTTTGATGACACCGGCCTAAGCCAGGCCCGCAGCCTGGCAAGCTGTCCAGTTCTGGGCATTGGCCACTCAGCCTATACGATGGCATCATTGCAGGGTGGAGGATTTTGTGTCGTCACATCCGTTGAAAATGCGGTACCAGTCATCGAGGGCAATATAGAGACCTCGGGCTTTGGCGAAAATTGCACCTTGGTTAAAGCAAGCGGGCTGTCTGTTCTGACGATCGAACAAGGCGGAGAAGAAATGTTGGATCAATTGTCTCAGGCCATTCTCGAAGCGAAAGATCAATATATCTGCCAAACCGTTATTCTGGGCTGCGCCGGTATGGCAATGCATCATGGTGTTCTTGCACGCAGAACGGGCACAAAGCTGATAG
>Ga0193961_1000629_pt1 | contig 13462 bp, 8 predicted proteins | sample FB_4_MG_FD_140371 | JGI IMG/M metagenome (GOLD analysis project Ga0193961, IMG submission 140371) | Microbial mat bacterial communities from the Broadkill River, Lewes, Delaware, United States - FB_4_MG | ecosystem: Environmental > Aquatic > Freshwater > River > Microbial mats | place: USA...
ACTTGTCAATATGGCTATAATTCACTATCAGTTTGAGACTATTCATCCTTTTTATGATGGCAATGGCAGAACAGGAAGAATTATCAATATTTTGTATTTGATATTAAAAGGTTTATTAGACATTCCTATTCTTTATCTGAGTCGTTATATCATCCAAAATAAAAGTGATTACTATAGACTGCTTCAAGAAGTTAGAACTAAAGATGCTTTAGAAGAGTGGCTTTTGTATATGCTTGATGGAGTTGAACAGACTTCAGTTGAAACGATTGAACTTATAGAAAATATATATAGCTTGATGCAAAAAACTACTGATGAAGTAAAAGAGAAGCTTCCTATAATATATAGTAAAGATTTAATGGAGATTCTATTTATGCATCCATATACAAAGATAGATTTTTTAGTAACTACATTAGGCATTACAAGAAAAACAGCTTCAAACTACCTAAAACAGTTAGAAGATATCGAAGTAGTAAATAGTGTAAAAATAGGAAGAAGTAAATATTTTATAAATGTAAAACTTTTTAAATTATTACAAAAGGGTATATAAATCATCTTATTACCCATATTTAAATAATATGGGTAAAATATTAAATAAATTACCCATATAGATATTACATGTTACAAAAATCAAAAAAATTACCCATATTAAAAAGGCAAAAAATAAACAATGAACTCTCTAAGCATATTCGGTACTAGCTCAGACGCTGGAAAGTCTACTCTCTCTTTTGCTATTACTTACCTGCTGCACCGTAGAGGTATAAAAGTAGCTCCTTTTAAGGCTCAAAATGTCTCTAATAACTCTCAGGTTACTGATGAGGGAGGGGAGATTGCTATTCCTCAGTATTTCGCAGCGGAGGCTATAGGGCTTCGTACTTCACCAGATATGAACCCTGTACTTTTAAAATCAGGTGGAAAATCAAAAGCACATGTCATTGTCAATGGTAAGAGTATTTCTAACAAAGATGTCTGGAGTTACTATAGGGATATTGACTCTCTAAAGCCACATGTTAAAAAAGCGTTTAACAGACTTCTTAAAAAGTATGATTGTGTTGTAGCTGAGGGTGCTGGAAGTCCAGTTGAGCTTAACCTGATGAGTAAGGATTTGTCTAACATCTACGTTGCAGACGAGTTTAACACCAAGATTATTTTAGTTGCAGATATACAAAGGGGAGGAGTTTTTGCTTCCATTTACGGGGTTTATAATCTGCTACCTTCAAAACTTCGCAAAAATGTCATAGGTGTGATTGTCAACAAGTTTCAAGGCGATATGACTCTATTTGATGATGGTGTGAAAATCATTGAGGAGAAGTTTAAAATTCCTGTTCTTGGAGTAGTTCCATTTAAGCCTTTTAACCTTGGTTTTGAAGATAGTGAATCGATTATGAACTACGTTCAAAACACCTCTAAAGCCATCATAAAAGTAGGTGTCATCAAACTTCCTCATATCAGCAACTTCACTGATTTTGAGCCGCTTGTGGCAGATAGTGAGATAGAGCTTGCCTTTATCTCTAGTCCAAGTGAAGCTCTCACATGTGACTTAGTTGTAGTTCCAGGAAGTAAGAGAGTCATAGATGATTTAGAGTTCTTAAGAGAGCGTGGGTTTGAAGATGTTTTAACATCAAAAAAGACAAAAGTAGTAGCTATTTGCGGTGGTTATGAGATGATGTTTGAGACTATACTTGACCCTTTGAAAATAGAGTCTGATAGAAAAGAAGTAAAAGGTTTTGCTCGACTTAAAGGTGAAATTGTTTTTCAAAAAGAGAAGATTGTAAAAAAAGGGTGTTATAAGATTTTTCGTACGATGATAAAAGGTTATGAGATTCATAACGGAGTTGCCAAAAAAAGGTCTAAAATGAAAAAAAATCTTTATGGGACTTTCGTTCATGGACTTTTTGAGAGTGATGAGATTAGACATAAGATATTTTCACAAATAAACCAGAGTTACAGAGGTTATAACTTTAAAAAGTATAAAGAAAAAAGTATAAGAGACTTTGCAAATCACATAGATAAACATATAGATATTAACCATATTTTAAAGGCACTTGATGAGTAATTTATTTATAGCAATTTTTGCGTACATTATAGACAGAATCTTTGGAGAGTTTAGTTTTGTAAAACACCCTGTTGTCGCTATAGGGGAGATGATAAGTTTTTTTGAAGAGAAGTTTTATAAAGACAGTGTTCTTCGAGGATTGCTTTTAGTTTTGTTCATATTGTTTAGTATTGGAGTTGCATCTGTTGCTGTTTATCAGTATTTGAGCTTTTTACCGACTTTTATAACCGTTATTGCATCGTCGTTTATAGCGTCTATGTTTATTGCACACAGAATGCTCTATGACTCAGTTAAAAATATACTCACATGTGAGAATAAAAAAGAGGCTATATCTATGCTTGTAAGTCGTGATACTCAGCAGATGAGCGAGTCTGATATTTATAAGGCATCCATAGAGACTTATGCAGAGAACCTTAGTGACGGGGTTGTAGCACCACTGTTTTATCTGCTTTTGTTTAACCTGCCTGGGATTATTCTTTATAAAGCTATAAATACTATGGACTCTATGGTCGGGTACAAAAATGAGAAGTATGAGAACTATGGAAAAGCGGCTGCTGTTTTGGATGACATAGTTAATTATATTCCCTCTAGAATTACAGCGGTTTTAATCATGCTTGTATCACGTCAGAAAAATATATTTGCTTTTTATAAGGATGGACAAAAACATGAGAGTCCAAATGCAGGTCACCCTATAACTGCAATGGCACTAGCCATAGGTGTTAAACTTGGCGGAGATACTTACTATTTTGGTAAATTAAAATCAAAACCTCATTTTGGAGAAGGGCGGGAGAATATAACTCAAGATGATGTTAGAAATGTTTTGAATTTAGGTAGAATTTTAAAAAAATAAGAGAGAGTATGAACACATATAATATTTTTACAAATGAACTAGATTCTATTCCAAAAGGAAAGGCAGATTTTTTATTAGCTGGAAGTGTAACTCTGACATGTGAGATAGATGGTATCACACAAGCGGGAATTCCGGGGATGATTCCCTTAACCCCTACGCTCGATGGCGAGTTTATAGTAAATGAGAAAGTATTCTCTTTAGGCGAACTTGCTGAGACTCCCACAGGTGTCCCGACCCCTGCAATTATCACAAGGGCAGTTCATAACTTAGACCCTTTTAGCTCTGTTGAGATGCTTGACTTAGGTCTAAAAGTAAAACCACAAAACACTACATGTCATAACTTTGACATACCTGTCTCAGACTCTATAACAAATGGTGCTAATATTGATGCCAAAGAGATCTTTGCAAAGGGTATGAAGTTTGGAAGAAGCTATGAACTAAAGGGTAATTATCTGATTTTAGGCGAGAGTACGCCAAGCGGGACTACAACTGCTGCAGCTTCTGCTTTAGCTCTTGGATATGATTGTAAAAATGATTTCTCTTCAAGCTTTTTAAATGTCCCAAGCAGTATCAAAAGTGAGACTATAAACAAGGCACTCTCACTTATAAATGATGAGATGAGCAATTTTGAAAAACTCTCTCTTGTGAGTGATAACATGTTAATCTTTTGTGCAGGTTTTTTACTAGAAGCTTCAAAGAGATTTCACATAGTTTTAGCAGGTGGAACGCAGATGGCGTCATGTCTGCTAATAGCCGATAAGTTAAGAGAAGATGTTCTTATGCGTATTCAGCATGATAATATCACTCTGGCTACAACGGGGTGGGTAGCAAAAGATGAACACTCCGACATAGCTCATCTTCTATCACTTCTAAGTTACACTCCACACGCTGTATATACTGAGTTTAGTTTTGCAAATACTGAGATTCCAGTGCTTAAAAAGTATGATGAGGGCGAAGCAAAAGAGGGTGTTGGTGCTGGAGCGTGTCTGGCTTACGGGGCTGTAAACTCTCTTAGCAATGAGGCTGTTTTAAATGAGATAGAGATAATAATGTATGGGATGTAAAGCACTCTTTATCGGCGGTATAAAGAGTGGCAAAAGCAGAAATGCTGAACTCTATACGCTAAAACACTCTAGTAAAAAACCAATCTACATAGCGACAAATGAGTTTTTTGATGATGAGATGAAAGAGCGTGTAAATGAGCATAAAAAGCTCAGAGGCGAGAGTTTTAAAACCATAGAAGAACCTCTAAAATTATCTGAAGTCATAAAGAATCAGGACTCTTTAGTTTTGGTTGAGTGTATCAGCATGTGGATAAATAACATGTTATATCACGGCTATGATGAAAAGGCGATGGTGGCAGAAATAGAGTTAATTTCATCTTTACATGTAGATACTGTCTGGGTTATCAACGATGTAAGTTGTAGTGTAGTAAGCGAGAACAAGATGGTAAGAGAGTTTGTGGATATTAACGGACGTATTTCACAGCTCTTGGCCTCAAAATGTTCAGAGGTTTATAACACTACTGCTGGAATAAGTGTAAAGATAAAATGAAACTTCTAAAAGCCTTTGCTCTCTCTTTTAACATGTTAAGTATCATTCCATTTTTCAAAGTACACGATTTCTTCAAAGGCATAAACGGCTACTCTGCCATGTTTTACCCTTTAGTCGGATTTATTCTTGGCTTAGTGCTATGGGGTAGTTACACATTGCTTCAGGGTTATATGCCAAGCACTCATCTGGCTGTAGTCATTTTTGCTTTATGGGTTTTAATTACAGGTGCTCTTCATCTTGATGGATTTAGTGATACGGTAGATGGTCTTTTTGTAAAAAAAGAGAGAGCTTGGGAGGTTATGAAAGATTCACATGTAGGTGGAATGGGAATGACTTTTACTATAGTCTTCTTGGTTTTTAAATTATCTTCTGTTATTCATTTTCAAGCCTTTTATCTTCTGCCAGTTATACTAATGTTTTCAAGACTTAATGCAACTTTGGCTATATACTTTTATGAGTATATAAGCAGTGGGGTAGGTAAACTTTTAAAAGAGGAACTGAAAACCTCACATGTAGTTATTGCTCTTTTTTACTCTCTGCTTATTGCATATTTCTTCTCTCTTTTAGGTGCTTTTGTCGTATCTCTTTTAGTTTTGCTTATATCTACGAGATTTTTTACAAAAAGGCTTGGCGGATTAAACGGTGACATCTACGGTTTCGTAGTTGAGGTAACAGAACTTGCTCTTTTAAACTACATTATCATAAGCACTTTTTAAATGAGAGTAACCCTAGTCAGACATGCCGAAGTTCAAGAAAACTACATCGGAAAATACAACGGTCATATAGATATACCACTCTCTAAAAACGGTAAAAATCAGGCAAAAGAAGTAGCTCAGAAACTCTCACATGTTAAGTTTGACAAAATCTACTGTTCAGACCTCATTCGAGCAAAGCAGACACTAGAAGCTTTTGAGATAGAAACAGACCCTATCTATACAGATAAACTCCGTGAAAAGTCATGGGGAAAACATGAGGGTAAAAGTTTTCAAGAGATTCAAGAAGAGGGCATTGAATACATAGACTTTGAGCAGTGGCTTTTAGCTCTTGATGGAGAGGACTTAAACAGTTACAAAGAGAGAGTAAGAGAGTACTTCTATGAGACTATCTTTAAAGATGACTGCCAAAATATACTTGTAGTTACCCACTCAGGAGTGATAAAGACAATGCTAGGCATTGTAAAAGACTTATCTCTTGAAGAGACATTTTCTATTGAACTTCCATATTCGGCGTTTATAACTATAGATATTGATAATAATATACTTTAAAGTTTATATAAATTACATAGTGTGACAATAGGTGTGACAATATCACATTATAATAGCAGAGTTAAAAATATAATTTAATATTAGTATCTATTTTTCAAGGTTCTACTTTAACTATTATACTGATAAATCATTATTGTAAATATTTTTAATTAAATTTTTTAGTTGTTGTCGTAATGGCTAATTATTACTTAACCAAGGAATTAATATGAGTACATCAAATTTTAAAATAGGTTTTTCTACGAATCTTATAGACGGTTTAAACCCAGATTGGAACCCGAGTAACGGAGTCACAAATATACTTTTTTCAACAAAAAAACAAACTATGCAGTTAAAAGATGTCGAGCCAGTTAACCATAGAGGAGAGTGGTCTTTGCCAAACATTACACTGCATGAAACAGCTAAGAGTTTGCTTGATGAACTGATTCCATACGAGGTGGTAAGTCCAGGAAGTGATGTTGATGCACCAAAAATTTGTGCAGGGGCACTTTTAGCTGGTATGTCTGAGAATAAGCAATCTTTACAAAAACTATCTCAAAGCATCGGTGTTGATTTAACAAATGAAAATTATAAATATGCACTTGTTAAACTAGAACGTTTAGATGGTGCTGATATGCATCCATCGGCACAGAGTGGAATATTAGTACACGCTCGTCCAAAAGCACCTGATGCTTCTTATGGTCTTAATAAAGAATTCATATCAGACTCTAAAAAGCTGCGTCATGCTGGTAAAGTTAGAATGCAGAATTTTGGCAACTCTATGAATGTTGATAGTGCTACATCTATATTAAATAACTTTGCAAACTATGGTACACACTATCTATCTTCTGTTCAACTAGGAGATAGCATTTTACAGGTATTTGCATATAGTACTGATAAGTTCCAAAAGATAAAGAGTGCTTATGAAAGTAATGAAAATTATCTAAGTGGTCAAGGTTCTGAGTATTTTGCACAGTTTACTACTGATAGTTCAACTGGTAAGTACGGTTATGTATCTGAATATGGAGAAGTTATATCTTTAAGTAATTCAGATATTTTTAAAACGACTATGAGCAATGGATTGTGGAAAGATGATTTATGGTCAAATAAAGATAGTGTATTCTCACTTTTTAATAACAACTCAAAACTCTCAATAATTGAATTACAAGAAAAATTTTTACAGCAGACAGTTGTTCAGGTTCAATTGGCTAGTTTAAGTCTTATGATAGAACAAAAACGTGGTCTTTTATGGCAACGAATCTTTAAGGGTGCTATGGTTCAAAAATATCGTACTAGTATAGAAGCTAATTTTGCTATTTATGATAAACGCGATTTTATAACGATGATACCTGAAGATACAACAGGAATTATCTCAAATATAGCTACTCCGACTATAAATATCTATAAAGGTAGAATAGATATCTCTAAAATGCAGTTTGTTGCACAAGATGAAGTAGAAAACTTTATTTTGTTTTCCAATGTACTCTCTTGTACAAGCGATAATCAAATTACTATTCCTGGAAATAAAGTAAAACTTATTGGTCAAGTTTTAGATATGAGAACAAACGCACAACCTAAGAGTATTGTATTGAGTGATGAAGCTTTTAACTCATTGGAGCTTTCTTGTAGTGAGTTTTTAGGTGCTCTTATTATTCAAAATACATCAGATACAAACTACAATGTTATTGTTGATGGTATTAAGTTTGCAATGAAAGATACAAATGTAGTTGTTGAGTCTGATGTAAGAACTGTACCAGAGAGTGATTCTTTAGAGTATCTAAAAAATAGCTTTCAATATTCTATGACATTCGCTGAAGCAGTAATTAGTGACCAAAGCAGTCAAAAGAGTATGGATATAAATATCTTTATAAGAAATTATCTTAACTGGCTATCTTTAATTATTCCCTCCACTACGAGTGACGAAGAACTTATTGCCATAAGAGTTCGTGCATTAGACCTTGCAAATTATGAAGTAGACCCAAATCAAGGTAGTTTTGTTCCTATTTTACCTGCTAAGGATTATAGTAAATATATTTCAAGTATTTTAGACTACTTAGACCGCATTCAACTCCAAATAGCACAGAATGAACAGAAGATGTCTAATCGTAAACTAGAAGAACTTACCATAAATGTAGGAAAAACATTAAATGAAAACATCATTCAAAGTGGTAAATTAGTTAGTGGTATTATAGATGTAAATGTTGCACAACAAAAAGATATGGAGAGCTTTTATGACTCAATAATTACTCAAAAAGAAGCTGAGGCTAAACAGCAACAACTTAAGATTAATGAGCTTAAAGCATCTCTGTTTACAGCACAGGGAGATATGGATTTAGCTGTACAGAATTATCAATCCGCTGTTGAGAGAAAACAGATTTCTGATGCAATTCAGTTTGGTCTGGATGTTGCAACAAACCTTTTTAATTTAGGTATCTCTATAGCAACTCCAGCAGCTTCAATTAGTGCTGTTAAAGAGATGAATAAAACTGTTCAGATAATACAAAAAACACTTAATATTATGAATGCCACTGCTAAACTTTATAATGGAGTTGAAAAAGGTATTAAAGGCTTTATAGATGCACAAACGACACTAGATGGTCTAAATGGTGCACAGTTTGGTAACCCATCAACTCTTGGATGGGATGAAATGTCAATTCAGTTTAATGAAATCATGGCAACGGGAGCAGATGTAAAAGAAGAAAAAGCAGCACTTCAAAAAGCATTTTCGATTCTTATTTTACGCGGTAAAGCAGTAACAAGTGCCGTATCTTCTTTACATGGTATTGAACGTGATATATTTAGCAGTCGTCAACAAAAAAAGATTAATTCAAATCAGGCTGAGCGTCTCTCTTCTCTTGAGAATAAATTTGAACCGAAAAATGTTCAAGACCTCGATAAAGCTGGAATTGATTTAATGGGCTTAAGCGGGCATCTTGTATTTATTCAAAATCAAATGCTAAATATCCTTGCAAAAGCATTTTTACAAAAAGACCTTGCTTTGCAGTATGAGAATCTACAGCCAGCAACTTCAATAAGCTCATTTTCTATTTTAAAGTTCAGTGCAGCTATCGTAAAACAAAATGCAACTACAATAGATGCAAAATCAAAATTGGCTCAGTTTCAAGAAACAACAACAAGTCCTATAGATTTTGTTGTAGAGAATGTAAAGCCGTCTGAGTTAATCAATGGTGCAGTTTTTAATACAAATATATTTTTAGATTCTCCTAAGTTCTTTCCTTATGTAGATACTAAAGTAGTATCTGTTGTCGCTACAATTAACGGTATTGAATCAACACAAAGTAGTAAGTACTTATTGAAGTTAGCTTATAACGGTTCACCATTTCATGATAGAGATATTGATAGAAACTCTCTTAATTTCCGTACACCTACAAGAGAGAGAATATACGAATATGAAGTAGATGGAAATAAGCCAGTATTTACAGACGGTGGAAAGTCATGGTCTGATGGTGTTAGCCCAATTACACCATTTTCTACATGGGAAATCTCATTACCAAATACACAGACAAATAAAGACATAAAATTCAACCAAGATAATTTAAGTATTACTCTAACATTTGTTCTGCAAACGCGTATTGTTGACGTATATAAAATGATGCAAGAAAAAATGTTAAAACGAATGTCTATGAAGCTTGGCAGTGTTCCAACTGCAATGATGGAACGCTCAGTAGCACCGATGGCAAAGACGATGTTATCAGCAACTGCTCAACCATTTTCTCAACCATCTTCTACTGAACTAATTAAACAGATGTACGTACAAGGAACTTGTACAAATGGATGGGATGTTGTCTTTAATATGGGACTTACTCAAATTAACAGTGCTCTAAAAGACCAGTATGAGACACTTAAAAAAGATACAACATATAAAAATACAATAAAAGTAGATACCAACCAGAAGTACCCAGGAGTAACTGTTATAAATAAATTTACAATAAATTACGGTTATCCCCTTTTAACGTTTAGTGTAAATAATACAAATAGTGCAACTTTAGAGATGGAAATTTTAAGCGGTAGTGTACAGAAATGTTCAAAAATTGGAGATAACGACGTAATTTGTAATGATCCAGAAGATATAAGTGGTGAAAAGTTCACTGCTGTTATTGATATTGAAAAAGTAGCAGGAAAAACAAAAATAGACGGTAGTGATCATGATGTATTGAGAGTTGAGTTAGACATGGCTAAAGGAGCTTTTACTGTCAATAACTTTGATTTAGATGATGAGACAAAATTAGAGTTTAACCAAGCTTTAAGAGCATACTTTATTAATAATCCAGTTATATATCTTATAAATGAATTAGACCTTACAGCTGTACCAACTCTAGAAGCTCTAAAACCAAGTAATTTCTCGTTTAAACCTTATGTAAGTCAAGCTGGTATACAGATGTTGCAACTTTATATTATGACAGGAGGAAGAGATCTTCTTAACTACTCTCAAGCGTCATTAAATAATATTCAAGAGCCTTTGCCAGATGGAAGTACAAGTAGTTTAATGGTTCGTTCGGAACTTATTTTTAACAATGTCCTACCTTTAAGTTTAGATAATGGCTGGAGTATTGAAGGTCTTGATCCAAAAGATGATAAAAAAGCTTGGTCAGGAATTTTCACAAATGCATATATTGAAGCAGAAGTTGATTTAAGTCAACTTAATCATACTTTTTCATCGGACAAAGGGTACGATAGTATTTTTACTTATTCAATCGCTAATGGAAATAATGTTAATTGGTCACTAGAAGGAACTACCCTTGTTGTTAAAGAAGATGGACAAATTATGTATAGTGGAAATAAAGCTCAAAAAATTGAATATGTAGAAAAAGAGTGTATAGAGTACTGGAATAAAAGACCTACAAAGTGCTCTTCATCCACACTATATAGTGATGTGATTTTAGATGCTAATGCAACACTTACTTTAAGTGTTAATGGTTCAGATAGAGATCAGACAATTTGCATTTCAACTTCTGGAAAAGCGGTAAATGTAACTGGTCATCTATCAGGTGGTGGACCAAGTGGTTCAGATGATTTAGAAGCACAGGTAAATAAACAGATTCAAGAACAGATACCAAGTCAAATAGCTAATAAACTTTCATTTAACTTTGAGCCTATTTCTGTATTTGCCTTAAAAAATCTTTTATTCCCTTCTGGAAATTATATTAACTTCAAATCTAGTGCACTTCCTGGAGATATGCTTATATTGGGTGATTTTAAATCTTTAAAGGAATAAAAAAGAGTGGAATAAATATAAAGCAATGATTTATACTATGGAAAGTTAATCCTGAAACATAGTGTAAATAAGTTGTTTTGAATCTATCTGTTGACATATAGGTATGATAAGAGATATTATTTCTTAATTGTTAATCAGGATTTTTTGTGAAGATAGTGCATTTTAGCGATACCCACTTGGGGTATAACGACTTAGAGATTTTAAACGATGAAAATATTAACCAGAGAGAGGCTGATTTTTATGATGCTTTCTCTCAGGTAGTTGAGCAGATAAAAATAATTAAACCTGATTACATTATCCATACAGGTGATTTGTTTCACCGCTCAAGCCCCTCAAACCGTGCTATCACTTTTGCGTTAGAGCAGTTTAGAATTATTGACATGTTAAACATTCCATTTATAGTTATAGCTGGTAACCATTCAACTCCACGAACAAATCTAAGTTCGCCAATACTCAAAATATTTGAGAACTTTAAAAATATACATGTGAGTTATAATCAAGAGTATAAAAAAGTAGAGTTTAAAGATATAGTCTTTCATACACTACCTCACATGAACGATGATACGAAAGCTCTGTATCAGATAGAACTCTGCGAGCAAAATATAGAGAGTGATAAAAAGAATATTATGATGATGCACTGTTCTGTGGGTGCGTGGTACTTGATGCAGGAATTTGGCGAGTGGGTTTATCCGAGTGATAAAGAGTATATATTTGAGAGTATGGATTATGTGGCACTTGGTCACTGGCACGGTTTTGGGCAGGTGGGTAAGAGAGAGAATGTCTACTACAGCGGTTCGACTGAGAGGACAAGTCTGAGCGACAAACGAAACTCCAAAGGCTTTGTAGTAGTAACTATAGATAATAAGTCAAAAGGCTCATCACTCTTTAACGCTCCACATGTAGAATATAAAGAGATAAAGATACGACCTATTATCACTAAAGAGATTGATTGTGAAAGTTATGAGGAGTCCATAGCAAAGATAGATACAAGTGACACTAAAGATGCCATAGTAGAAGTCAGACTTCAAAACTTGACAGCCTTACAATCTATAGACATACAAAACTCTGAGATTAAATCTCTTTTTGAGGATGCGATGAGTGTCAGTATAAAAAGGGAGTTTAAACGCAGTGCGAATGAGTCAAATGTAGATGAGGTAGAAGCACTATCTCTAGAGGAGTTTTTTCTAGAACATATAAAAGAGGATTCTAAAGAGGTAGAATATGAGAGACTAAAAGATAAAGTCCAAGAGCTTTTTGCACATTATGAGGAGATGAGTGATGATACTCTCTAAACTCCGTCTTGAAAACTTTAAAAAGTATACTTCTTATGAAATAGAGTTTGGAGAGGGACTTGTCGGAATCATAGGTAAGAACGGAAGCGGTAAATCAACCATCTTTGAGGCTATACTCTTTGGACTCTATGGAGAGTTTAAAAATAGAGGTTATAAAGAGGTAGTAAGAAACTCAAACGCTACTACAAAAGATGCTGTGGTAGTAGAACTTGATTTTGAGTTTGAATCTTGCGAGTACAAAGTTGTAAGAGAATTTCGTGGAAAGGCACTGAGTGCAAATGCAAAGTTCTACAAAAACGGCGAATTAACCACTACAGGAGCCAAGGAAGTCACTACCGCCATAGTGAGCCTTACCAAGATGAGTAAAGATGCTTTTATGCACACTCTCTTTGCATCCCAAAAAGAGCTTGCAAGTCTGAGTAGTCTTAAAAATGAAGATCGTAAGAGGATGATACGTCGTCTTTTGGGTTTAGAGAAGATAGACTTTATAGAAAAAGAGCTAGTGGAGAAAAGTAGAGAGTTAGGACGTGAGATAAAAGCATTTGCAGAAGTCCTCTTAAGTGATAATGAGGTTAAAGTAAAAGAGGAGCAAATAAAGAGGAGTGAAGCTACAAAAGAGACTCTTTTTAAAGATGAAAAAGCAAAGAGTACAGAGTTAGACCACATCAAAGAAAGAGAGTTACATGTAAAGAGAGCTTTGGAAGTTTTTGCTAAGACTAAAGAGGCAAAACAAAAAGCTTTCTCAGAGCTAGAACTTCTTAAAAACTCTAAAAGTTCAGAGGTAATGAACCAAGTAAAACTAAGAGCTGAGATTCATGAACTTGAACACAAAGAAGAAGAACTGCTAAAACTTCAACCTCTTAAAGTGGAGTACTTGAATATACAAGAGCAGTTAAAAGCCCAAGAGCAGTTAAAAGAGACTCATCTAAAAAAAGAGGGACTTCAAAAAGAACAGGTTCAACTCAAAGAGCAGTGGAAAAAGTCCAAATCTGATATACATACACTAGAAAAAGCATGTGAGATGTATGAGCAACTCATCTTTGATGCAAAGAACTTAGAGCAGGACTTATCACTTAGGCAAGACGCTATAGAAGTAAAACATACCATAGAACAAGAACTTCTTTTAGAGATGGCAGGTGAGCAGAAAATCATAGATGAGACAAATGCCAAGATAAAACATATCAAAAACCTAGGTCGTGAATCTTCATGTCCTACATGTACAAGACCTCTTTTAGA
>Ga0193961_1000630_pt1 | contig 13449 bp, 13 predicted proteins | sample FB_4_MG_FD_140371 | JGI IMG/M metagenome (GOLD analysis project Ga0193961, IMG submission 140371) | Microbial mat bacterial communities from the Broadkill River, Lewes, Delaware, United States - FB_4_MG | ecosystem: Environmental > Aquatic > Freshwater > River > Microbial mats | place: USA...
TAAGATTTATCATTTTTTAGATAAAATCGCGAGTATTAAATACTAATATTTATTAAGGGGATAGAAAATTGACTGAAATAGACTACTATGAACTATTAGAAATTAGCAAAGATGCTGAAAAAAGTACAATTAAAAAAGCTTATAGAAAAATGGCTATGAAATATCATCCTGATAAAAACCCAGGTGATAATGAAGCTGAAGAGAGATTTAAAGCAATAAATGAAGCTTATCAAGTTTTAAGTGATGAAGAAAAAAGATCTCTTTATGATAGATATGGAAAAGCTGGACTTGAAGGACATGGACAAAGAGGTGGTGGATTCTCTGGTGGTTTTGATGACTTAAGTTCAGTATTTGAAGAAATGTTTGGAAGTGCTTTTGGTGGTGGTTCAAGAGGTGGAAGAAGACAAAGAAAATCTTACAACTATAATTTAGATACTGCTGTTGAAGTTAAGTTAGAGTTTAACGAAGCTGTTTTTGGATGTAAAAAAGATATTGAATATAAATATAAAACAGCTTGTAAACCTTGTTCTGGAACTGGTGCTAAAGATGGGAAAATGTCTACATGTAGAACTTGTCAAGGTGCAGGACAAGTACACTCAAGACAAGGATTTATGACATTTGCACAAACTTGTCCTACATGTTCAGGAACAGGCCAAGCACCAAGTGCTTCTTGTGATTCTTGTGGTGGTACTGGTTATGATGAGAAAAAAGATAGCTTCAAAGTTGATATTCCTGAAGGTGTAAATGATGGAATGAGAATCAGAGTATCAAATAAAGGAAATATTGCTCCTGATGGTTCAAGGGGAGATTTATACTTACAAGTATCTGTAAAAGAAGATTCTCACTTTGTAAGACATGATGATGATATTTACTATGAAGCTCCTATTTTCTTCACACAAGTTGCTCTTGGTGGGAAAATTACAATTCCTGGTCTTAGAGGAGAGTTAGAATTAGAAATTCCAAAAGGTGCAAAAGACAAACAACAGTTTACATTCAGAAATGAAGGTGTAAAATCTGTTCAAGGTCATGGAAAAGGTAGCTTAATTGTTCAAATCAAAATTGAATACCCTAAAAAATTAAATGAAGAACAAAAAGAACTTTTAGAAAAACTACAAGAAAGTTTTGGAATTGAGAGTAAACCTCATGAAAAAAGCTTTGAAAACATGTTTGATAAAGTTAAAAAATGGTTTTCTTAATCTCAAATTAATATGATACAAACCTTATCTTAATATAATATAAACACTAATTTTAGGGTAAGGTTTTTTAATGTATAAATTTATTATACTATTTCTTATTTTTCTTTTTAATCTTCAAGCTATAGAACTTTCTAATGATGAAGTTAATTTCATTAAAACCCACAAAACAATTAATGTAGCCAATGAAATAGATTGGATTCCTTATGATTATTTTGAAAATAACCAACCAAAAGGATATGTGGTTGATTATACAAAACTTATTTTCAGAAAAATAGGTATCGAACCTATTTTTATTACTGATACATGGCAAAATTTATTAAAAAAATATTCAAATAAACAAATTGATGTTTTTCCTGTCCTTGGATTAAGTGATGAAAGGATAAAACTATTTGATTTCACTAAATCTTATATAAATCAAGAACTTTCAATAGTTACTAAAAATACTAGATTTGATATCATCAATATTGATGATTTATCTGGTCAAAAAATTGCAATGGTAAAAAATTGGAACCTGACAAAAGTAATTAAAAATAATTATCCAAAAATTGATGTTATTGAATATGATACTTTAGAGAAAGTTTTTGATAGTATTAAAGATAATTACACTGATGCCACAATTCAAAATGAATTAATATCTAACTACAACATAGATAAAACCTATTATGATTCTTTAAAAATATCATCAAAAATAACTGTCAAAGATTTTGATGAAAAACTGTATATGGGTGTGAGTAAGGATTTAAAACCTTTAACATCAATTTTAAATAAAGTAATAAGTGAAATTACGATTGATGAAGTTAAAAGCTTAAAAGCAAAGTGGTTTAATTTAGAGAAAAAAATAAATTTTACTCAGAAAGAATTAGAATTTATAGAAAAAAAGACTATTAAAATTGCATTTATGGATAAATGGGCACCTATAAATTTTGTAGAAAATAATAAAGCGTATGGATTAGGTTATGACTTTTGGAAATATATTGCAGATAAAGCAAATATAAAAGCAAAATTAATAATCAAAGAAAATTTTAGTGATGCATTAACTGAAATTAAAGAAAAAACAAGTGACATAATCATTGCAACTTCTAGAACATCTGATAGAGAAAAATATGCAATTTTTACAGATACTTTTTATAAAGTGCCCATTGGAATTGCAACATTACAAGATAAAAACTTTATTCCCAATCCTTCTGCTTTAATTGGCAAAAAAGTTGGTGTAGGGAAAAATTATACCTCATATAAATTATTATCAAAACAATACCCCCAAATAAATTTTATTTTTTTTAATAATATAAAAGAAGGATTAGAACTTTTATCTAATAACTATGTTTATGCCGTTGTTGATAATATGTCTGTTTTAGTACATAATATCGAAAAATATGCATATAGTAATATAAAAATTTCTGGAACTACAGGCATAGATTTTAATTTACAGATGATGATTAGAGATGATTACGATATTTTACAATCAATTATAAATAAAGTTTTATCAACAATGAATCCAAATGACAAAAAAAATATTTATAATAAATGGTCTAATTTAGAATATGAAAAAGCTTTCGACTATACTGTACTTTGGAAATATTTTTTACCATTAATTTTAATCATTTTATTAATCCTTTATAAAAATAGACAATTAGTGCTATATCAAAGAGAACTAAAAGATACTAAAGGAGAACTTGAAAATACTTTAAAGACTTTTAGATCATTAGTTAATCTGACTATTGAAGGAATAGTAATTTTAAATAAAAATGAAATTATTTATTATAATGATGAAATATTAAAAATATTTGATATTGATAGCAAAAAACTTATTAACACTTCTTTCAATGATTTCTTTGTTTTAAATGATAATTATACTTTTGAAGATATGATTAAGAACTCTAATTCTGAAACATTAGAAATATTAGGACTAAAAAAACTACAAACAAAGTTTCCAATTCTTATTAAATCTAAAAATGTAATTTTTGAAAATAAACAATCAACTATTTTATCAATTATTGACATGAGTGAAATTAAAGATAAAGAAAATCTTTTAATTCAACAATCTAAAATGGCCAGTTTAGGAGAGATGATAGGGAATATTGCACATCAATGGAGACAGCCACTAAGTTTGATTTCAACAGCTGCTTCTGGAATAAAGATCCAAAAAGAATTTGATCAATTAGATGATAAGTTTTTTTATGAAACAATAGATAACATAACAAATACAACTAAATTTCTTTCTCAAACCATTGATGATTTCCAAAACTATCTAAAAGACGATAAAATTAAGAAATATTTTGATATAAATGATAGTATTAAAAAGATACTAAATATAATAAAAACCTCTTTTATCAATCATTCTATAAACGTAATTTTAGATTTAGAAAATGACTTGTCTATAAATAGTTATGAGAATGAGTTAAATCAAGTATTTTTAAATATTTTTAATAATTCTAAAGATGCTTTATTAAATATACATAATGAAAATCGATATTTGTACATAAAATCATATAAAAAAAACCAGAAAATAATTATTGAAATAATTGACAATGCAGGAGGGATTGATGAATCTATTATTGATAAAATCTTTGAACCTTATTTTACAACAAAACATAAAAGTCAAGGGACAGGGCTTGGGCTTTATATGACCCATAATATTGTCACATCAAGTATGAATGGAGAAATAGAAGTAATAAATACAAATCATATTTTTGAAAACAAGGTGTTTGATAATTGTACAAAAGTTAAAATTATATTACCAATTTCATAACTTATTAAAAACCAATTGAATATAATATTTACATATTAAGTTTACACAAGGAAGCTATTTATGAATGACTCTTATTTATTATCAAATCCAGATGAAAATGGATATTTTGGAAGATTTGGAGGCTCATATATTCCTCCAGTTTTAGAGGAACCATTTGCTCAAATTTCAAAAGCTTATCAAGAATTAAAAAATTCACCTAAATTTTTAGAAGAACTAAAGTATGTTAGAAAACATTATCAAGGAAGACCAACTCCTATTTCATATGCTAAAAATCTGACAGAATATTGTGGTGGTGCTAAAATCTATCTAAAAAGAGAAGACTTAAATCACACAGGTGCTCATAAATTAAATCACTGTATGGCTGAAGTTATACTAGCAAAATATCTTGGAAAGAAAAAAGTAATCGCTGAAACTGGTGCTGGACAACATGGTGTTGCCCTTGCAACTGCTGCAGCTTATTTTGGATTAGAGTGTGAGATTCATATGGGTGAAGTTGATATTGCAAAAGAGCATCCAAATGTTGTTAGAATGAAAATTCTTGGGGCTAAAGTTGTTCCAGCAACACATGGTCTTAAAACACTAAAAGAAGCTGTTGATTCAGCTTTTGAAGCATATTTATCAGATACACAAAACTCTATTTATTGTATTGGTTCAGTTGTAGGTCCTCATCCCTTTCCTATGATGGTTAGAGATTTTCAAAGTATAATTGGTTTAGAAGCTCGCGAACAGTTTTTAGAACATGAAGAAAAACTTCCAGATGTTGTGACAGCTTGTGTTGGTGGTGGGTCAAATGCTATGGGTATTTTTGCTGGATTTATTGATGATAAAGATGTTGAACTTTATGGAGTTGAGCCTATGGGAAAAGGTGATAAAATCGGAGAACACTCTGCTTCATTAACATATGGAGAAGAAGGAATAATGCATGGCTTTAATTCTATTATGTTAAAAGATGAAAATGGTGAACCTGCTCCTGTTTATTCTATTGGAAGTGGAATTGATTATCCATCCGTAGGACCAGAACATGCACACTTAAAAGATATAGGAAGAACAAAAGTTGGATTATGTAATGATAAAGAAGCTATTGATGCATTTTATAAATTATCACAACTAGAAGGAATTATTCCAGCTTTAGAATCTGCACATGCAGTTGGTTTTGCAATGAAATTGGCAAAAACTTTAAGTAAAGACAAAACTATTTTAGTAAATCTTAGTGGAAGAGGTGATAAAGATATTGATTTTGTTATTGAAAATCACCCTATTTCTGATTATAAGATTTAAAAAATACAACTATGAAACTTAAATATATGGGTTTAAAACCAGTTATCAGTGAACATGGAATCTCTTTCAAAGATGGGAAAGAGGATAAATTTGTTTATCTCTCTTTTGCAATTGATATTTTAATTTCAATTAATCACACTTATGAAAAAGACAAAAAATATTCTCATAATTTAAGTGACCATCGATTAAGCCCTGATGAAATCTTAGAAATACTATTAAAATTTCATCCAAATTTAGAAGAGAATATGAACAAAGAAATAGATTCTTATATTGTTCATCTAGATAATGAAGTTTTAGAAGTTAAAAATAGAAAAACTCTCACAGAAATTGAAAAAGAGACATATATTTCTAATCTAAAAATAATGAAAGAATATCAAATTCAAAGGGCAAAAAATAAAATATTTTATATGCATTGTATTGATACTATTGCCCAAACAATAATTAAATACAAAATAAAAGAACTTGATACACCTTTTAATGAAAGATTTTGGCATATTCTTCAAACTATTGAAGGAAAGCTTTCACTTCATAAAATTGGTTCAAATCTTAAAGTTCTTAATGAAAAGGACAATTTAAAGGCAATGCTTTTAATCAATATTATTTAATACTGTTTAATAATATTTTTATTTATATTATCAATCTCATTATATTTATATAATAACTCTTGATATTTTAAATTATAATCATTATATAAAAAAGAATAATCATTATCTTCATCTTTATATCTATCATATTTATCTTTTGAAGTATTTGCTAAGGCAGATACAAAATTAAAAGAGTTAACAACTGTTAAAATTTCATCTAGTCTATCTTGTGATATTACATCTGTACTATTATTGTTTTTTTGTCTTGATGTTATTGAATTATGAAGTAAATCAGCAAGATTATTGCTATTTGAGTTTAAAAATACATTCTTATCTTCATATGAATTGAACAAATAGTTATATCCAACATCAAAAGCTTGTCCTAAAACTGTGTTATACATAGCTTTTGATAGATTATTATCATTTGAAAACATTGTTGCTAATTTTAAATTTATAGCTTTACTTTTTGTTTCACTATCTGTAAAGACTGTATTTATATCTTCTAAGCTAAGATTTTTTATATTTTCATAATCTAAAGAGTCTGATTTACTAATAGTGCTTGTTGTTTTATCTTCTTGCAATTTTGCAAGATTTGTAAGAAAGCTACCTATTCTATTTGTATTGTCTATACTTGATGTTTGAATGCTTAAAATAGAAGAAATTTCGTTGTTTGTATTAATCATCTTAATCTCCTAATATTTATTTATAGATTCTATAACATAAATTCTTCATCTTCTTTTAGATATTTATATTTTAAATTAACTCTATTTTTTGAAATATATTCTAGCGTTGTATGGCTTACATGCATCAAATATCCATTTTTCACAGATAGTTCATCTAATATTTGTGTAGCTTGAATATAGTTTAGATGATTTCCTACAGTTTTTGTTTCATCATAGCAAGCATCAATAAAGGCATAATCAATTCTTTTAGATTTTAAAAAATCCATACTTTCTTTTGATAATCCAGAACAGTCAGTTAAATAAGCTATTTTAATATCATTATATTCTATTAGATATCCAAAAGTGTTTTTAGAGTGTTTTAAAGGTATTGAAGTAAAAGATACATCATCTATTTTTATCGTTTCAAAGGCTTTTATTTCGTTATAACATATTGAATGTTTGTGTTTAAATAAATCAGCAAAGCCAATTTCATCATATGGATGAAAACAGTTTATTTGGTTATAAGAGTGTCTAAGTCTTAATAGTCCCATACAGTGATCAGCGTGAAAATGTGTAAGCAAAATACCCTTTATATCATATCCATCAAATATTTCTGATATATTTTCAATCCCTGCATCAAGAAGTATAATTTTATTTTCTATTTGTAAATATGCACAAGTCGAAAGATTTTGAATATTTTTGCTTCTATAGTATTCACAAGAATTACATTCACAATTATGAACAGGAAGACCTGCACTATCTGCTGTACCTAAAAATTTTAATTTCATATTTCTACTTATTTCATTTGAATATTTTTTAGAATTTTGAAAAATTCTAGTTTTGATTCTTCAATATTTTTACTATTGTCAAACTCTATTAATTCTCTTGCTTCAATCTTATCATAAACTCTTTTTAATCTTTGTTCAATCTCTTCTCTTGTCTCTCTAGCTCTTAAAATCAATCTTTTTTCAAGTTCTTCTTTAGCAATTGAAATATTAATTGTATATACATTTTCATATATTTTTTCAAAATCTGAAATTTTTGATCTTGAAATTGAAATAATATTAATACCATCTTGAATTGAATTTTTTGCAATCGCATAATAGTTTAAATGGGCTTTCCAGCTTGATATAAAAAAACTATTGTGTTTTAGTATTTCAAAGGCATAATCATCTAAATAGTAATTATCTTCATTTAAATCAGCTGCTCTTGTAATATATCTTCTTACAAAATTAAATTGATTAGAATACTCTTTTTTTGCCTTATTTAGTAAAGTATCTTTTCCTACACCACTTGCTCCAACTATTAAAACAATTTTAGTTTTCATATTAAGCCTTTTATGCATATTTATAAACAAACTCTCTAATATCTTTTAAATCATCAATTCTTTCAAAAATAACTTCATGAGTCCAATCCCACCAAGCAATCTTTTCTAAGGAGTTTATAATTTCTTTAGAAAATCTGTATTTTAGAATTTTAGCACTAACTCCTGCTACAATAGCATAAGGTGGTACATCTTTGGTTACAACAGCATTTGAGCCAATAATTGCTCCATTTCCTACTTTTATACCTGGCATCACAACCGCACCATGTCCAATCCAAGTATCGTGACCAATTTCTACTTTTTGAATTTTTCTATAGTTAAAAAAAGCTTCATCATTTTGCCCAAATCCATACATTTCTTTTCTGTAAAGTAAGTGATGTTGGCAAGGCATTTCATAAGGGTGAAACCCTGGATTTATTCTTGCATTACTTGCAATATTTGAGAATTTTCCGATCTGAGAATTTGCTATTTGTGTAAACTCACTAACATAAGAGTAATCATCAATACTAGAATCACTAATATGAGCAAAATTTTTAATCTCTGTATATTCTCCAAAATATGAGTTTTCAATCACTGCTTTAGGAAAGATATAAGGCTCTTTGCTTAAACTATATTTTTCTTCACTATTATGATTTTTTACTAACTTCATAGTTTAAAACCTCGAATACCATTGTAAATTGACTCTCCATCTTTTAGTGTTAATACTACTTTTGGAATATTTGAATCATCAATAACTATAATATCTGCCTTTTTATTCTCTTTAATTTCTCCTCTATCTTCTAAATTGGCATATTTAGCAGGAATAGATGTAATCATTGAAAAACCTTTTGCTAAGGGCAAGTTTGCATCTTCTTTCATTCTATACACAGCTTGAAGCATAGAAGTTGGGTGATAATCAGAGCATAGATATTTACAAACACCCTCTTTTACCAATTCAATTGCTGCTATATTTCCACTTTGACTTCCACCTCTTACGATATTTGGAGCTCCCATTCCTGTTGCGATTCCTTTACTTACTGCATATTTTGCAACTTCTAAATCAAGTGGAAATTCAGATATTTTTACACCTAAGTCATATAAACCATTTAATTTTGCTATAGAATCATCATCATGACTTAATAGTGTCAAGTTTTGCTCTTTGGCATAGTTTATTAGTTCATTTATTTTTTCTTCATTTTTATTTAGTTTTTTATTTGCAACTTCTTGAACTTCTTCATCGTTTAAACCATAATAATTTCCATAATAAGTTTTAAAAGATTCCATAGTTTTAAACTGTCCTTGTCCAGGACTATGATCCATAAGTGATAAAAGTTTTACCATACCTTTTGAAATAACATCTTTTACACTATCAATTGCATCTGTAGCACTTAATTCAAATCTTGCATGTATAAAGTTATCAACCCCAAGATGTTTTTTATTTGCATTAAATATACCTTCTATTTGTTTTGTAGCTAAATCTATACTTCTATTTTTTTTAAGATTATCCTCAAAACCTATCGCGTGAAACATTGTAGTAACTCCAGCCATTGATAACTTCTTATCAAGCTCAGTTACAGCTAATTCGATAGGGAAAACAGCACCATGTCTTGGTTCTATTTCTTTTTCAATTGCATCTGAGTGTAAATCTACAATTCCTGGAACTATTTTTAAATCACCTAAATCAACTGCAACGCTATTTGTTCCATATTTATCAACTCTTTTTATATTCTCTTTATATATAACAACATCAGCTTCTATAAACTCTTCGTTTATTAATACATTTTTACTTCTTAAAATTGTTTCCATTATTTAACCCTTTTTAATTCATAAATGCTATCACTAATAATTTCCATAGCCTCTAAATCGTGAAAAATCCCAACCATACTCACACCTTGCTCTTTTAATAGTTTCAGTTTTTCAACTACTTTCATAGTATTTGTTTTATCTAAAGATGCAGTTGGTTCATCAAGTAAAAGCAAAGATTTTGGAGCTATTATTCCCTTTGCTATATTTACTCTTTGTTGCTCACCTCCACTAAAAGTCAAAGGAGATAAATCAAACAATTCTTCCCTAATAGAAAGATAATCCAATAACTCTTTTGCTTTAGATCTAGCAATTTGTTCACTCTCACCTTTTACAATTAATTGTTGACTTACTATATCAACAGCACTAATTCTTGGAAGTATTTGTAAAAACTGTGAAACATAGCCTATTTCATTTTTTCGTAAATTTAATATTTCGCTCTCACTTGCATTTGCAATATCAATTGTTGAACCATTATCTTTATGAAATATAATATTTCCTGATGTTGTAGTATATGTTCTAAAAAGTGTCTTTAAAATGGAAGATTTACCTGCACCACTTGGACCATATAAAGATAAAAATTCTCCATTTTTAACTTCTAAATTAATATTTTCAAAACCTTTTACTTCAACTCCACCTCGTGTATGAACTTTAAAAGATTTATTTAAATTTTTTACTTCTAATCTAATCATTTCTAAACCTCTTATAAAATAGATGACACAAGGAGTTGTGTATATGGATGTTGAGGGTCTTCTAAAACTTGATCTGTAAGGCCCTTTTCAACTATTTGACCATTTTTCATAACAACTGTAATATCAGTTAAATGTTTTATCACTCCTAAATCGTGTGACACAACAATCATTGCAAAACCAATTTCGTGTTGTAACTCTTTTATCAAATCAAGAATCTTAGCTTGTACAGATAAATCCAGACCAGTTGTAGGCTCATCTAAAAGTAAAATCTTAGGATTTGAAGATAAAGCCTTTGATATTTGAATTCTTTGTTGCTGACCACCTGAAAAATATTCTGGGTAATCATCAATTCTACTTGTTGGAATTTCAGTTTTATCAAGGAAATATAATGCTCTTTTTCTTATCTCATCATATTTTTTATTGCCACTTCCTATAATCTTTTGTGCAATATTTCCACCAGCAGAAAAGTTATAGTTAAGTCCTAATCTTGGGTTTTGATAAATCATTGACATTAAAGAGTTTCTTAAAACTGATAATTCATTTAATGAAGCATCTAAAATTGACTTTTTCATTCCATCTTTGTTTATAAAATCTTTTATAAATATTTCACCTAAACTTGCTTTTTGATCTTGATAAATTAGCTGTAAAAGTGTAGATTTTCCACTACCACTCTCTCCTACTATTCCTAAAACCTCACCTTCACTTAGTGTTAAATTAATATCATTAACTCCTACAACACTTTTACAGCTAGGACAAATTGAACTATTAAAATCAGCACCTGTATTATCTAAACAATTTGGACAAAATTTACCAAATACTTTTGAAAGATTTTTTATATCTAAAATCATTTTTTATCTGCCTTTTTTATCTGTGAGTCACAATAATCTGTGTCATTACAATAATAATGAACAATTCCGTTATCATCATAAACTTCATCAAGAAAAGAGTTTTTACTATTACATCTTTGACAAGATTTATCTTCAAAATTTTCTACTTTAAACTCTCTATCTTCAAACTTCAATGGTTCTACTTTTGTATAAGGAGGAATTGCATAAATCTTTTTCTCTCGCCCTGCTCCAAATAATTGTAAAGCTTTATTATTATTTAGTTTTGGCGTATCATATTTTGGTATTGGGCTTGGATCCATTGCATATCTATTATGTACAATTACTGGATATCTATTAGAGATTCTACTATCCCCATACATTGATGTATCTTCATATAATAAAACCCATAATTTTGAATAATCAGCATTTGCGTGCATAATTTTTGCTTTTGCAGTATTTGGTTCTACTGTTTCCAAAATATCTGGCATTGGAACTTGATAAACTAAGATTTGTCCCTCTTGCAAATCAATTTGAGGGATTCTATGTCTTGTTTGGATTAATGTTGCTTTTTTAGTATCAACAGTAGTTTTAACATTTGTAACTGAAGAGATAAAGTTTCTTATATTAACTGCATTAACACTACCATCACAACCTTGGTCAATTACTTTTAAAGTATCTTTTTCATTTATAATTGAAAGAGTAACTTGTAATCCTCCTGTTCCCCAACCTCTAGCAACTGGCATTTCTCTACTTGCAAAAGATACTATATATCCAGGAATTGCAATAGCTTTTAAAATACTTCTTCTTATCTCTTTTTTTGCTTCTTCATCTAAAAATGCATATCTCATTTTATATCTCCATCAACATATTTTCGATTTTGTTCATCAACATATTTTTTAGCAGATTTAAATATTTGATAATCTGTTTGAAAAGTAACATAGTGTGGTAATTTATAATGATTTGCAAAACCAAATGATTCAATACCATCTACGTGGTGCATAACCATTTCAAAATCACTTGCAACTATTTGTTCTGTTCCAACTGTATAAGAGTTGTTATATAAAGTTAAATCAATAATTGACATTGATATTGCTTTTGTTTCATTTTTCCCAAAACAAAAACCAAAACCAGTAGTAAGTTTTGTATCTCCATTTTCATCTTTATTAAATGTTCCAGCACTTTCCACAGCACTTGCTTCAATAGAACCTATTTTTACCTCTTTTTTTGTAAAAGGATGGATAAATTTAATATCAAGTTCACCAATTCTAAGATCTCCAATTGTAGGATGAACATCACCATAACCTCTCATTGATGTATAAGCAAACCCTAAAAGTGTTCCACTTTCCCCTCTACTCATAACTTGTAAAACTGAACTTCTTGGATATGGTGCAGTGGGAAATACCCTTGTAATATCCCAAGGTTCATCCTCTTTTGGTAAAATTTTTATCAAATTATCTTCTCGTAATGGTGTTAGTGCTGATTTTATTACATTATTTTTGTTTGAATAGTTTTTAATATCTACTTTTTCATTTTTAATATCTACTAATAGTTTTACTTCATAATCGTTTGATGCCCCTAAAAGCTGACCACCTTCTATATCTTTAAAAGCTGATGATATTCTTCTACTTAATCTCATATCATTTACATCTAACTCTTTACAAATACCAATTCTTTGACAAGAACTCCTATGTGCTCTTAAGAAAAATGAAGCATTTAATAAATCTCCTGCACTTCTTTTAATTGCTTGAGAAGCTAATTTCTTACTATAAAGAGAGCCTTCACTCATTACTTTATCAATTGAAAATGTAAAAGCTTCAATTAAATCATCATCTTCAATTTTTTCACTATTTTTTGTAAAATCATTGTAAAAGTTAAGTGAATTTTTAATGGCTTCCTCACCACCTTTTATCGCATAATAAGCCATTATAATACCTCCACTTTAGTAGTTCTACTTAAAGCTAATATTTCGCCTTTTTTATTTAAAAAAAAGATTTCATTTCCCATTGGATAAGATGAATTTTTTTCATTAAAAAAATCTACAAAAGCTTTATCAATAGGTAAACTTATCTCTTTGTATTCATTGATTCCAGGACCACTTAACTTTAAGTTTAATCCAGAAAAATCTTTGCACTTAAAAATTAAAGTTGAAGAAAATTCAGGATCTTTTGATGTTCCAATTTTTGCTTTACTTAAAAAATATTCATTTATTTCATCGCTAAAAATATAATCACTATTCTCAACACTCTCTTCTTTTACATTTGTAATAGCTTTTATTAAATCAAAATCTTCATTTCCATCATAAAAGAAACTAACTTCAGAGTATAAAAGTGTATTTGCCATTGCTAGAAAATATGA
>Ga0193961_1000632_pt1 | contig 13392 bp, 14 predicted proteins | sample FB_4_MG_FD_140371 | JGI IMG/M metagenome (GOLD analysis project Ga0193961, IMG submission 140371) | Microbial mat bacterial communities from the Broadkill River, Lewes, Delaware, United States - FB_4_MG | ecosystem: Environmental > Aquatic > Freshwater > River > Microbial mats | place: USA...
ATAGACTCTAATTAAACCATCTCCTGCCAGAGTGACTTTAACTTTATATTCTTTATTTTCGAGAAGATCATTTCTATCTCCAACACCTTTGATAGGGCTTGTCAAAATAGTGTTACCCTGTAAAGAAACTAAACCTAAAATTACTTTTTTGTTTTGTCCACCAATACCAACCCAAAAATAATGATGTTCATCTTGACGTAAAAATATAAAACCAGCACCCATGTAAGAATCTGGTGGAAGTTTTTCAATGGTTAGGTTAGTTTCTATATCAACATTTTTGATAGTTTCATTACCAACTAATAATGCTTTATTCTCATTGGAGTTATTTTCAACTTTGAACGTATTATCATTAATTTCCCACACTCCTGCTTCTTCAAACCAACCACTTAAAGTGCTCTGTTCTATTATCGCTTCATATTTCATTTTTAGCCTCCTTGTAGATTAATACCCTAACTCTTTATTCAACGAACACTTTATACATTTAATGCTTCATACGATAATTAACTATCACTGATTGTGTCTGTTTAATTTTAGTTAGTTTACCTAAAAATAGGTTTTATATCTACTTTCGAATCAAATTAAATAAAAATAAACTCTCTAAACTTAAAAAATATATGTATGTTTAATACTTATTTATAGCGTTATACGAACACTTTGATAGTTAATAGTCAAAAAAAGCATTAAATGAACAAGATGTTGCTTAAAGATATAATATAATTGCATAAAAAATTGGAGAGTTTATAAATGCACACACTAAGTGTTTCCGCACTAAATGAGCAGATTAAAGGTCTTTTAGAGACTAGTTTTTCCCGTGTATTAGTGGAAGGTGAACTCTCTCGTATTACATTTCATAACAGTGGTCATATCTACTTTACTCTTAAAGATTCTGGCTCAACTATTAGAGCTGTGATGTTTAGAGGTAATGCTTCAAAACTGAAGTTTCAGCTTAAAGAGGGTTTAAAAGTTATTTTAGATGGTGCTATAACTCTTTATAAACCTCGCGGAGAGTATCAGATAAACTGTTTTTCCATTGAGCCTGCTGGACATGGTGCTTTGGCTTTGGCTTATGAGCAGTTAAAAGAAAAACTCTCAAAACAGGGCTACTTTGAAAGCTCTATGAAAAAACAGCTTCCAAAATTTCCGAGTAAAATAGCCCTTATAACTTCTGGTACATCAGCAGCTTTGCAAGATATGTTGAGAGTAGCAAATTCTCGTTACAGACTTTTAGATATAGATGTATATGATGTTTTAGTTCAGGGTGAGACAGCTGCTCAAATGATAGCAAATGCCATTATAGTTAGTGATACAAAGAAGTATGATGTAATCATAGTAGGGCGTGGTGGCGGAAGTATGGAAGACTTGTGGGCTTTTAATGAAGAAGTTGTCGCAGATGCCATCTTTAGAGCCAATACCCCTATAGTGTCAGCTGTTGGTCATGAGATAGACTGGGTAATAAGTGACTTTGTGTCAGATTTACGCTCCCCTACACCAAGTGCTGCCATGCAGATGGTACTGCCCGATACAAACGAACTCTATCAATATCTTGATTCTATAGAGTCACAATTCTCTCAGATACTTTCACAAAAACTCTTAACAAAAGCCCAAGAGCTAAAACACCTTGAAAACTCTTACTCTCAGCACTCCATAGAGAAAAAAATAGCTCAAAAGCTAGAGGAAGTAAAACAGTTAAAGGATGTATTTGAACAAAGAGTTGCTTTTAAACTTCAAAACTTTACTAAAGAGATTGGGCATGTGAAGATGCAGTTTCCACATGTGATAAATTCTATGCTTAATGTTGCTCAAAATCAAGTTATAAACTTACAGAAGATGCTAGAATCCAACAATCCAAAATTAAAAAACAAAAGAGGCTTTGCTCAGATTTCCCAAAACTCAAAAGTTATAGATATTTCTTCTTTACATGTTAAAGATGATTTTGAAGTTATGAGTGATGAGATAGTCATAGGTGCGAGGGTGATTAGTAAAAAGAAAATATGAAAAGGAAAAAGATGGGTTATCCAAAATTTTTTGATGAGATAGAAGTTATAAAAGTTAAAGATCCACTATCAGCTGCACTTGGTGCGTTTGAAGCTGGAGAGTATGAGTTTAACTATCTTGACGCTGTAAAGTCAGCAGGTCATAGTTGCCCGACAGTAGCAGGTGCTTATATCATGACACTTGAAGCTTTAAAAGCATTGTATCCAAATGAAAGAGCTGTAAGAGGTAATATAAAAGTAGAGTTTGAAGAGGCTTTAGAAGATGGAGTAGCAGGTGTAATTGCTAATGTTATATCTCAAATCACTGGTGCTACTGATAAGAGTGGTTTTAAAGGTCTTCAAGGCAAATTTGCAAGACATTCTCTTATGAGTTTTAACTCAGATATAAACTCTTCAGCAAGATTTACAAGAGTAGATACTAACAAGAGTGTAGATGTAAATTATAATCCATCAGAAATATTGCCAAACCCTGATATGCAAATTATTATGCAGAAGATGATGCAGGGTCAAGCTACTCCTAATGAATTAAAAGAGTTTGGTGTACTTTGGCAAGATAGAGTAAAAAGAATTTTTGAAAACCTTGGTAGTGTTGTGAGTGTGGAAGAGCTATAGATTTTTAGTTAACATGTAGAGTTTTAGTTCTACATGTTAAGAGTTTCTATTTTAATGTTAGCTCAGGAAAGTAAGTGTGAAGAGTAGCTGATGCCTGAGATGAAAACTGTTTTAGCAATTTGTCAAACTTATCTTCTTCATTCCAAACAGGGTTAATTACTCCACTTAAATTTACAAGTTTTAATTTTGCATCATATTCAACTCCGATAGTGTCTATTAAACCGACTTCTTTAGCTTGATTTGCTGTAAATATGTGAGCGTTTGCAAAGTCATCTCTTTTATTTATATCAAGTTTTCTTGCATCGGCTACATCTTTTGTAAACATATCGTAAGTACCTTGAATCACTTTGTTTAACTCTTCTACTTCATAAGGTGTCCAAGCCCTATCAGGTGTGCCTATTTTTTTATACTTTCCTGCTTGAACATTTTGTGTCTGAATCCCAAGTTTACTCATAAGTTCACTCAAATTAGCACCCTGCATAATTACACCAATACTCCCTATCATTGAACCCGGGTTTGCAATGATCTCATTTGCCCAAATACTAGCATAGTAACTTCCACTAGCAAGTGTTCCTTTTGCATAAACAATGACAGGTTTTTTCTCTTTTAGTCTTTTTATGGCATAAGCAACTTCAACAGATGGTGCAACGGCTCCACCAGGTGAGTCTATAACTAAAAGTACACCTTTGATTTTATCATCTTTAGTGGCTTCTTCTATCTCTTCTAAAACTTTTGAGACCTCCATAATTGGTCCTATCAGAGTTATCTGTTGAAGATTATTATGGGTAAAATCTTTTTCACTCTGCGGTGCAAAAATAAGAAACAGTATTAGTAAAAACACCATTGCTTTGAAGTTGTTTTGAATGAGTCTTATAGTTCCTGTTATTGGTGAGAATAGTTTTTTGAAAAACTCCATTAATTATCCTTTTCTAATTTTCCGTTTATATAAACTTTGGAGATATTATATCTGTGAAGAATCAGATGTATTGCTAACTCCTCTGTTGGTTCTTTATCTAAGTCTATGATTAACATGTCAGCATTTTTGCCCTCAGTTATCTCTCCTGTATTTAGTCCCAGTGCATCTGCTGCGTCTTTTGTAACACTCTGTATAAGTCTGTTTGCTAACTCTAAGAGTGGTCTTTCAGAGTGCATAAACAGTGCTATTTTCATCTCTTCAAAAAGGTCTAGTTTATAGTTAGAACTAAGTCCATCTGTAGCACATATCCATTTTATATTGTTTTCATCAAGTTGTTTCAAGTCAATTGCACCGTTTCCAAGAAGTCTGTTTGAAATAGGGCAGTGTATAACAGTGTGTTTGTTAGATGATAATGTTTCAAGTTCTTTTTGCTGTGCTTTTACAACGTGTGTAAGGAGCGTTTCATAACCGTTAAAATGCTCCAAAAATTCATCTGCATCACTGACATTCTTCTCTTGTTTTAAAAGGTTGACAAAGAACTCTTTAAAATCGCCCTCACTACTATCGAGCCACTTTCTCTCTGCATCGCTTTCCATAAAGTGAGCAGTCAGTTTTAGCTTTTCTTGCTTAACAATTTCAAGAGCTTTTTTAATTAAAACTGGATGTACAGAGTATGGAGAATGAATGGCTACAGCAGGGTAAAAGCCCTCTCTATTTACACTTTTTGAAGCATTTAGTCTTGATGTGAAATCAGTAAAAAGTGCATCAGCCATAACTGCTTGAGAACCTATAAGCTCATTAAAAAATACAACATTTTGTTTTGCATCTACGCAGGCTTCTAAGTCCATTGCATGAGAACTAATAGCTCCAAAAGAGGTAATTCCTGATTCTAACATGTTATCAATAGCTTTACTCATACACTCTTTATCACAGCCATTTATAAGTGTCTCACGATTTTCTATTACACTGTAAAGCCAGTTCATAAAGTCACCATAAGATAGTTCAGTTTTATTTCCACTAAACTCTATATGCACATGTGCATTTACAAGCCCTGGCATAAGAAGAGAGTTCTCTTTTAAGGTTGTGATTTTAGCTTCTGGAAACTCTTTTGTTAACTCCTCTAAGGGTGCTATTTTTTTTATGCTTTTATCAAAAGCGACAGATAGGTTTTTGAGTAACTTATCTGGGGTAAGTATAAAACTTGGGGATATTATCTGCATATTAAATCTTTATATTTTATTGTGATTATAGCGAATATTTATAAACTTTTTTCACGCTACCCAACTATTTTTAATCTACTTTTAGATAAAATAGCCCTCAAAAGAATTTAAAAGGTTAAAGAATGAAAATTGTAGTTATACAAGGTCCAAATCTAAATATGCTAGGTGTTCGTGAACAACAGATTTACGGACCAATGAAATTAGAGCAGATTCATGCTCAGATGAAAGAGGTTGGAGAACAAAACAGTGTTGAAGTAGAGTTTTTCCAAAGCAATTTAGAGGGTGAGATAGTAGATAAGATTCAAGAGTGTTACGGTGAAGCTGATGGTATTATAATCAATCCTGCTGCTTATACTCATACATCTATTGCTATTCGTGATGCTATTTCGGCTGTGGGTATTCCTACAATTGAAGTTCATATCAGTAATATTCATCGTCGTGAAGAGTTTAGAAAAGAGAACATGGTAGCACCTGTATGTGCATCTTCTATAGTTGGTTTTGGTCCATTTGGATACCACCTTGCTATGGTTGGTATGATTCAAATTATGAATGAAGTTCAAGCTGCACAAGCGGCTGCTCAACAACAAGCGGCTGCTCAACAACAAGCTCAGGCATAGTCTTTTAATGTACTTAAAGCGTAAACTTAATGAAAGTTTAACAACTTTTAAAGGTTTACACTTTGGATACAGAGCTAAATGCAAGAGTTCTCTTAGATATAGAGTTACTGTAGGTATAGGTGGAAATGTTGGAGATGTTAGACGAAGGTTTGAACATCTTTTTATTTATCTCAAAAGAGATAAAAGAGTCGAGCTTTTAGAGACTTCGTTGATTTTAAAAAATCCTCCTTTTGGTTATAAACCACAAGATGATTTTTTTAACTCAATTATAGTTTTGCAAGTCAATATGCAACCATTTGTTTTTTTAGATTATTTAATGAGATTAGAAAAAAAGTTTGCTAGAAAAAGAACTTTTGCAAATGCCCCAAGGACTTTAGATTTGGATATTATTTTTTTTGATAACAGAGTGATTAAAACGCCAAAGCTTCAAATTCCACATGTTAGTTGGTCTGAACGTGATAGTGTAATGATTCCTCTATCGGATATTAAAATATGAAGATACTAACATTTACAGGACGTTCTCCATCTGAAGCACTTAAGAAAGCTAGAATCGAAGTTGGCGATGACGGTATGCTTATAGAGACTAGAGAGATACAAAAAAAAGCACTTGGTCGTGAACCTCTTTATGAAATAGTAATAGGGATAGAAGAGGGTGCTATTAAAAAAGAGGAAGCACTGCCTCATGCTTATGGGAAAGTAAATACTCCTCTGGAGAAGCAAAAGCCGATAGTAAAAGAGAGTGAAGAAGTCCTTTATGATATATCTAGTGCAGCTAAGCAGATATCTAAGATATCCAATGTAACTGATCCGCTTTATGAGTATGGAAACACTAGACCTGTGCAAAGTGCTTATGAGCCAAAAGAGCTAAAAGATATAAAGACAGAGATAACAAAACTCGGAGATAAAGTAAAGCTTATTCAAAATATGTTTTGGGATGAGAAAGCACCTGAGTTAGAGAGTGCTATACCTCCTGAATTTGCTGAGATATATCGTTTGGCATCACAGAGTGGTATGGATAGAGAACATTTAGATGCAATTATGCGAATGACTCTTCAACACATGCCATCAAAGATGAAAGAGAACTCAGGTACAGTTAAAAGATATTTCCAAACTCTTCTTAGAAAGATGATACCTATTAGGTTGGAGACTCCGCCATTAAAAGGGTCTACTAAGGTAATAATGCTTGTTGGTCCTACAGGTGTTGGAAAAACAACATCTATAGCAAAACTGGCAGCAAGGTACTCATTTTTAATGCAAAAGAAACATAAGGTTGGGTTAGTTGTTTTAGATACTTATCGTATCGGTGCTGTTGAGCAGTTGATGCAGTATGCAAGAATGATGAAACTCGGTATTGAAACTGTGGTTGATCCTCCAGAATTTGCGAGTGCTCTTAATTCTTTAAGGTATTGTGATTATATTCTTATAGATACTATGGGTTCAAGCCCTTATGATAAGAACAAGATAGAAAAAATTTATGAGTGTTTAGAAGCAAATGATACTGAATATAATATTGATGTGGTTTTAGTTATGCCAAGTTCAATAAAGTATGATGATTTGCAACTTACTTATGAGAATTTTGAAACTCTAAATATTGATACCATTATGTTCACAAAACTTGATGAAACAAGAGGTTTTGGAAATATATTTTCACTCGCCTATGAGACTAAGAAACCTATTAGTTACTTTTCAGTCGGGCAGGAAGTTCCTGAGGATTTAGTCTGTGCAAGTAGTGATTTCTTGGTAGAATGTTTGTTGAATGGTTTTAATAGGAGCAAAGTATGATAGGCAATCAGGCACAAAAACTTGAAGAACTTGTTGCTTCTAGCTCTCAAAAAAGATCTAAAAAAACACGTTTTATAGCTGTAACAAGTGGAAAAGGCGGTGTTGGAAAGAGCACAATTAGTTCGAATCTAGCGTATGTTTTATCTCAAAGTGGTCTAAATGTTGGTATATTCGATGCTGATATCGGTCTTGCCAATTTAGATGTAATGTTTAATGTAAAAATCAAAAAAAATATTTTACATGTACTAAAAGGTGAAGCAACAGTTTCAGATATTTTAATCCCTATCACAAGAAATCTTATTTTGATTCCTGGTGAGAGCGGCGATGAAATACTGAAATATTCTGATATGGCACTTTTTGAGCGTTTTATGCAAGAAGCAGAAGTCTTAGATAAGTTGGATGTTATGATAATTGACACAGGTGCAGGTATAGGTGAACATATACAGATGTTTTTAAATGCTGCTGATGATGTAATTGTCGTTACAGTTCCAGATCCAGCGGCAATTACAGATGCTTATGCTACTATTAAAACAATAGCAACTCTTAGAAGTGATATAAGTGTTATTATGAATCAAGTAAAAAATGATAAAGAGGCTCAGGCAGTTTTTAGTAAGATAAAAAAAGTAGCACAGTCTAACATAAGAGATGACCTTGATTTGAATTTAATAGGAAAGATAGATAATGACTCAAAAGTCTCATCATCTGTAAAACAAAGAGCTCTATTTAGTGTCTCTTATCCATCGTCACAGCCTTGTAGAGATATTGGTGCAATTGCAAATAAAATTATGTCTAGGCTGGAACGAAATATGCTGGTTACATCAAGTGAAAGTGGACTAACGGGACTATTTAAACGTTTAATTGAACATTTTTAAGTTTGTTGTTTTTGGGGTAATAGATGTTAAGTGAAAATTTTGTATATTTTTTTACTGTTCAAGGTTTTTTTATCGGAATAATTTTCGGTTTACTAAAATCTTTTGATGCAGAAGGATTATTGATGTACACATTTTTTATTACAATGTTCTTTTATCTTTTCTCACATGTTATTATCTCATTATACTACAGAACTATAACTGCAAAAGCATATTATTTCCCAAAAGATACGCATGAGAAAGAGTTAGACCTGTTCGTTAGAGAGATAAATAAAAGAGAAAAACTGATTGACTCAGCCTGTAAAATTACCGATTTGGCAATAAAAATGAATTCTGAAGATATGTCTGGAAAAAAATAATGCATAAAAACGCCTATGATCAAGAGATAAAACATAAAAAAGATGAGTTGGCCATTCAATACCTACCTGCGGTTAAAGCAATGGCATTCAGATTAAAAGAGAGACTTCCAAGTTCTATTGATTTTATGGATCTCTCAGCTATAGGTACAGAAGAGTTAATTAAACTTGCAAGAAGATATGATGAAAAATTAAATGACTCTTTTTGGGGATATGCTAAAAAAAGAGTTTATGGAGCTATGCTTGATTATTTAAGATCGCTTGATATTTTAAGCAGAGCTAGCAGAAAACTTGTAAAAGCTATAGATTATGCAGTTGAAGAGTATAGAGTTGTACATGACGATGAACCTAGTGATGAAGAACTTGCAAAAATATTAGGCGAAAGTGTTGAGAAAATACATGATGCACGAGTAGCGTCTAGTATCTATACAGTTATGCCTTTGCATGACCAACTTCAAGTTGGAGATGAGGGTGCTGCTTTAGCACGTGTTGAAAAAGAGGAATTAATAGAAGTGATTAAGGGTGTATTGTCTTCATATAATGAGAGAGAACAGTTGATAATCCAGTTTTACTATTTTGAAGAGTTGACTCTAAAAGAGATTAGTGAAATACTTAATATTACAGAGTCAAGAATCTCTCAAATTCATAAATCAGTAATACATAAGATTAAAGAGAGTGTAGGGGCTTAATATGGCAGATATACTTTCACAAGAAGAGATAGATGCCCTCTTAGACGTTGTTGAAGATGAGGGTGATGATGTCTTAGAGGGTGGTGAGGGTGAAGATAACCTTCTTCCCCAAAGACAAGTAACTCTCTATGACTTTAAGAGACCTAATAGGGTCTCAAAAGAGCAACTTCGTGCATTTCGTGGTGTTCATGATAAAATGGCTAGATCTTTAGCGTCTCAAATATCTTCCATTATGCGTTCGATTGTTGAAATTCAGCTACACTCAGTAGACCAGATGACTTATGGCGAATTTTTAATGTCACTACCAAATCCTACAAGTTTTAATGTTTTTTCTGTAAAACCATTGGAAGGAAGTGGTGTCATTGAGATAAATCCATCTATTGCTTTTCCTATGTTAGATAGACTCTTAGGTGGTAAGGGTGAGCCTTTTGATGCGAATAGAGAATTTTCAGATATAGAACTCAGTCTTTTTGAAACGATATTAAGAGTAATGATGAGTACTCTTAAAGAGGCTTGGGGACCAGTTATGGAGATTTATCCGACAGTAGAGTCTAAAGAGTCAAGTCCAAATGTTGTTCAGATTGTTGCTCAAAATGAGATTGTTGTAATGGTTGTAATGGAGATGATTATTGGGCATAGTTCTGGTATGATGAATATATGTTATCCGGTTATTTCATTAGAACCAATATTGCCAAAATTGGCTAGTCGTGATTTAATGCTTAATGAGACAAGTTCTAAAAAGAGTAGAAATACGGAACTTCAAGTTCTACTTGGAGGGGCAAAGGTAAGTGTTGAAGCAAACCTTGGCGGAGCTGAACTTACATTAAGAGATGTTTTGGAGTTAAAAGAGGGTGATGTATTAAGACTTTCAGCTGCAGCTGATGATATTGTCACTGTTTGTGTAGATGGAAAAGATAGATTTAAAGGTGAAATAGGTCTAAAACGATTTAGAAAGTCTATACAGATTACTGAGATAATAGATACAGAAAAAGATGCAGTTAAGAGAGCATTAGAAAACTTTGAGCAGATGAGACATGAAAAAATATCAGGTGTTAAAGATATTATAGATGAAGAAGAGAAAGAATAGAGTGAGGGATAAAAATGAGTGACTTTATTAAACTATTTGAAGATGAAACAGTCGGCACTATTGAAGCACTAATTGGTCAGCCTCCAGCTCTTGAATTAACTGAAGAGCAGAGTTTAAGCATAATTTCAAATATAATTCCTCCAATTGTATTAGTGAAAATGTCAGTTACGGGTGATGTAGATGGTAATGCTATGGTCGCTCTGCCACCAAATTTATCGGCTTCACTCTCTGATATGATGATGGGTGAAGAGGCAAGTGATAGAGAAGATATTAGTGAAGATGATTTAGATGCTACAAAAGAGATTATCTCAAATATTTTTGGAGCTATAGGCAATACTCTTTCAGGTCAAAAAGAGATGCCAGTACTCTCTTTTAAAGTTGAAGATATCGAGTTTGTTAGTAATGAGACGGAAGTCAGTTTAGAAGACTTTAGTAAGATGTATGTTTATAAGTTTAATCTTGAAGCTATAAACTCTTTACTTATGTTTATAATGGACTCTAAACTAGAACAGGCTATTTTTGGTTCAAATGAACCTGAGTTAGGAGAAACTTTACAAGAGAGTCAACTAGCAGGTGATCCTTGTGCTCCAGATGTTCAGTTAAGTAGTGATGAGATAAATAATATATCTTTAATTATGGATGTTAAACTACCTGTTAGAGTACGAATAGGTAAAAAGAAGATGCTTCTTAAAGATGTTTTAAATATGGATATAGGGTCTGTTATAGAATTAAATCAGCTAGCAAATGACCCTTTGGATATTTTAGTTGATAACCATATAATCGCACAGGGAGAAGTTGTTATAGTAGATGGTAACTTTGGTGTGCAAATCACAACAATAGCTAGTAAAAGAGATAGACTGAATCAATTAAAGGCATAACTTGCAAGATAAAAAGCATGAATTAGCAAAAAAATATGTTAAAGATATAAAGTCTGCTGATGTTTGGAGTGTCTTTAGAATTATTGCAGACTTTGTAAAAGGTTTTGATGATTTAGGAGAGTTAGGTCCAACAGTAACAATATTTGGTAGTGCAAGAACAGATGAGAGTGATGCCTATTATATTAAAGCTAAGAAATTAGCATCTATGTTGGCTGATAGCGGTTTTAATATAATGACAGGCGGTGGACCTGGTATTATGGAAGCTGCAAATAGAGGTGCTAAAGAGTCTGGTGGAGTAGAATCTATAGGATTGAATATCGATCTTCCTTTTGAACAAGCTGTAAACGGTTACACTACAAAAGAGTTAAGTTTTGATTACTTTTTCTCACGCAAAGTTATGTTGGTAAAATACTCTATGGCTTATGTTATATTTCCTGGAGGATTTGGAACTTTAGATGAACTATTTGAATCTCTAACTTTAATTCAAACTAGAAAAATTACAGGGGTTAAAATTTTTGTAGTTGGTGTGGAATTTTATAAACCACTATTAGATTTTTTAGAAAATAAAGTACATTATCACGATATGATAGATATAGAAGATTTACAGATGATAAATTTAACAGATGATATTGAGTATGTTGTTGATGAAATTGAAGAGTCTCTTCATCAACAGATAAAAGTATTAAAAGAAGTTGGGTTAGATAATACTGCTTATTATAAATCATTATTTGATTTTTCAAAAGATGAAAACAGAAAGAGATAATTGTATGAGTAGAAAAAGAGTATTAGTTGGAATGAGTGGAGGAATCGACTCTACAGTTTCTGCTATGATACTAAAAGAAGATGGTTATGATGTAGAGGGTCTATATATGAAACTTCACTCAAAGCCAGGTTATCATGAAATACATTTAGCTCGTGCACAAAAAGCTGCTGATTTTGTTGGAATGAAGTTGCACGTTTTAGATTTACAAGATACATTTAACGAAAAAGTATTTCAGCCATTTATAGATACTTATGCAGAAGGTAAAACACCAAATCCATGTGCACTATGTAATAGAAACCTCAAGTTTGGAGAGATGATTAAGTTCGCAGATAGTATTGGTGCAGAATATTTAGCAACTGGGCACTATATCAAAACTGATGGAAAATATTTTTATGCTGCTGATGATGACACAAAGGATCAGAGTTATTTTTTATTCTATGTGAATAAAAAAATTCTTTCACGTTTAATTTTTCCATTAGGTGAACGAAAAAAATCTGATATTAAACAATTAGCTGCATCAATTAAAGGTTTAGAATCTTTTGCATCTCAGAATGAATCATCAGAGATATGTTTTGTTGAAACTGTTTATACTGATGTATTAAAAGACTATGTTGAAGTTGATAAAGTTGGAAAAGTTCTTGATAAAGATGGTAATGAAGTTGGTGAACACAAAGGTTATATGCACTACACAATAGGCAAAAGAAGAGGTTTTACTGTTCGCGGTGCTCACGAACCTCACTATGTAATAAGTATAGATGCACAAAATAATCAAATAACTGTTGGTAAAAAAGAGGAACTTGCTTGTTTTTACGTTGAGTTAAACAATTTAAATATGTTCAACGATGAAAAAGAATTTGATACCTATGTTAAGTTAAGATATAGAACAAAAGCTATACCTTGTAACGTAAAAATAGTAGATGATAAAGCACAAGTGATTTTAAAAGAAGCTGTTTTTGGAGTAGCTATAGGTCAAGCAGCTGTTTTTTATCAAGATACTAAACTTATCGGTGGTGGTTGGATAAAAAAAGTGTAAAAAAACAAAATATAATTAATAAAATTATATTTATTTCTTGATTTAAGAATAACATATAATATAACTTGTTAAAATATAATTTATTTTAATGCTCTAATTGTTAAATTAGTGTCCAAGGAAGTTATATGTTCGAGTTAAGAAAGGTTCTTTTAGGTCTGTTGTCGATTGCATTTGCATCTACATTAAGTTATGCTGCTGGTGTACATGAAGCTGTTTCATGTTTAGGGTGTCATAGTCCACATTACGCAGTTGATGATAAAATATTTGCAGTAAAAAATACTCTAATGAAAAATCCTAGAACAAAAGAACAGCTTGAAGGATTAGTAGCGGCAAACTGTTTGGGTTGTCATGAGTTAGAAGAGTTTGGTGGTGCAGGTATAAGACCTATACACTTACATACTACACATCCAATTGGTATTGTCCCAAATCAGCAAATTGCAGATGTACCAGATAATCTCTTGAAAAATGGTAAATTAGATTGTATTAGCTGTCATGACCCTCATACGTCAAACCCTAATTTTATGTACTTAAGAGTAAATACTGGTGAAGAGGGTGAAAATATGCAGTATTTTTGTG
>Ga0193961_1000635_pt1 | contig 13255 bp, 15 predicted proteins | sample FB_4_MG_FD_140371 | JGI IMG/M metagenome (GOLD analysis project Ga0193961, IMG submission 140371) | Microbial mat bacterial communities from the Broadkill River, Lewes, Delaware, United States - FB_4_MG | ecosystem: Environmental > Aquatic > Freshwater > River > Microbial mats | place: USA...
ATTTTGGATCCTCTCTAATGCTATTTTTTTGTTTTTAGGGGTTAGTTTTGAGTGGTACATCACTACATTATCTCCAAAATGCTCTTCAAGTCTAATCTGCATCTGTGGTGTTAGTGAAATTTCGGGCATTAAAAAAATTGCCCTTTTATTTTTAGATAGTATATCTTCAAAGTATTTCATATATATCTCTGTTTTACCGCTTCCCGTGTCACCAAAAAGAAGAGATATTTTGTGTGACTTTAAAAACTCTAAGACTCGTATCTGCTTTTCAGACAATTTAATACTCGGACTGCTCTTAGAATCTACTTTTTTACTTTCAGATACATTTATAATAGTAATTCCTGTAGAAAATGGCACCATTAGAGAAAGTGCGTCACCAAGTGAGCAGATATAGTAAGATGATATAAATTTAGATAATACTAACTGTTTTTTTGAATAGTACTGTTCTAAAACCTCTAAAATTTCTAAAGTTTTAAATTCTGGTTTTAAAACTTCAGAGACTACAACACCCTTTTTTTCTTTTTTGTTTAAAGAGATTTTTACTACACTGTATAACGAAAGTTCTGCATCAAAACAATATGTTAGCGGTTCCAAAACAGAACCAATAACAGAGACCCTATAGTACCTCAAAAACTTCCCATAAAAATGTAGTTAATTTACTAAATTGCTACAAATATCATCTTGACCATTATCAAGTGTAAACTTTCCATCGCCATTGTCATATGTAAAAGCACAATCTGAACCACCAACTTTAAACTTATAATTTTTGTACGGAAAAGAACTTGATGTAGTACGCCAATGACCATCCGTTGTATCTGCAGTAATACCATACATTAATAATGATGAAGTTCCATTTCCATCAAAAAGTGTTGTTGTTGAACTACTTAAGGAGTTAATCCAATCAGAATCACCTTTAATGATCCTTGTTTGACGTTCACTAACAATAGAAGATCGAATAGCTGACACATCTGCTCGTCCTTTAGTTATCTGAGCATCTGTTCTAGTTGCAGACATTTTTGGAACTGCAATAGCTGCTAATATACCTAAAACAACTATAACAAATACAAGTTCGATCATTGAAAAAGCGTTTTTTTTCATAATAAGACCTTAATTTTATTTTATTTTATTTAGTCCCAAACATAATAGCATTATTTTAATTAGTTTAATATGAAAATAAAGTTAGTTTGTGAAATTTTTGAAGAATTGATTAAATAAATTTATCAGAATTTATTTTATTAGAGAATACGAAACTATTCATTCCCACGAGAATCGTGGGAATGAGCTTAAAATTAAAGCTATCTAACTACACCTACACCACCGAATGTGTGCTTTTTAACTAGGTTACCAGCAGTTTTTTTAGCACCAGAACAAACAGGATCTGCAATTTGAGCACCATCTGCAATAGTCATATTACCATCATCAGTTGTAACAACTGTAAAACAGTTTGTAGTTTTATCAGCGTTTATGTATGCCATCGTCTGAATATCTACAGCACCTGCAGTATCCATTGTAGCTGCACCAGATTGCAATTCAAGGTTTGTAACATCAGCCCACTTAGCAGCTTGCCATTTTGTTTTTCCTTGAGATGTGTAGTATGAACCAGCATCACCAACTAGTGTTGATAAATTAGAAGCCATTTTAGAGATTTTAGCATCATCACGAGTAGCACTTAATTTTGGAACTGCTACAGCAGCCAAAATACCTAAAATAACGATAACGAAGATCAATTCGATCATTGTAAAACCAGCTCTTTTCATAAAGAACTCCTTAATTAAAATGTTTTGGTTACACTAGTAACCGTACTTAGTATTATGCTCCAAGTTGTCTTAAAAAATACTTTATTTATACATTTAATAACCTAAAAAAACAAATTTTACAATTTATTTAAAAAATACAATAGTTGGAACTAAACTTGCTTGGCTTTTAATATAAACTACAACTAAAAGGACAAACAATGGCAATCTCAGTATCACGTACTTCAGTATTAGCAAAAGAAGCACTTAATTATCATGCTGCAAGAGAAAAAATGATAGCTTCAAACATTGCAAATGCAGATACCCCATACTACCGCCCTCGTGATATCCGTTTTGGTGAGTATTTAGCACAGAAAAAAGCAGAAATAATGGATGACAATAAAGGTCAACTAGAAATGGCAAAAACATCTCAAAATCATTTAGAGCCAGAGAAACCGACAAATACAAGTAAACCAATAACTTTTTTTCGTGATGGTCATATGGCTAGAAATGATGGAAATAGTGTTGATTTAGATGTTGAAACAACTGAAATGAGTAAAAACTCCATAATGTTTAGCGCTTTAATAAATGCGATCAAAAAAGATAGCGCTATTTTTAAAAGTGTCATAGACGCATCGTCAAAGGCTAGTTAACCATGTCAAGTTTTATGAGTAGTTTCGATATAAGCGGTTATGGTTTAAGTGCACAAAGAGTTCGTGTAAATACGATCTCTAGTAATATAGCAAACGCGCAAACAACACGTACAGACGAAGGTGGTCCTTACCGTCGTAAAGAGGTAGTTTTTAAAGCTGTAAACTTTGATGATCAGTATAACAAAGCTCTAGGTAAAGATACAAATAGCGCAAAATACCAAGACCCTTTAAATGAGGGTGAATTTGGAAAAAAGGTAAATCCTGCTATAATGAGTGTAGTAGTTGATAAGATCTCACGTGATGATCGTGAACCAAAAATGAAGTTTGAGCCAGAACATCCAGATGCGGATGCAAATGGATATGTAGCATATCCAAATATTAATCCTGTTGTGGAAATGGCCGATTTAGTAGAAGCTACAAGAAGTTATCAAGCAAATGTATCTGCATTTCAAAGTGCAAAAGATATGGCAAATGCTTCGATATCTCTTTTACAATAAAGGGTAGGTAATGAGTAACGTTACAAATGGTGTTGATGGACTATTTAGCTCATCAACTGCTGATCTATTAAAACAAAAACAAAAAATTGATGGTGGAGTTAACGGTGGTGAAGCTTTTGCTAAGCATCTAAAAGGCGCTATCAATGAGATGAATGATATTCAAGTAAAAAAAGAGGAAGCTCTTGGTGATCTTGCTACTGGTGAAGTAAAAGACTTGCACCAAGCAGCACTTGCTATCGGTAAAGCTGAGACAAATATGAAACTAATGCTTGAGATCAGAAACAAAGCATTAAGTGCATATAAAGAGCTCGGACGTACACAAATCTAACAAACGCAAATTATAATAACTTGAGCGCACAAAGTAAAAACAAGAGTAAAAAGATCTTTTTACTCTACACTCTCCTTAGTATTGGTTTTTTAATTTTTTTAGGAGTAATGCTCTTAAATGTCGTAAAACACAGAAACTTACCCTCATTATATACGAAAAACACATCTTACGCCATGCGTGGAAATATAATAAGCGCAGATGGGTTTACACTAGCATATACTACTAAGCTTTATAAAGCTGTTGTAAATACACGATTTATTGATCCTCAAAAGAAAGATCTTTTTATTGAACTCTTTAGTATATATTCTGGTATTGATACAAAAACAATTAGAAAGAAACTCTCTCGTAGAAATGGTGTAGTAGTTTTAAGCTATAACATAGAAGAAAAAAATGCTCAGTATTTAAAAAAGTTGGCATATGAACTTAGAAGATATAAAGTATTTATACCAAGAATAAATCAAAACACCGGCACTAAGATCGTGCAAGGTCTAAATATTATAGAAAGCGGTGAGACAAGAGAGTACCCTTACAACAAACTTTTAACACCAATCATTGGTTATACACATAAAATAGAAGATGATGGATACACAAAAATAAAAGGAGTCAAAGGTTTAGAAAAAAGGTTTGAGGCTGAACTAGAATCTAGACAGGATGAATTAAGCCAAGGCAAACGTGATGTTAATGGCTATATAATCTTAAATAAAAAAAGTTTTACAAAACAGCAACTCAATGGTTTAAATCTTAAACTAAATATACCTGCTTCACTACAAGTTAGAATGGAAAAAATGCTAGATCAGATGAAAATAGAACTAAAAGCAAAAGAGGTTATGCTTGCTATTATGGATACAAAAACTGCAAAAGTTATCACAATGGCATCATCAAATAGATATCTTCCAAAAGAGATTCGTAAAGAAGATTATCCATCTTTAAATTCTGGTATGCTTGAGTATAGCTTTGAACCTGGTAGTGTGATCAAAACTATAACCTTTGCACTACTTTTAGAAAAACAGCTTGTAAACCCTTATGACCTTGTAAACGGTCATAATGGTCGTTTTAAAATTGGTCGTAAAGTTATTACTGATGAACATGAGTTTGACTGGCTTAGTGCTGAGAATGTTATAGTTCACTCTTCAAATATTGGTATTGCCCAACTAGCTCAAAAAATGAGTGGAATAGAGTTTCATGAGGGTTTAAAAAAATTTGGTTTTTCAAGTAAATCTACTCCTGATATGATCTATGAAAGAAAAGGATTTATACCAAGTCCTACCAGATTAAATAACGAGATCTATAAAGCTACATGTTCTTATGGTTATGGTATGCATGCCAATTTAATGCAACTTATACGAGCATATAGCGTATTTAACAATGGCGGTAAAAATGTTACTCCACAGATAGTTGATTCATTTATTAATGAAATGGGTGAACAGATTAAAATACCAAAAGATAAACAAACTCAGATTATAGATTCGGCAACAGCTCATCGTATGAAACAAATACTTATTAAAACCGTTAACAAAGGTACTGGTGTAAAAGCTAAAACACCAGGTCTAGAGATTGGTGGTAAAACTGGTACTGCTCATAAAGTTGAAAAAGGTATCTATGTAAACAAATACAATACTGCATTTTTAGGTTTTGCAAACGATAAAACAAAAAAATACACAATTGGAGTAGTTGTAGTTGAACCTAAAAAAAGTCAGTTTGCATCTCAAACAGCTGTTCCCGTTTTTAAAAAAGCTATAGATATTATGGTTGAAAACAGCTACTTAGAGCCAGATATTATCAAGTAACCTCGTATCTCCAACCTTTGCTTCAACTAAAATAATCGTATTAGAGATCTCTACATAATCAATTTTGTTAAAGTCCCTATCTAAAATCTCTACATAAAAGACTTCTAAAGGTTCAAGTTTTTCTAACATATTATTTCTGATCTGTTTTGCATCTAGTATATTTTTACTGATCATACTTGATGCTAAGTTTAGTGAAGCAGGAATTTTAAGTGCTTCTTTTCTTTGTTCTTTTGAAAGATAGCTATTTCTACTACTAAGAGCTAAACCATCTTTGTCTCTTTTTGTATCTACTGAAATGATCTCAACATTCATAAAAAGTTGTTTTACCATTAACTTTATTAGATTTAATTGTTGTGCATCTTTTTTTCCAAAATATGCATATGTTGGATTTACGATATTTAAAAGCTTATTTACAACTGTTAATACTCCATTAAAATGAGTTGGTCTTGTATGTCCCTCAAGTATATACCCTCTAATGTTTGGAGCTTGAACACAAACTTCATCTTTAGAGTATATATCTTCTGATTTAGGGAAAAATAATAGATCCACACCTGACAACTCACATATTTTTTTATCTGCCTCATCTTTTCTTGGGTATTTATCTAAGTCCTCATCTTTTGAAAACTGTGTTGGATTTACAAATATTGAAACAACTACAAACTCATTGTTTTTTCTTGCCTCTTTTATAAGAGATATATGCCCTTCATGCAAAGCACCCATCGTTGGTACGAAACCTATAGTTTTATTAATTTTTTTTACATAATCTCTTAGTTCATGCGGGTTTGAAATAATCTTCATTTTCTTACCTAATGTGTTATAATTGCGCAATTATACAATACATTTCTCTGAGATTCTTAAATCTCTAGCTTTACTTTTATGGGACAAATTTATGGACAACTACGAATATACAGAACTTTTAAAAACTTTATCTACAAAAATGGACAATATAACTGGTGTAGTTGAGCCTGATAAATTACAAAATAGACTTAAAGAGATAGAAGATTTAGAAAATGATCCTGAATTTTGGAACGATGCTAAAATTGCTGCAAAAATTCAAAAAGAGAAAACTCAATGCGAACGCAAATTAGAAAAATATAATATTGCAAATGAAGCTATAGAAGATGCAAAAGAACTTTACGATATGGCAAAGGAAGAAAACGATGAAGACTCTATAGAATCACTATTTGAAGATGCACCTAGTTTAGAAGATCAAATCAAAAAAATGGAATTAGAAGTTTTATTAAGTGGAGAGAGTGATGCTAATAATGCTATCCTTTCCATACATCCTGGTGCAGGTGGAACGGAGAGTCAGGACTGGGCTTCTATGCTTCTTCGTATGTATAAACGTTGGGCAGAAAGACGTGGATTTAAAGTTGAAACACTTGATTATCAAGTTGGTGATGAAGCTGGTATAAAAGATGTGTCCATAATTATAAAAGGTGAAAATGCTTATGGGTATTTAAAAGTTGAAAACGGTATTCATCGCTTGGTGCGTATAAGCCCATTTGACTCAAATGCCAAACGTCATACATCTTTTTCATCTGTAATGGTATCACCAGAGATCGACGATAACATAGAGATAGAGATCGAAGATAAAGATATCCGTATAGATACATACCGTGCTTCAGGTGCGGGTGGACAACATGTAAATAAAACTGAATCTGCAATACGTATAACTCATATAGAGACTGGTGTTGTTGTTCAATGTCAAAATGACAGATCACAACATAAAAATAAAGCTACAGCTATGAAGATGCTGAAGTCTCGCCTTTATGAATTGGAACTTGAAGCTCAAAAAGCTGAACAAGACGGAGTGGCTAAAAGTGAGATCGGCTGGGGTCATCAGATCCGTTCATATGTAATGCAACCATACCAACAAGTAAAAGACACTAGAAGCAATGAAGCTTACTCAAATGTAAGTGGTATACTAGATGGTGATATAGACGCAATCATAGAGGGTGTTCTTATATCTAATAACAAAGCTTGATTTCAAGCGTACGTAAGACTCTATTTTGAGTTCCTGTGAACATTTTTCTTTAAAAAATATTCCATACACTCAAGTCTTATGCACCCTTCTTAGAGCTTAAAAAACTATAACCTAAAAAACCAATTCCAAAAACCATCATAATTATAAGCATATAACGCATCTGTTTTTCTTGAGTTTGTTTATAAGTTTGTAAAAAAGGACTTTCTTTCGGTTCTTTTGACGAACTACTAGAACTTTGTCCTGCCATTTTTGCTTCCATTCTCGCTACGTTAGCTGCAGCTACTTCATTTTCAGTAAAACCTTTTTTTGGTGCTGTCCAAAAAAATGCAGCAAATGAAACAACTATTAATACTGCTCCAATACTTCTAAGTAATACTTTTTGATGCTTTATAAAAAATTCCATTTTAATTTCCCATATATATTCTATAACAATATCATTATACTAAGAGAGATTTAATTTTTTATTTAAACATCAGTATCATTTTATTAAGAAGTCTTATATCTAAGTGTTTATTCATATCAACTTTCATAAGTTTTAAGGCCTCATACGATGTCATAGCTTTTTTATAGCTTCTCTGACTTGTAAGAGCATCGAATATATCACAAAGTCCTATTATTTTAGCATATAGTGGTATCTCTTCATTATAGAGCCCACTAGGATAACCTGAGCCATCTACTTTCTCATGATGATATTTAATCCCCTCTAAAATTTTTTTATTTTTTATACCAAGTCTTAAACCTAAACTTACACCATAGTTTGGATGTTTTTTCATTAGTTCGAATTCCTGTATAGTTAGTCTACCTCTTTTATTGATAATATCAGGAGATATTTTGCTTTTTCCAAGATCGTGTAAAAGTGCTGCTTCACCTAACTCTTCCAACTCTATCTCATTGAAGCCTAAAAAACTACCTAAACTTAATGCATATATTGCTACATTTATAGAGTGTGTATGCGTATAATAATCATGTGTAGCTATCTTCATAAGTAATTTTATAGCAAACTCTTCATCGAGTACAATATCAACAAGTTCATCTACAACTTTTTTTGATTCTTTATAATTACTCAATTTTTCTGGACTAGCAAAAAGTTCATTCAACGCAATAGATGCATTTTTATACATCTCATTAATCTGTTTTGTGAATGTTCCTGTATTACCTTTAGTAGATATTTGCTCTAAATAATTTTTATAAAAATCCTCATAAATTTGATGTTCATTATCTTTTACAAATAATCTATTTGTTTTTTCAACATACAATAGGTCATCATCATCTATTATATTACCCTTAGATTTTAGCTCTTTAACTTGTGACTTGTTTTGTACAGCATAATATAATGAAAAATCATATGCACAACCTTCGGCTACTATACTTTTATCTATTGATATATATTTGTTCTCAGCCATTGTACACTCCTATAAACTAATCATTTATTATTGTACATCCATATAAATTAAACTAATATTAATTAAGATTATTTAAATATAACATAATAAAATATTCAATTCAATAAGACTACATTAAAGCTTAGTATGTCAATATTGCACTATGAATATACTAAAAGAATTTTCTATAAATGATAAATGCTCTTACTTAGATGATTTAGAGCAGACTATGCATTATAAAATTATTGACAATTGTTCAGAACATAAATGTGAAGACTTTATAGAACGTGGTTTTAGACGTTTTGGAAAGATGTATTTTAGACCAATATGTAATGAATGTAATGAGTGTAAAAGCATAAAAATAGATGTCAAAAACTTTAATTTTTCAAAATCCCAAAGAAGGGTTATGAAAAAAGCTCAAAATATAAAATCTATAATACAAAAACCTTCACTAACTAAAGATCATATAGAACTATTTGAAAAATACCATCTATATATGAAAGATCATAAAGGTTGGGAATATACACCTACTTCTGCTCAAGGCTACTATAACTCTTTTGTAAGTGGAGCAAATGAATTTGGGTATGAAGTTTTATATTTTGATGGGAATAAACTAATAGGTGTTGATCTTATAGACATACTACCCAATGGAATCTCTTCGATCTACTTCTACTACGATCCTGATTATAAAAAATATGCTTTAGGAAAGTTATCTATGTATTTACAAATAAAGTTTGCTAAAGAAGCTAATAAAGAATGGATATATATGGGTTACTATGTAAAAGACTGTCCTTCACTTTCTTATAAGTCTCATTATGAGCCTTATTTAACTTTAGAAGGAAGACCAGGTGAGTATGAAGAACTTATTTGGTCTTAAGCTCTTTTTTTTGTTCATTTCTTATTTCTAATTTTTTCTTTTTCAACTCTTCTTCTAAAGCTTTTTGTATAGCTTCTTGCCTTGCTTTATCTCTGGCTCTAATTCTTTCTATATTAGCTTTTTGAAGTTCCTCTTTTGTAGGACCCTTATATACTCTTTTTTTAGCTTTTTGATCCTCCGCAATAAACTCTTCTATAACTGTTCCATCAATATCTAATGTATCTGTATGATTATAATAATACTTTTTTATATCAGATTTATATCTTTGTGTATTAAGAAGCCCTGTTTTAACCATATCTAAAAAAAGTTCACTATCTTCTTTATCTAATGAACTTAAAAACAATCTTTTTACTCTCATTACATAATAGTCATTAGTTTTTGCAAGTTTTCTTAGTTTAGCTAGATATTCCTCTTTCGTAACACTAGAATCCCCACTATCTATCTTCGATCCTATCCCTTTTAGTACATTAACAACTACAACGTATTCTTCAATCTTATCTTTTTCATTTATAAAATTTTTATGTTTTGAAAGTGATTGTATATTATCTGCATTATTATAAAGTTTATCGCCAAGAGCAGAATATATTTTTGGATTTGATCCAAATAATTGAAGTGTAAATATAATAGTAAATAAAATAATTTTCATAATTAAACCAAATTTTATTTGAATTATAGCAAATTTAGTACCAACTAAGTAGTATTTTTATAAAATATTTGCATGATTAAGATATTAAAAAAAGAACTAATAATATACACAGCGTTGTTAACATTGTTAATTTTACTTATGCATCCAGACATGTTAACTGATCCGGTTACAAGACTAGGAGCTATGCAAGAGGTTGGAAACTATATACATCCACTTTTATATACTTTTTTTGTGTATTTAATATTGTATTTTTTTCGCTTTGTGTTTAGCTTTATAATGAAGTTTTTTGATAAAAAAGATAAAAATTAAAATTTAAAATGAAGTAGTTTAAAGCGCGATTTCTGCACGAGACAGCATAAGTGCCCTTGGGGTATGAGCTTTACGCCGAGTTATCATACCCTTATGGTAAAAACTCAGCGTTAGCTTAGAAGAAAGGACTTAGTTTCTTACCCGTTTCTTTTCTTGATAATCTCTTCAGATACATTTTTTGGAACTTCTTCATAGTGATCAAATTCCATAGAGTACGTAGCACGACCCTGAGTTGATGAACGTAAATCTGTAGAGTATCCGAACATTTCAGATAATGGAACGTGTGCATCAACGATTTTGTTTCCGCTTCTGTCACCCATAGAGTTTACTTGACCACGACGACGGTTAAGGTCACCGATCACATCACCCATATATTCTTCAGGTACTTCAACTTCAACTTTCATTAATGGCTCAAGTATTTTAGGTTTAGCTTCACGAGCAGCTTCTTTGAAACCTATAGATGCAGCTATCTTGAATGACATCTCATTTGAATCCACATCATGGAATGAACCATCATATAGTGTAATCTCAACATCCTCAATAGGGAAACCGGCAAGAACACCGTTAGCCATAGATTCTGCCATACCTTTTTCAATTGCAGGTATAAATTCTTTAGGAATAGCTCCACCTTTAATCTCATTGTTAAACACAAGACCTAAACCAGCTTCTTCAGTAGGTTTCATTTTAAATACAACGTGACCATACTGTCCACGACCACCTGATTGTTTAGCGTATTTGTAGTTTTTATCAACTTCAGTAGTGATAGCTTCACGGTAAGATACCTGTGGAGCACCAACTTCAGCTTCAACTTTAAACTCACGCATCATACGATCAACAAGAATCTCAAGGTGTAACTCACCCATACCAGAGATAATAGTTTGACCACTTTCTTCATCAGTGTGAACACGGAATGATGGATCTTCAGCAGCTAGTTTACCTAGTGCAATACCCATTTTTTCTTGGTCAGCTTTAGTTTTCGGCTCAACTGCAACAGAGATAACTGGCTCAGGGAAATCCATACGCTCTAGAACAATTTTAGTGTCACCTGTACATAAAGTATCACCAGTAGTAGTTGTTTTTAAACCAACAACAGCACCAATCTCACCAGCATAGATCTCTTTAACTTCTTCACGTTTGATAGCGTGCATCTTAACGATACGACCTATACGCTCTTTTTTATCTTTAGTAGAGTTGTGAACGAATGAACCAGCTTCTAGTGAACCACGGTATACACGGATAAAAGTTAAAACACCAACAAATGGGTCAGTCATAATTTTGAATGCTAATGCAGCAAAATCACCGTCATCAGTTGAAGGAACAATAACTTCTTGCTCTTCATCATCCATTAAAGTACCTTTAATGTCTTCAGCCTCAACAGGAGAAGGTAGGTAAGCAACAACAGCATCAAGTAAAGTCTGAACACCTTTGTTTTTAAATGCAGTACCAACAGTCATAGGAACGATATGCATACCAAGAGTTGCTGCTTTAATTGCTGCTGAAATCTCTTCTTCTGAGATCTCTTCACCCTCTAAGAATTTCTCCATTAGCTCTTCGTTACCATCAACTGAAGAGATCTCTTCGATCATCTTTTCACGATACTCTTCAGCTTTATCTTGGTACTCAGCACGAATATCCTGAGTGTTGTATGCAGAACCCATAGCAGCTTCTGCATCCCAAACGATCTCTTTCATCTTAACTAAATCGATAACACCTTCGAATTTATCTTCAGCACCGATTGGTAATTGAATAGGAACCGGATTACCTTTTAAACGCTCACGAATTTGACGCTCAACTTCATAGAAATCAGCACCAGTTCTATCATATTTGTTTACAAAAACAATTGATGGAACTTTATAACGGTTACGTTGTCTCCATACTGTCTCTGATTGAGGCTGAACACCACCAACAGCACAGAATACTGAAACAGCACCATCAAGTACACGCATAGAACGTTCAACTTCGATAGTAAAGTCAACGTGACCCGGAGTATCGATAATGTTGATCTGTTTACCTAACCACTCACAAGTAGTAGCTGCAGAAGTAATTGTAATACCACGCTCTTGCTCTTGTTCCATCCAGTCCATAGTAGCAGCACCATCATGAACCTCACCGATTTTGTGCTCAACACCAGTATAGAAAAGAATTCTTTCTGTTGTTGTAGTTTTACCCGCATCAATGTGAGCAGCAATACCGATATTTCTTACATCATTTAAAGCATGTGATCTTGCCATAATTTATCCTATTACCATCTGTAATGAGCAAATGCTTTATTAGCTTCTGCCATTTTATAAGTATCTTCTTTTTTCTTGAATGCTGAACCTTTATCAGTTGCTGCATCCATAAACTCATTAGCTAATCTCTCAGCCATTGTTCTTTCATTTCTTTTACGAGCAGCATCAACTAACCAACGGATAGCTAAAGACTGCTGACGTACTGGGCGTACTTCTACTGGAACTTGATAAGTAGCACCACCAACACGGCGACTTTTTACCTCAATAATAGGTTTAATGTTCTCAATAGCATCATTGAATGTATCAATTCCACTTTTCTCTCCACGAGAACCGATGATATCTAATGCTGAATAGATGATCTTTTCAGCAGTTGATTTTTTACCATCTAACATAATTTTATTAATAAATTTCGTTAAAACTTTGCTTCCATAAACTGGGTCAGGCATAATTTCACGAACGGGAGCTTTTCTTCTTCTCATTTTTAATTTTCCTTATCTTCAATTATCTAAGTAGTTAAAATTGTTTTGACGAGCTGTTTTTTTCTAAAAAACTTGCCGGAAAAACATTTAAATTTTAACTCATTCAAATTTACTCAAGATACTTTTGTACCCTGTAGCTAGCTTGAACTAATTAGTTAAACCTATTTTTTAGGTCTTTTAGCACCGTATTTAGAACGAGCAACTTTTCTATCGTTAACACCAGCAGTATCTAGTGCACCACGAACGATGTGATACTTAACACCAGGTAAATCTTTAACACGACCACCACGTACTAGTACGATTGAGTGTTCTTGAAGGTTGTGACCTTCACCACCTATATATGAAA
>Ga0193961_1000636_pt1 | contig 13255 bp, 13 predicted proteins | sample FB_4_MG_FD_140371 | JGI IMG/M metagenome (GOLD analysis project Ga0193961, IMG submission 140371) | Microbial mat bacterial communities from the Broadkill River, Lewes, Delaware, United States - FB_4_MG | ecosystem: Environmental > Aquatic > Freshwater > River > Microbial mats | place: USA...
AAGCAACTATTCGACGACACTTATGCCTGTGGCTCGACCGACCCAAATGCTGATCGTAGTGCGTGTGAAGGCGGTTTTAGTAAGCCTGATGGTCTAGATTACCGTAATGATTCTGAGCTATCACATTCTGAAAGCCGTCACTATGGTCTCTACATGCAGGACTTAGTGACATTTAATGACCAGTGGAAAGCACTTGCGGGTGTGCGTTTTGCTTACGACAAAACAATCTCAAGTAAGGGAAAAGAAGAGAGCTTTAACAATATATTGCCAAAGTTTGGTGTGATCTACAGTCCAGCAGAAAACGGTTCGATTTATGTCACGTACTCTGAAAGTTTTGAACCGATTGGTGAAATCAACGACCAAAACGATTTAAACAATGGTAAAGCTCAAGATCCTAAGCGCGGTTACCTATATGAACTCGGTTCCAAGTGGGAATTGTTGGAGGAGCGTTTATTAGTTTCGGGTGCATTGTTCCATATCACACAAGAAAATATTCAAGTTAAAGAAAAGGTAGGTAGCAATACACAGACGACTCAAGCTGGACAGCAAGTCCACACTGGTTTTGAGTTATCGGCAACGGGCTATTTAACTAATTCTCTAACATTAAATGCGTCTACTATGATTCTTGATGCGGAATATAAAAATGATCCAGTAAAAGAAGGTAAGACCCCCGCTGACGTACCTGAATTTACCGCGAGCATTTGGTCAACATATTCGTTCAATAACGGTACCGATGTAAATTTAGGCATATACCATGTTGGTGAGCGTTATACAGATACATCAAATGAGATCAGTAAAGATGCTTATACCCGCGTTGATATGGGGATTGCGCATACAATCAAATATGATGAGAACTTGGATTTTGTTGCACGCGTTAATGTTGAGAACTTATTTGATACTGATTATCTTGAAGGCGGCAGTAGCAAAGGTGTAGTTGTGGGCGAAGGTCGCAATTACATGGCGACACTTCAGGTAAAATATTAAAATTGACCCGCATTATCTTTAAGGGAAGGGTGACCTTCCCTTTACTCTTTGGTAAACCCGATGAAAATCATTACTATGCGTCGCTAATTGTTAATGATAATATTTATCAATAAAGACTTTTTGGGATTTATGAAAACCTCAGAGATTGGCTTAAGGCGTGATCTCGATTGTTTGAAGTAACTGACTACGATTATGAACCTATTAAAAACCAGCTTAGCCCTTCTACTTACCGCAGTGGTAGCGCCAGTTTCAGCTTCGAATTTGGACGACGCACAGTCAATACAAAACAAAACTAACTCAGCGTCTGCTGCAAGCCAAAAACGCATCAATAAGAGTGCGGATGCCTCTTTAGCATTGCATTCAGAGATCGAGCAACTGCAAGAAGAAGTGAAAAATTTGCAGGTCTACCAAGCACACTTAACCGCTCTAGTTGTCAATCAAAATGAAGAAATGGCAAGTATGGACGGGCAGATAAAAGAGATCAAAATTACTCGCCAAGGTGTAGTCCCGTTGATGTATCAAATGGTTGATGGTTTAAAGAGCATTATTAAACAAGATGCCCCAATTAAAATACAGCAACGTCAAGAGCGTATCGCTAAGTTAGAGTCGCTAATGACTCGAGCCGACGTGAGTGATGCTGAAAAATACCGCCGAATCTTAGAAGCGTACCAAATTGAAATGGATTACGGCATCAAGCTGGGGCTTTATCAAGGTCAAATTCAAGTTGCGGGTGAACAACGTGAGACAGATATTTTGCACCTTGGCCGTATCGCATTGGTTGCGAGAAGTTTAAACGGTAGCAAATACTGGTCTTGGGATAAGAAGAACAATATGTGGGTCGATATTGATGGTTCGATCAAACCTGAACTTGATAAAGCATACGGTGTCGCAGCCAAGCAAACGGCACCCAGTTTAATCACCTTACCCGTGTCTCTTATCGCGGAGGTGAAATAGTATGAAGTGTAAATTAGCCATCACCGTTCTTGCAGTAAGTGCATTCTCTATACCTACTTTTGCTTCTGTTGATTTTGTAACAGACGCTCGACAAGAGAGCGCACAACAAACGCAGCACAACAAAGTGCGTGAATCTGGATTCAAAGCGACAGAAAAAGAGCTAAAAACGCTCAAAGCGCAGCTAATAGCAAAGCGTCAGGAGCTTCAAACTAACAATGACAAATTGGCTGAAACTTTTAGCCAAAATGAAGATACGTTGGCTCGCCTAGAAGAACAGCTTCGTTTAGAAACAGGCAGCTTGGGTGAAGTTTTTGGTGTTGTTCGTCAAAATGCGAAAGAATTACAGAGTGAGCTTAAGTACTCAGTAACGGGCGCGGATGCTCAATCTTATAATGCTCAAATTGACCAAATTATTGCGGCGAGCGCGCTTCCTTCTATGCCTCAGCTGACCGCTCTTTGGCAAGCTATGGATGAGCAAATCTACGCAAGCAGTAAAGTGGCGAGTGTGCAAATTCCATTTATTAATGGTGAAGGCAAGAAAGCCGAAGTGGATGCGTTACGTTTAGGCTCTATCGGTTTAGTCGGAAAACAAGGCTATTTAGCGTGGAGTGGTGACCGACAGGAAGCAACGGCGTATGTGAAGCAACCTGACAACGTTCCAACGCTAGACTCGCTTGCTTCAATAACACAAGGCGAGGTCACTAATGTCATTGTTGACCCTTCTCGTGGTGTGATGCTTGAGCAGCTTGCACTAACGCCAAGCTTGATGGACCGCCTTCAAGCGGGCGGGGTTATTGGTAAAATCATCCTTGGTCTTTTAGCTATTGGTGGTGTGATTGCCATAGTCCGCGGGGTTAGTCTAGCAACCACGCGTCAAAAAATTAGAACTCAGCTTAAAACCCCAAATGAACCTGGTGATAATCCTCTGGGTCGAATTCTGGCGGTTTACAACAAAGAACAAAATCGCACCGTAGAAGCATTAGAATTGCGCTTACTCGAAGCGGTTGTTGATGAGCAGACCAATCTTGAGCGTGGTTTATCCATGCTGAAGTTGCTTGCCGCACTTGCTCCGATGTTGGGGTTATTAGGAACCGTGACCGGTATGATCGAAACCTTCCAAGTGATCACTCAGTTTGGTAATGGTGATCCGAAAGTGATGGCCGGTGGTATATCAATGGCGCTGGTGACAACGGTGTTGGGTCTTGTTTCTGCAATGCCTTTGCTATTGGCACATAATATTTTGAACTCTCAAGCCGAAAATATTCGCAACATTCTTGAAAAACAGGGCATAGGTCTAGTGGCCGAACAAGCGGAGAAGGCAAGTTTGGTCAAACATTTGGAACCACAAGCGGTAGGGAATGCTGCGTAATGTCTTCTTTGTTTTCCTTATCATGGTTGCCAAGTAGTCTTCAATCGAGCGATTGGCTGATGTCTCTGCAAAGTTTTATGGAGCAAGGTGGTCAGGTACTTTGGTGGTTAGGTGTTGTGGTTTTACTGTGTTGGGTATTGATTATCGAGCGAGTGCTATTTCTCCTCTTTCAATACCCTAAAATGCGCATCGATTGGATTAAACAGTGGCATGCACGCGCAGAGCAGCACTCTTGGTACGCGCTGTCGATCAGAGAGAGTTGGATTGCTCAGGCGCACATGGCGCTTTATCAGAATCTGAATATGATTAAGGTGCTGGTGGCAATTTGCCCTGTGTTGGGTTTACTTGGCACCGTCACAGGTATGATCACGGTATTTGATGTGATGGCTAATCAAGGCAGCAGCAACCCCAAATTAATGGCATCAGGTATATCATTGGCGACATTGCCAACGATGGCGGGAATGGTTGCAGCATTAGCGGGTATGTTTGTTCATGCGCGTTTAGCCAAAGCATGCCAACTTCGAGAAATTAAATTAGAAAAATCTTTAAGGAGTCAGCGATGAGACTCGGTAGACGCCAACATAAACAAGAAGAGGCGCAGATCGACCTTACTTCGATGCTTGATATTGTTTTTATTATGCTGATCTTCTTTATTGTCACCAGTTCATTTGTTCGTGAATCGGGTGTCGAGGTCAATCGACCACAGGCTTCTAATGTAGTGAGCCAAAAAGATGCGGGCATTTTTGTGGCAATTACATCGGCAAACGATATCTATATTGATAAGCGGATGGTGGATGTTGAACGCGTTGAGGCAACGTTAGAGCACTTATTGCTAGATAAACCGGAAGCATCACTAGTTATTCAGGCTGATGAGCATGCTTATAGCGGTACGGTAGTTAAAGTGATGGATGCAGCTAAAGGTGCAGGTGTTAAAAATATTGCTCTGGCCGCGGAGAAAAGACCGTGATTAGAGTCTTACTCTCTTTGCCCATTGCCGCTGCGATAGCACTCGCTTTGTTTAGCTTTATGGCATGGATGGTAGACGGTGGACATCGCCGTGCTGTCGAGCAAAGTGAAGCGGTGAGTTTCAATATGGTGATGATAGAAAATGAGCTAGAGGTTCAGCGCAGGCAGCGAACGGTCCCTCCGCAACCAAAACCTCCTGAAGTACCAGAGCAGATGCGACTCTCTCAAGCGAAAGCTAAAGCATCGACGGTTTCGCCGTTGTCAATGCAGCCGACTCTTGGCTTAGATACCGCCATTGATGGACTTGCGATCAGCACACCGAGCTTTGGAGATTTTGGCGTTAATCAGCAAGCGATGCCCTTGTATCGTGTTGAGCCACGCTACCCAGCGAAAGCGCTAAGGCGTGGTGCGGAAGGTTTTGTAGTGCTCAGATTTACCATCGATCCAACCGGAAGACCGACAGACATTGCAGTGGTCGATGCTAATCCAAAGCGTATGTTTGAAAAAGAAGCGATACGTGCACTGCGTAAATGGAACTACCAGCCTAAAGTGGTCGATGGCAATGCGTTATCGCAGTTAGGTCAAACGGTTCGATTGGAGTTTAAGTTAGCAAAATGATGATGCGTATATTATTGCTTAGTTTACTTAGTTTGTGCTCTGCGACTTCTATCGCGGCAGAGTTGAGCCAATACACTGCCGTTCGGGTACAAAAAGCCAACAACATGGCGCAACAACAGCAGTTTGAGCAGGCAATTACTGCATTAAACGCGATTGATACTTCAAGAGCGTATGACAATGCGTTTATTGCTCGCATGTTGGGCGTATTTTACTGGCAGAATGGTAACGCAAAGCTGGCGATTGAACAGCTTACTGTCGCTGTTGAGTCTAAACAACTGCAAGATGAACAAGCTTGGACAACGGAAAAAATGCTGGCAGATCTGTTATTGACCGAACAACAGTATACTCAGTCATTACCACATTATTATCAGTTAGTTGCTCAAGTACCGGAAACGCAGAAAGAAGACGAACTTTGGTTGCGAATCGCTCAGGCTCATTATCAAATAAATGAGTGGAAGCAAGTGATTCCTGCCGTTGATGAATATCGTCGTTTTCAGCATCAAGAAGAGATTCAACCGCTCTCGCTAAAACTGGGTGCTCAGTTGCAGTTAAAACACTGGAAAGAGGCAATTCCGACGTTAGAAAAACTGATTAAGCTACAGCCTGAAAAGGTGAGTTGGTGGCGTCAGCTGGCTAGTCTACAAATTCAAGTTGATGACTATCGGAGTGCGTTAAGCTCGCTAGCGTTAGCGAAACAGCAGAGAGTAGCATTGTCTCAGCAAGATCGTCGACTACTGGCCCAGCTTTATGCTCAACGAGGTATTCCTGAGCGAGCGGCGGTGGAGATCAGCCAATTAGAGAAAGCGACAACGGATTTGGATTTGATCGTTCTTCAAGCCAGTTATTGGCAACATGCGCGAGAATGGGACCAAGCGATTAACCAATGGCAATTGGCTGCTAAGGTGAATGACAAATACCACTGGAATGTGGCGCAATTAATGGTGCAGGAAGGTCAATACCAGCAAGCACTTGTCGTGCTAGATAAAGTAAGAGGGCGTCAAGAACAAGTTGCCTTGGCGAAAACACGAGCCTACTACAAGCTCAATCAACTTGAACAGGCGCTAATCCAAGCTAAGAAAGCGAATAATGTGGCACCAAGTAAGCAAGCGAAAGGTTGGATAAAGTACCTGACTCAATTGCGTAAGGTTAGTCGACCACACATTAGTTGAGATTATTGTCTAGCGATTAATTTAAAGGGAGCAGTAAGCTCCCTTCGCTCTATTTGCGGCAAAGTAAACTTAGCTATCAGCAATCTACTTCCCTATTCGACACATGTATTCAGCTCTCCAAAACAAGTTCTTATCTATTTTCATGCTATTGAGTAGATCTTGTCCAGAGATTTGCGGATAAGCATGACGCACTAGGGCATCCTCTAATTGCTCAGATTTAGAATAAGCACGTACATGGGTGAAAGTGCTTGATAGGTTTTGTGATAGCAAATTTCTTGATAGGCAAATACCAAAAACATCCCGTTTCATGGTCAATCCCTCTAATGCTAGCGCACTGAATTTTTAACGTTCGCCACGCTAATTTCTAGCCGTATGAATATTTGATACTACTAAATTATAAGAAATGATTACCTCGATTGCTCAATAAATCACCACAACTAAGTGTGGCAAGCTTCAAAGTTTGACAATCATTTAAGTGTGGCGTAGTTGGTATGACTGAAAGCCAGTCGTTATTGAGGTATCTGTTATTTATGGTGTTTTTCGAGAGTACGAAAAAACGTAGAGAGCCCAAAACAAATCAGGAAATAGACAAAACCGACGATAAGCCAAATTTCAAATATATAACCAGAAGAGTTAGCGATCTCTGTGCCGACAAAAGTCATCTCTTGGATTGAAATCAGCGATACGATCGAGGTGTCTTTTACCAACGAAATAGTTTGTCCCGCAAGCGCAGGAGTAATCGATTTGAGTACTTGCGGCGCAATAACATAGCGGTATTTAGCCCATGTCGACATGCCAAGCGAATCGGCTGCTTCCCACTGGCCTGCTTCAATACTTTGCAAGCCTGCTCGAACGACTTCAGCGACATAAGCCGACGACAACAAGCCGACGCACAATACCCCTGAAAGTAGGTTTTCCCATAAGTTTGCAGGACCAAACAACGTCTCTTGTACGAGATTTATTTGCGCTGGATAGCTTCGTAGAATGCCGTCTAAACCAAGTAGGGGGATTAATTGGTTTGAGATAAAAAAATAGAAAATGAACACAAACACAAGAGGCGGTATATTGCGTACTAGCTGAATAAACACATTGGCAGGTTTATTCAGCCAAGCTGATGAAGAAAATTTGGCGAGCCCAAGTAATGTGCCAACAATTAAGGCAAAACTAATGCCCCAAAAGCTAAGACGTAATGTCGCCAGTAAGCCTTGAAAAAAGTAGGGTAGGCTACCATCAGCTCGTGACGTGAAGAGTAGTGACAGGGCATCTCCCCAATGCCAGATGTAATTCACTCCTGCAGATGAACGGTAGTAAAGCCAAAGGGCAAACGCAGCGCACAATAGTAATAGTACCGCGTCTAACGAACCAAAACGTTTTATATTATCTGTCGAATCAGCTCTGCTATTCATACGATGCGTTGAAGAATTCTCTGTCACTATTTGATCCTAAATCTATAGTGAGTCGCTTATGCTACTAAGCGATCACTTTATCTATAGATAGTTATTGGTTATGTGCTATTTGATTTTGCCAATCTAAGGTTGAGAACCAGTATTCGTAGCGTTCTTTTAGCCACCCATCTTCAGTGCGTAGTTCAATCCACTTATCAAAAAATGCTTTCTTATCTTGTTCATCAAGACGTACGGCGAACGCTTCATTACCTTGCGATAGACGTTGGTCAAACGGTAAGAACAATTTATTGGCGTGTTTAATGGTTTCGTGCTCAGGCTTCGGGCTTGATGCAATTACCGCGTGTGCATTGCCATTAAGTACTTCTTGAAAGGCTTGAGATTCATCATCAAATTGAAGAATTTTGGCTTTCGGGAATGTTTCACGGGCAATTTGTACTGTATAAGCACCGCGTCGGGCCGCAATCTTCACTCGGCGTGAGTCGAAATCTGAAAATTCGCTAAACCCCTCAGCGAGCTCTTTGTTTGCCGCTACTTGAACCCCAGAGTGTGAATAAGGCAGGGAAAATAGCACGCTTTTTGAGCGTTCAGGTGTGATCGACATACCGCCGATAATCACGTCGAACTTTTTAGCGAGAAGAGCGGGAATAATACCATCCCAAGCTGTCGGTACGAACTCGACTTCCCAACCTGCGTCAGCAGCAAGGCGTTTGGCGACATCGATTTCAAAACCGATCAATTCGCCTTGTTTATTACGCATAGCCCAAGGAACGAAAGTCGACATGCCAACACGTAACGTACCTCGTTCATCAATGCTATCGAGGTTCGGTGTTGCTACTTCGGTAGCCGCGGTGGACGGAAGAGCAAGTATAATTCCGAGTACTGCGGTGACGGTTGCTGTTAATAGCTTCATATTATCTCCTTATAATTTGCGCCAACTGGCTCCAAGTTTATGTTCCAGCCATGCGGATAGACCAGAGAGTGATAGGGTTAGTACGAGATATATCGCAGCTACTGAAAACCAAACCTCAAATGGCATTGCGGTTTCAGAAACAATATTGCGAGCTTCAGTGGTTAAATCGAATATTGCCATCACACTAACGATGGACGAGTTCTTTATTAGCGATACGACTTCATTGGTCAAAGGGGGAATGGTGCGCTGCACTACTTGCGGTAATATGACATCTTTATAGCTATGCCAAGGTGAAAGCCCCAGCGTTCTCGCCGCTTCAAATTGACCGACAGGAATGCTTTGTAGACCACCTCGCAATATCTCGGCAGTATACGCCCCTTGAAAAAGCGCCAGTGCAAGCACTGCGGTACTGAATCTATCTAAGCCAATAACAGGACCAAAAACGAAGTAGAGCAAATAGATTTGTACTAATAATGGAGTGTTACGGATGATTTCGACGTAACTGGTGGCTAAAAACCGCCCAACTCGTGAGTGACTCATTTTGAGAAGAGCGGTAGTTAAACCTAAAATCAGTGTGAAAACGAGGCTGAGAGCCGAAATTTTAATGGTAACCAATAGCCCTTCAAGTAGTTCTGCTGGCCACCATTCGCCATCTTCGTAAAACAAAATATAGTCAGGTATACGGTGCCACTGCCATTGATAATCCATAGCTTTCGCACCAGAATCTAGCACCCACACTATCGCTACAATCATCAATATTATTTGTAAGATTGCTTGGAAAACTGGCTTGGCGATTTGGTAAATCATTAATAGCTCAGTATCTGATTTAAGAATGTTTGTGTTCGTTTATGCTTTGGTGACTCAAACAAAGCGGTAGGAGTGCCAATTTCAACAATTTCACCTTCATCCATAAACACCACGCGGTTAGCAACCTTCTTTGCAAACCCCATTTCGTGGGTGACACAGACCATGGTCATGCCAGACTCTGCGAGCTCAACCATCACGTCTAAGACTTCGTTAATCATCTCAGGATCGAGTGCCGAGGTTGGTTCATCAAACAGTAAAATATCGGGTTCCATACAAAGAGAGCGGGCAATAGCGACGCGTTGTTGCTGTCCACCAGAAAGCTGAATTGGGTATTTATTAGCTTGCTCTGCAATATTAACCCGTTCAAGGTACTTAAACGCGCGTTCATTTGCCTGAGCTTTAGAGAGCTTTAAGGTTTTTATAGGTGCGAGAGTGAGGTTTTCTAGTACAGTTAGGTGGGGAAATAAGTGGAAGTGCTGAAACACCATACCTACCTTACCGGCAAGGATTTTTTTACTGCCAACGGGATGCTCAAAAACAGTCAAAGAGCCATGTCGGAATTTCTCTAAGTTATTGATGCAGCGAATTAAAGTTGACTTCCCTGAACCCGAAGGACCACAAACTACAACAATCTCGCCGGTTTCAACTGAGAGATTTATATTCTTTAACGCATGGAACTCGCCATACCATTTGTTGAGTTCAATAAATTCAATAATGGGCTTTTGTGCTTTCAAAGTGACTGTGTATTGTTATTGTTTTGAACACCATAGCAACTTATTTCATTCAATGCACATGATTAGCAGGTTCCGATGAGCTAAGTGAGCGATTTGTAATAAATTTGCGTGTTTTTCGACGCCAATAAGCCTTCGCTACGAGTTAGAAGTGATGTCGTTTAATTTTCTAGATTTCCATAGCATATGCTTCTGACAGGCAAGACAAAATTGTGATGAGATACGACAGAATAATTGTTAAGCAACTGTTAATATTAAACGATTAACTGGTGCTTTGTATTTGTTGTCTTGATTGAGTGGTTAGGGAAATAGAATGAATTGGAGTGGTGTTAGTTTTCGCAAGCGAATGTTAGTCATTATGACATTGACTGGACTTATTGAATTATTAGTACTCGTTGCTGCCGGTTTCCTTTATATCAAGCATTCGCAACAGCAAGAAATGGGGCTCAAAGCGATGGGTGTTGCCTCTTTTCTTGCTCAATCCCCCGATGTCATACAAATTGCTGAGCAAGGAGGTACTGATAATCAGCTAAAGTATCGTAACCTGAGTCAACTTATCGGTGCGGCATTTATTGTTATTGGTGATAAAAATGGAATTCGTCTTGTACACCCGGTTGACGAGCGGATAGGAAAGCCAATGAAAGGAGGCGACAATAACAGAGCGCTAATTGAAGGGGCATCGTATGTTTCATTTGCCGAGGGATCGCTAGGTCATTCTGTGCGAGGGAAAACAGCGATTTTTGATCAACAAGGCAAAATTATCGGAGTGGTTTCGGTTGGCTACCTCATTGACCGACTACAGGATCGAATTGAGCCTTACCTCGCTTATTTGTTAGCCATGACAGTGATGGTATTAGCAGCAAATGCGGTTATTTCCGGTTATGCCTCACGCCGTTTTCAAAAAGCACTTTTAGGTTTTGAACCAGAAGAAATTGCCCGTTTGTATGTAGAACTGGACGTCACTCTTGAAACCTTAAAAGAAGGTATTATTGGTATTGATTCACATGGAAGATTACGTTCGATTAACAAAAGTGCTTGTCATATTTTGGGCATCAACAAAGAGCAGTGTCTGAATCGCCCATTGAGTGAAGCATTACCTGATAGTCAGCTTCAAGGTTTGTTAGAAAACCCTAGGATCGATCAAGACATCAACCTGTATCTTAATGGCCAGAGACTGATTGCCAACCGAAGTGCCATTGTGGTGGAGGGCGAAGTGGTCGGTGCGGTGTCAAGTTTTCGATTACGGGACGAGATCACCGAGCTCACTGAGCAGTTATCGAAAACCAAAGAGTATGCTGAAATGTTGCGCTCGCAAACCCACGAACATCGAAATAAGCTTAGTACAATCAGTGGGATGGTGCAGCTTGGTGAATTAGAAGCAGTACAAGCCTTTATCGGGCAGGAAACGGCTCACTATCAAAGTTTGATGGAGAACCTACGTGAAACGATCAATGATCCTTTGATTGCGGGTTTATTACTGGGAAAAACAGAAAGAGCAAGAGAATTGGGCTTAAATCTGCAGCTCGAGGCTGGCTCGAGGTTACTGGCGTTGCCTTCGCGAATCAATGCGGAAGATGTGGTGACTATTCTTGGTAATATGATCGATAACGCATTCGATTCAATCAGAAGCGCGCTTTCACAGCAGGTTACCATCAAGCCAGAAAGACGGAATATCGATGTTTCATTAGCGGATTATGGAAACGAGATTATTTTGGAAGTGATTGATCAGGGGGTTGGTTTACCTGAGGGGTTGTCTTCAGAGCTGTTGGTAGAAATGGGCGTTTCAAGTAAAGCTGCGGAAGGTCGAGGTGTCGGGCTTTACTTAATAAAGCAGCTTGTTACGCGTTACAATGGCCAAATTGAACTGGCGAATAATGATGGCTCAGGAGTTAGAGTCACAGTGTACTTACCAAAGGATGAGTTGTAATGACTTCTGTCGTCGAAGTAATGATCATTGAAGATGATATTAAAATCGCACAATTACACCAACGATATATAGAGCAACTGGATGGGTTCGAGGTCGTTGGAGTTGCGACAACAAAAGCGGATGCGCTATTGCAAATAGAAATTTTGCAACCTCATTTAGTGATACTTGATGTTTATCTGCCAGATGGTAGTGGGCTCGATATTTTGGCGCTATTACGCAGTGAAAAACAGAGTTGTGATGCCATTTTGGTGACTGCCGCTCGAGATGTGGATACGTTACAGCAAGCTATGCGTGGTGGTGTGGTCGATTACTTATTAAAGCCCGTTATTTTTAGCCGTCTAGAAATGGCGTTAAAGAAATATAACGAACAAAAACTGCAACTGAACAAACTGAATGACTTAGATCAGGGCGTTGTAGATAGAATGCTTCAATCTAGCAGCAATGAAACCCCAAATACTCGTCTACCTAAGGGTATAGATAGCGTGACTTTAGACAAAATAAGAGCGCTTTTTACACAAACGATTAGCTTAACAGCAGAAGATGCTGGCGCAAAAATAGGTGCGAGTCGGACAACAGCAAGGCGCTATTTAGAATACTTGATCAGTACCGGAGAGCTAGTGGCAGATTTGCATTATGGGACCGTTGGTAGACCAGAGCGAAGCTATAAACGCGCTGTTAAGGGCATGTTTAATTAGACCGATGTTCAATAGAGAAACTTTGCCACTTGATTGCGCTTTGTCACGTACACAATTAAGGGTAAGATTAGCCGTCAATTGTTCCACTTACTCTTCTACTTAAGGTGTTTTATTCGCAATGGAATACGTTGCTATTTTAGTTGTCCTCTTTGTCGCTTTTTATCTTTTCATTCATCAGCGTTACCTAAAACAAGATGAGTTGAAAGATAGTGACTACAAAAAGAAAGGTCCTTTACTCAATAGTAAGGAGTCGGCATTCTATAACGCATTGATTAGCGCTGTAGGGCAGCAAGGTGTCATTTTATCTAAAGTCGCAATGAACAAAATAGTGACGCCAAAAGTGACGGATAAGAAAAGTTGGTTTATCGCCAATAATCGAATTTCTAAAAGCTATTTTGACTTTGTTGTGTGTGACCCGCGCAGCTTAGAAGTGAGAGTGGTGATTGAACTCGATGATGGTTCGCCTCTGAATAAAGGAAAAATTGAGCGGCAGAAGTTACTTATGCATGCATGTAAAACTTCAGGAATTCCACTAATCGGTGCCACTGTTAAGCACAGCTACCAAGTTGGTAAGCTGCGCCGTTTGTTGGCGGCTCACATTGATCTAATTGAAGCCGATAAAGAAGTCCGTTTTTGTAAGCGTTGTGGTAGCCCGATGACCATCAAAACAGCAGCTCACGGAGATTATAAGGGACGTCGTTTCTTCACCTGTAGTCGAC
>Ga0193961_1000641_pt1 | contig 13141 bp, 12 predicted proteins | sample FB_4_MG_FD_140371 | JGI IMG/M metagenome (GOLD analysis project Ga0193961, IMG submission 140371) | Microbial mat bacterial communities from the Broadkill River, Lewes, Delaware, United States - FB_4_MG | ecosystem: Environmental > Aquatic > Freshwater > River > Microbial mats | place: USA...
AACCATTTTAACATTAGATAAATTCACTTCATAATCAATCACTAAAAATTTTTGATTGTCATATTTTTTTGCCATTTCATTTATAATATTTTCATAAGATTTACCTATTGGTATTATTAAATCCATATTAGAATTAATCGCTTCTAATATACTTTCTCTATATTTTTCTATACTATTTGTTTCAATTAAACTTTTAGAAATATTTAGGTCTTTATAAGCTCGCTCCAACCCTTTTAATCCTAGATCGTTAATACTTTTATCATTTAATCCATTATAATCGGTTATTAAAGCAATATTATATTGTTCCTTATTAGATTTAAAATAATTAGTATTCTCAGTATTTGTTGTTAATTCATCAGATTCATAGATTATTTTATCTCCACAACTACAAAATAAAAAAGAACATAAAATTATAGTAAGAATTATTTTTTTCTTCAAATTTATCACCACCATTACTATTTTATCATAAACGTGCTAATTTATTGAATAATAGAGATTTATATAGTTTAATTAAATAAAAAAATACCTAGTTACATTATATAGTGTAACTAGGTATTTTTTAAAACCTATTTTATTATTATCCCATATATCCTGCATCAACTAAAAGTTTTTCAGCTTTTGCATGATTTGCTTCGCTAACAAGTACCATTGGACCTGTACAGCCCATTCCACTTTCAGCGTAAATTTCATTTTTCCAAAGCACTTTAACTGCATCTTCTAATTCTAAAATATCAATCCCACTTAAAGACGATGTAACTACTTCCTTTGCAGGTGCTTTTACATCCTCATCTGCTGATTTTTCTTTTTCCTTAGTAAGACCAGCTAAAACTTCTTTCCAATTAGCTTTTTTAGCTTTTGAGAATTCAGCTTTTGATACTTCTGTTAATTTACCCTTTGCTAACATACCAGCATACGCAATAGCATTCGCTACTACTGGAATACCTGAAGCTCTTGATAAAATTAAAATTGATCTTTTATAATCTTCACCAATTCCTGGACCATAACCATATCCCATTGCTTCATAGCTGCCGCCAGTTGAATATGATGAGAACATTTTCATCAATAAATTTCCTGTCAATGAATCAGTAATCATAACATCAGGTGTTCCAGCTAATAAATCATTACCTCTCATAACTGCGCCACCATCAGCTCTCATTGATTCTTGAAAATTAATAGGATAACCTTTATCATTAATTTCTCTTAACGCTCTTTCAACTTGTCTTGCTCCATCTACATTTAAAATTCCAACTGTTGGATTTTCAATACCCATAGCTTTTGCAGTAACAATTCCATAAAGAGCATTTTTTACCATTCCTTCAACTCTATGAGCAGAAGATGTGCCTGTCGTTGTAGCTAAAAACATTTCTTTCCCAACCGCTGGAGTAACAACTCTACCAACCGTAGAAACTCCAATTGGGAAATTATAATGCATAGTTACACATGCATCAATTTCTTTTGAATCTAGTAATTTTTCCATAACTTTGTGTTGTTCTTCCTCATTAGATGCTTCATATATTTTCAATGAAGTTTCTACTTTTGGTCCAATCAATACAACTTCTAAACTAGAATCTTTTAATTGCGCCATTTCTGCGCCCTTTAATATATTATCAATGCCGTGTTCGCTTCCTTGAAGCGTAATGCCTACACGTATTCTATCTCCAAATTGACCGCTTTCTAATCCTTCAGCCAAATCGTCAAATACCTTTGCAATCATATTTTTAATGTTTGCTTCTTGCATTATTTTCACCGCCTATTCGTTTAATTGAGCCGCAAAACCTCTCATGGCTTCAGCAATCATTTTCTTAATAACATCTTGAGATACACCACTATTATCTTCAACAACACCGTTATTACGTTCTACAATAATAGAAACTCCATCAAATAAGTTTGTCATTCTTCCTAAGAATAAACTTCCTTTTCCTACTATCATAGCTCTATTTAATTCACCTGTTGATAAATCTTCTCTTGCGAATCCTAAATATGGTACTCCTGAAGGAATATGACCTTGAGTTGGAGCCCAACCAGGCATACCATGTTCAGCACCAAATGTAGCTAATTGAGAACGTTCCATCTCTTTTCTCATAACTCCTAATGCGCCAATCATTTTATAGTTTGAAGCAGGAACATCTCCAGCTCCAGCAGGTTTTGTAATATCTGGATTTTGCATTTCTACAGAATATTTATCAATATCAGTAATTTTTAAATCACCTTTTTCTAAAGGTTTTTGAATTAATGAAGTTATTACCGCTTGAGGTGATGAACCTGTACCAACAGTATGTCTTCCAACTAAGTCAGTTCTTAATACTGGATTAACTCCATCATTTTTACTAACTAAAATTGCAAAACCACCAATAGCATCTTCTAAAATTGGAAGACCTTTTTTAACGTGATCTTTACCATTCATTCCTAATTTAGCAGTACATCCACCAGCTACAACTACTACATTGTCATAAACGCCAGATTGAACTAAAGCCGCTGCTTCAATCAATGAGTGAGTTGGCGCTGCACAAAACGCTCTTGTATCAGAACCTGTTGCATTTTGACAACCAGCCATTTCAGCAATTGATTTTGCAAAGTTTCCTCCACCTCTTTGTAGAACATCTCCACAAGCTTCTTCAGAACATTCAATAACATAATCTATTTCATTTGCATCTATTTCATTTTTTTGAAGTAAAGTCATAAGAGCATAAACTCCAGATGCTTTTACTACTAAGTTTTCAAACATAACGTGTGCATTTAAGTTAGGATCAACATCATGAGCCTTTTTAACACAACCTACTAATTTGCCATCTTGAATAATTGTTTCAGCATGCTCTTCAACAAATTTTTCAATTGTCGCTAAATCAACACCTTCACCAATTTTAGCAATCATTTCATCAGAAATTAATTCATTTTTTGCTAATTTTTCCTTCATTTCATTAGCAAAAGAAGTTTCTAATAAAACTAAATCAAAAACATCACAAATTTTCATTAATGCATAAAATTCATCTTGTGATAACATACTTCCGAATTTACCTTCTTTTTGTGCATTTTCAACATCTTTATCATACCAAGGCATTTCGTAATTATTTAAATCTTCTGGTCTTAAGTTTCCAATATATACTTGATTTGGAGCATAATTTACAAATTCATCAAAGTTTCTTAAATGCTTAGGAGCTTCAACTAAAAACTCTGAATCTGGATTTACAACGCGTTCTGTTACTGCTGTCGCACCTTTCTCCATAACCATATCTGGTGCATTTGCAAGAATATATCCTGCACCTTTTACAACTGCATATGTCATGTTAACACCTCCATAATTTTAGCAATTCATTGCTGTTTCCTTTAAATAAACATTTTCATTTAAAAGAAATAGCAATAAATTTTTTTAAAGGGTGATATTTCTATCACCCTTATATATTTGTTAATCTTCGAAAACTGTTTGATCGTCAACTTCAGTTGATAAAGCTTTTAATGCTCTAGCTACTAAATCACGACGAATTGCTTTTTCTTCATCCATTGTAAGTGCTGGATTTCCTAATGGGTGGGGAATTGCTATCGTAGGTACAATTCTATTAGCTCCAACTGTTAATGAGATTGGAACAACTGTACACATATGAACCACTGGGATTCCTGCTCTTTCAATTTCTTTTACCATTGTTGCACCGCAACGAGTACAAGTACCTCAGGTAGAGGTAAGTATAACTGCGTCAACTCCGTCTGCAACTAATTCTTTGCTGAATTCATTTGCAAATTTCTTAGAACTAGCAACTGCTGTACCATTACCAACAGTTGTATAGAAATAACGATGTAATTCACCGATTTTTCCTTCTTTTTCAAATTCACGAAGAATATCAACTGGAATAACTCTATCTGGATCTTCATTAGCATATACTGGATCAAATCCACCATGTGCTGTTTCATGATCAGCTTCAGTTAAATCCATAAAACTAGCTATATCATATTTACCGTATTTTGAAGCACTTGACGATTCAATATGATCTGGATTATGTTTTGGTACAATACCACCTGAAGTAACAATAGCAATTTTAGCTTTGCTAATATCCTTAACAGCTGGATTTGGAGCAACTTTATCGAAAACTGGCATTGCATACTCAGTTTCAAAAGCCTCTCCTGCTAATTTCTTAACTAGCATATCTACTGCACGAGCTGCACCTCTTTTTTCTCTAAAGATATTCTTACGAATTCCACGCTCATGGTATTTTTCTTCTTTTGGACCGCCAATTGCTTCATTACGAGCAATTTTAAGTGCCAATGGTGCCATATCTTTAACAGCAGCTCTCATACCTGCAGCACTATTTTTAGTAGCTACAATGTATACGCTTTTCTTATACATATCTGCACCAGGATTTTCTTCATACATACCAGTTAATACTGGAATGTTTAATTTTTCTTGAACGCTAGTTGCGATTGCACCACATGCAACGCCATAACGTCCTGCATTAAATGCTGGACCAGCAATAAATAAATCTGGCTTAACACTCTCAACATAAGCTAAAATTTCTTTTTCAGCTTCTTCTAAATTTTCATTGAAGTATGAATCTCCACATATAATAGTGTTAACTATCTCAGCGTCGTCTCCAAATCTTTTATTAAATTCTAATCCTGGTCCTACTGGACCTTCTTTAAATTCTGGTCTAATATCAGCCTTTTCTTCGCCACCTATACCAGCAAAGAATTGGTTAATATAATGAACAACTCTTAATTTGCTCATAATTGTCCCCCTTCTATCATTTATGGGATATTAGTCGTTGAATTTACAGAATTCACTACGAATATCTGTCATTTCTGAAACGATTTCATCTACATCTAATACCATTTCCATCATGCCTATTTGTTCGTCGTAAATTGCTGCATCTACTTCGCCTTTGAATTCTGCTTCAACTGCATGGTATACTCTAAGTCCTAACTGGACTCCTGCTAATGGACCTGCAAAAGTAGGATCGCCTGCAGTAACTGTTTCAGCTGCTAAACCAGCTGCTTCAGCTTCTGCTGCTCCAAGAACAACTACTAAGTTTTCTGCTCCGTATTGTTCTGTATAATCTTTAACCCTCTTTTGATTTTCTAAATCCATTGCACCTGCGGCCGTTCAGACAAAACATTCTGTAGAAGAAAATACTACTTCAGCAGAAGTTCCCTTTAAGCACTCTTCAATAGCAGGACCTGGAATACCATCACGGTCACCGATGATGATAACTTTTTTACCGTCATATCTACCCATGCTCAACATCCTTTCATATTTTATATTCTTTTCAAATTAAAAACCTGTTGCTGATAATTTGTTAAATCCTAACTCATTTGTCGCACCTGTGATAGCTTGTAATTCAACTGTGATTTCACCGTTTGCATTTAAACTTCCATCAGTACCACCTGCAATAATATCCACATATTCAGTATGTCCAATAACTTTGTCCATAGCTGGTAAATGAATAACTTCATTAGCATTACCACCAGTAACTACTGCTGTTGCTGCTGCATCTGCATCTGCTAAAGATTGTGATGCACCATCTTGTCCAGCATACTCATCAGTAATAATTACAGTTTTAATGCCTTTTGCTTCAACTTTTTTACAGTTCATAATTAAGTCAGTATCTGGATTACCAAAACCTTCTTGAGAAATGATTGCTCCATCTAAACCTAAGAATTCTGCTAATTGAGCTGTCCAGTTTGATGATCTTTCTTTATCTGCAAGGTAAACATTTTCATTTGTAATAATATGTCCTACAAAATTAACTGTTTTTCCATGTGCTTCAAAAAGATCTCTAACTACTGGATTGTTTAAATGATGATATGTTGTATTTTTGTCACATGCAGAAACACAGTTACCACTTACAATTGCTCCATCCATAGTTTCAGTTGGAGAAATTAATGTAGATAAAGTTTTCTTTGCATCATGACCATAAACATAAGTATCATGTAATAATCCTTGACTTTGTAGCATTTGAACATATGCTACTTTTGGTAAATTAGGATATTTTTTAACACTTTCTAATAAAGGTAAAAACTCAAAAGTATCTACTTCATCAGGTGTTAATTCTCTTCCTAATTCTCCTAAATATTTTGCTACTTTGAATCCTGCAAATCTTACAGCTTTTTCATGATTATGTTGTTTTAAACCTTCAACAGGTTCACATGTTACTACAACATTCATCAATTTTGAAAAAGGTGTGTACTCAGCTCCTGGACCAGTCATATCAATAATTCCCTCTTGGAAACCAACGATCTTACCTGTTGTCACAACAGCTGCGCCTTTTAATACATGTGTACGTCCAGAACCAACTGTACCTACTTTTGAAAGTACTCCTGGAAAAATGTCTCCTCCACCTGAAACTTTACAACGTGGTTCAACTACGTCTTTTACTGGCGTAATTCTAACACTTTCACCTGGTTTAGCAAGTTGTACATCTACATTTGCAATATTTTCATCTTCTTTAACTAAATCGATTATTTCTTGCTTGTTTACGTACAAAACACCTTTTTCAACTTTTGATACATCTGAGAACTGAACATCTTTAATAAGAATGTTACCTAACTCTAGGCGCATAATCCACCTCCTATATTAATTGGCTCTCGCCAAAATGGATAACTAGATATATTTTTTAACCATTTCTTCAATATTCGCTGGTGTAGCATCTTCTTTTGTAAGTTCTTGAACTTTCTCTCCACCTTTGTATATTGCAATAGTTGGTAATCCTAAAACTTTTTCTTTAATAGCCAAACGTCTTGCTTTACCAGTATCTAATTTACAAAACTTCATTTGACCATCAAATTTTTCAGCAATTTCAACTACTGATGGCATTAATGCTTTACAAGGTTCACAACCTTCACTCCAAAAATCAACTAATACATAACCTTCTGCTTCTTTAACTTCTTCAGCAAAATTTGCTTTGTCTAATACAACCATTATTTCCCCTCCTATTGTTTAGTCTTCAAAATGTTCTTCTATATATTTTTCAGCTTGAGTTGCTGCAATTGCACCATCAGCACAAGCTGTAATAACTTGACGTAATGATTTAACTCTACAATCTCCTGCTGCAAATACACCTTGTACGCTGGTCTTCATGTTTTCATCTGTAACAACATAACCACCTTTATTCATTTCAATATATCCTTTAAACATATCTGTTAACGGTGTGTAACCTACAAAAACAAAAATACCAAAAGTACCGTCTTCTTCATCTGCTTTAATTTCAGTTAATTCGCCAGTAACACGATTTTTAACTGTCATTTCTTCAACTACTCCATCGCCTCTTACTTCAGAAATTTCGCTATTCCAAATAAAGTCGATTTTTTCGTTTTTAAATGCTTTTTCTTGAATTGATTTAGCAGCTCTTAATTCATCTCTTCTATGAATAATAGTAACTTTTCTAGCAAACTTTGTTAAGAACATTGCCTCTTCAACTGCTGAATCTCCACCACCAACAACATAAACTTCAAAATCTTCAAAGAAAGCTCCGTCACAAGTAGCGCAGTAACTAACACCTTTTCCTGTTAATTCTTTTTCTCCAGGGCATCCCATTTTTCTAGGAGTTGCACCTGTTGCAATAATAACTGATTTAGCTTTGTAAGTTTCTTTTTCACAAACAACTAATTTAAATTGACCATCATCTTTAATTTCTTGTACTGTATCAAATTTTCTTTCAGCACCAAAATGATCACATTGCTCAGCCATTCTAGCAATTAATGATGGACCTGATGCATCTTCAATAGAACCTGGATAATTTTCAACTTCTTCAGTTGTAACAATTTGGCCGCCTAATTTAGCTTTTTCCAAAATCATAGTTTTCATTTTAGCTCTACCAGCATAAAGACCAGCAGCTAAGCCAGCAGGACCAGCTCCAATAATAATAAGATCAAAACAATTTGACATTTAAAATCCTCCTTTATTTACCTATTTATAATATATTCGATACTGCACCTTGAATCAGCGTAAAATCTATAAGTTGAAAATCTTCTAATACACTTTCATTCCAATTTGGAGTAGCCGAAATATTATTAAATTTATTAACAGTTAAAATACTTTTTTCAATTATTGCTAACGAATCATAATCATCTTCTTTAACAGGCTTTTCACTTAGTATAATAGATTTATATGGAGTTTCATTGGGTTTTACACTTCCTGACAAAGGATGAGTTAATAATGCATGCCCTTTATGAATTAAATCTCTCGCTTCTATTAATACCTCCAAAAGAGTAATATCCTTATAGCAAATTCTAATATCAGTATTCAAATTTTTAACACTTGGATTATTCGTAAAAATATAAATTTTCATAGTGTCTCCTTAATTGTACTAAAAAAGGGCATAAAGCAACATTCTGTCTGCTTTATACCCTGTGCTTGACCTGAGAGTTTCATCTATCTTCTGACTTGCTCCTTCGGTGCGTAAACGCTTTTCAGAGTTGTGTCCAAATACGGTCCTTTTGCCTGAGAGTTTCATTTAACACATTTGTCAATTTGCTCCTTCGGCGCCTTATAGGTCTCTCCCGCACTCATCATCCACTTATATATATTTTCTATAATTGATTATAATACATAAAACAAAATAATACAATCTATTTTTTGATAATTATATATCAATATTTAAATAGCAATATCAAATTTATTTATACTGCCTTTCTACTATACATTAAACATTTGAATTAGTAATATTTAATGGTATATTATGACTCTGCAATTTCAATTATTGACTCCGAAATATTAGTAGCGTGATCTCCAATTCTCTCTAAGTTACTAATTAAATCTAAGAAAACAATTCCTGCAGTAGTATTGCATTCTTTTGCATTTAATCTTTCTATATGCCTTGTTCTATACAATTTTTCCATCTTGTCTATTTCTTTATCTTTTTCTATTATTTTAGCCGCCAAATAAACATCTAGCGTTTTATATACACTTAAACTATCTCTATAAATATTTCTAACTTTCTCAAACATCATATCTAATTCAGACATTGCTTTTGGTGAATTCTTAACATTATTATCAATTGCATATTGAGCCCACTCCGCAATATTATCTGCATGATCGCCAACTCTTTCTATATCTGTAATTGTATTAATTAAAACTTTAATTATTCCATGTTCTTCATCTGACAAAGGAAGATTTAATAAATTTGATATATATTGAGAAATATCATGTTCCAAATCATTAATTTGTCTTTCCACTTCAAACACTTTAGCAATCTTTTTCTCATTTCGCTCAAAATAAGCTTCCTGAGACCTTTTCAAGTTTTCATTTACAATTTTACCCATTCTAAGAACTTCTTTTTTTGCCATCACTATAGCGATTGAAGGTGTTTCTAGAATTCTAGCATCCAAATACTTTAATCCAGGCTCATCATTACTTGTTTTACCCAATTTAAATCTTTCTGCTATTTTAACTAATATTCCTGCAAATGGAAGCATTACAATTACATTAACAACATTAAATATTGTATGCCCATTAGCAATTTGTCTTCCTATCTCTCCCGGCGAAAGACTTATAATCCACTCAGTCATTGTAATTCCAGGAATTAAGAATATAATCAAAAATAACGTACTTCCAATGACGTTAAATAGTAAATGAACAACAGCTGCTTGCTTTGCAGTTTTATTTGCCCCAATACTAGATAACATAGCAGTTATACATGTTCCAATATTTTGTCCTAATAATATTGGAAAAGCTAAATCAAGAGTAATCAGCCCTTCATTTGCAAGCGCAATTAAAATTCCAGTGGAAGCACTTGAACTCTGTAAAATTGCTGTAATTGCTAAACCAACTCCCATACCTATAACTGGATTATTTAATCCAAGCATCATATCTCTAAAAATCGGAGAATCTTTTAAAGATTTTAATACATCTCCCATCATCCCCATACCTAAAAATAAAATACCAAAACCAATCAATACTTCTGCAATTTCTTTATGTTTCTTTTTTGAAGTAATAAACCATAATAACACACCAATTCCAATCACTAAGGGTGCTATTTCATCCAACTTAAACGCTACTAACTGTCCAGTAATTGTAGTCCCTATATTAGCACCCATTATTACTCCTACAGCTTGCATTAAATTCATAATACCAGCGTTAACAAATCCTACAACCATTACAGTTGTAGCACTACTACTTTGGATAAGCATCGTTACAATAGTTCCAACAATAACTCCCATAATTTTATTATTTGTCAAAATTTCGACAAATCTCTTTAGCCTACTACCTGCAACTTTCTGAAGACCGGTACCCATCATATTCATACCGAAAAGAAATAAACCTAGTCCTCCAGCAATTCCAATAAACAATTCCATTTATATTCCTCCATTATTATGATAAATCTGGAAAACCCTGTTGACGTAGTGCTTCATAAAGCACTATATTAACAGAATTTGCCAAGTTTAACGATCTTGCCATCTCTGAATCTCTTCTCATTGGTATTCTAATCGTTTGATTAGGATATTTCTTTAATATCTCCTCTGGAATTCCTCCAGTTTCTCTTCCAAATACAATAAAAGATTCATCATTATATTTAACATCTGCATAATTTTTTGATACCTTAGTACTTGCATAATATATTTCACACTTTGGATTTTTTTCAAAAAAGTCCTCAATATTATCATAATAAAAAATATCTAATAAATTCCAATAATCTAAACCAGCTCTTTTTAAATATTTATCAGAAACTGAAAATCCTAAAGGTTTTATTAAATGAAGTCTACTTTTTGTTAGAGCACATGTTCTTGCGATATTGCCAGTATTTTGTGGAATTTCTGGTTGCATTAGTACAATATTCATAGCCATATTATTTCTCATCCTTATCTTTTAATGAAATATTTAGATTTAAATTACCCATTTCAGTTTCAAATGGAACAACAATTATTTGTTGATTAATTGTCGAATAAATTACACTTTCTCCACTTAATAAGCTAGGTGGTGTTATATCAATTTGATATCCATTTTCAAATAAACCCGTTGCTGCATTTCCAAGTATCATATTGCCTAATTCCGATAATGCACTTTTACCAATATCATCTATAGTTTCTACTGGCATTCCACCCATCATATTAGATACTATTTTCTTTGCAAATGATTCTTGAAATGATAGTACAACTTGCCCTCTTATTTCTCCTGTAACACCAATAACAATTCCAATATCATCTTTTAGCGTTACTTCTTTAACTAAATATGAATTTTTTTGATTTAATTCTGTCGCTCCCATCATTGATATAACACTTGTATTTGCTTTCACAAATGGATTTATTAATTCTGCCCTCATAGCCCCTCCTAAAACAATTCAAATTTTATTTTAATGCATCGAATGCCTCTTTTGCAAGCTGTAATTGTTCTCTTGCTTGATTTTCTAACCCTGGTTTTGACTTAACACCTCTATTTGACACAATTCTACTAAACCAATTAATTGCATCTTTGTATTCTTCCGTTCTTCTATTAAGTTCAGCAATTAGAAATGCCAATGTCAATTCATCCATATTACAATTATTTAAATCTTCTTTACTATATGCTGACTTATAACATTCTCTTGCCAAAATAAGATACTCCCTTTCATTTACATCGTCTTCTAATATCCTATAATGCCACGCAATTCTATGTGCAATTTTACCTAATAGTAAATATGAATTATCTAATTTTTGAGCTACAATAAAACAATATTTATATAATTCCAAGCTTTGATCTAAATTTCTCTCACCTGAATAATCTACATAATATTCAAGAGTTTTAATTTTATCATTAATTATTTTTTTTTCTACTGGCAAAAGTGCCTTATTAAACTTTTCATCCAATGAAGCAAATCCACATTTAGGACACTTAATAGGATTAAAAAACAAAGGCATATGCTCATTTGAATACATAACAAAATAATCCGCATCTCTCTTTGAAACTCTTAGCCTTGAAGATCTAACTTTCATTGTCTTAAATGCATTTGAACAATTTGGACATTTAACTTTTTTTTCATAAATATCAGATACAACTTCACTCATACAATCACCTACTATTCCCAATATATTGATATTACATCATTTTGATTAATAATTTGCTGAAATTCAGCAGGTTCTTCATTAACTCTAAGCATTAATCTTCCTTTAGCTTTTGTTAAATCAAAATCAATATAGTCAAATAAATTGACAAAAATAAAACTTTTTTTATTATGTTTGATAATTTTCTTTTCACCATTTACAGTTACTTTTAAAACCATTAATTCAGAATCAAAATCATCATCAATACTAATATCTATTTTTTTATTATCATAAAAAAAATATCTTTTACCAAAAACAATTGTTTCTGTTTTATCTATAATAATATTCTCTAAATTGCAAATATCTTTATTAATTTTATACTTATCTACAAATTCTCCAAACTTAGAAAAATATTCAATAATGATTACATCTTTATCTTTTATTAAATACTCTTCATTAACTAACACATTATTAGCAAAAATATTACTAATACATGAATATTCCTTATTCTCTAAATATAATATTTTTCTTTTTTCAATATAATCTTTTATTCTGCATATTGGTTTTTCTGCTTCAATTGCATCTTTAATTACAATTTCATCCAAAGATTTTATTTTATAATCTAGTCCAACTTTATTTCCATTTACCCTTATTTCAGCAGCTTCTCCCGTTAACCCTTTTACAATTTTTTCTTCTCCATTTACACTAAATGATATTTGATTTTTCATTTTTGGTATTAACTTTCTAGGATTAAATCCAACATCAATTAGAACATCTGAAATTTTATATTTTTTTATGTTAAAAAAACTTTTTCTTTCACCATTTAATAATATCTCAATCACATTATTTTCTTTTATGTCAGGTGTAGATATTGCTATCCCTAAAGGAGTAATTCCTTGAGGGCCCTTTAAGTATTCATTATTAATTTCAATTTTACTTAATTCACTAGCTCCTCTAACAACCACCCTGTTTGGGTTTAACTTTAGCTCATCTGCTATATTTTTAGCTAGCATCGGAATCTGTGCTCCACCTCCAACTAAAAAAACAGCACTAGGTTGTTTTCCATTTGTCTCCATTATTCTATTTGATATTTTAATTCCCAATTCATTAATAGTATCTTTTAATAATTCTACCAAATCCTCAGATTTCACTTCTTCTTCCATCCCCAAAACATTTAAATAACTAATCACTTCTTCATCAG
>Ga0193961_1000643_pt1 | contig 13123 bp, 9 predicted proteins | sample FB_4_MG_FD_140371 | JGI IMG/M metagenome (GOLD analysis project Ga0193961, IMG submission 140371) | Microbial mat bacterial communities from the Broadkill River, Lewes, Delaware, United States - FB_4_MG | ecosystem: Environmental > Aquatic > Freshwater > River > Microbial mats | place: USA...
CTTGACATGCAAATGGCGCGTGATAACATACTAAATCATACGTGATTTATCAGGAACTATGGGAGGTGAAAATAGGCAGGGGCTTGACATTCAAATGGCGCGGGTAAATCTTTCTTTTAATGAAATAGAAAAAAGGCAATAAAGTACAATTTATTGCCTTTTTTATTTTTTATGTTTATTTAATGTAAATGCAAGGTTAATAGATAATTTTATATATGTTTTTATATGGCTACTAGTAGCTTTTAAAAGATTATCTATAAGATATTGATACCACCTATTGGTTTTTTAGCTTATAGATAGTTTTGAAAACGTGTTTTTGTAACGTTATTCATCTATTATAGTGAATTTTTGGTAGCTATTAGCTGTGCTGATATCTCCTTCATTATGCCCTAATATATCTGCTATAAAAGAATTTGTACTTGATTTTGAAGGCTTTAGAGTTAACGTGCAGTATTCAGCATACAGCGCACGAAGCTCGTGCGGTTTAACGTTATAATTTCTACGTGCTGCTGCTGCTAACGTTTTAGATGATCGTCTATTTAATGCACTTTGTAACGTTTCCCCTTGTTTTACGTTTAGATCATGAACAGGGGCTATACTTTTCAGTTTTGCTAATGCTTTGCATATTTTATCAGGGCAATGTAAAACAGGGATATTATACCCACCTTTTTTAATCTCCCCTTCCTTAGCTTGACCTTTGAATGTTACTTCATTCGGTTTATCTGTAGTCTGCATAGATGCTGTTAATAACAGTTCTGTTGGTCGTCTACCTGTCAGCAGACATAGGGCTAAACATAGTCGCGTGTAATAGTCGCTTTGCAAGTCTCTTACAGCTACTTGTATAAGATTTTCTATTTCTGCTTTAGATATAGGAGTTAGGTTTGATACTTGTTTTTTTAATTTTTTCTTGTAGTTAGCGTTTAGATTATCATTTAATTCACGTGGTAGCTTAAAGAAATATAAAATAGCATGTTCTGGATTTTGCGATTTTATATAGTTACGGTAGCGTGTAATGGTGCTACGTGTACCTGCTAATGTCATGTTAAGCAATAAACGCTGTAATTCTTTTTTTGCTTCATTTTCTAGGCGTTCCATATAGCCTATTTTACGCTTGCCAAGTTTTGCTATAGCTACGGCTTTTTCTGTGATAGATAATGAGTTTATAGCCGTTAATTCTGCTAATTTCAGGGATTTTATGCCCTTCACTTTATTGTAGAATTCTTCTGGCTGCGCTATGTTTGTGAACATCTTTTTGTGTCTCTTGTGGTTCTTTCTAAGGATTGCATTTGATAGCTGATACATAGTGGTTATATGTATCAGCAACCCTATTAATTTTCTTCAAACTCTCCATTGATAACTCTCTTGTGTGCTCTTGCTGTACGTCTGTTAAATCCCTTTATGGCTTGTTGCGCCTCCTCCTCACTTTCAACTTGCACACCATTATCTTGTAATAGCCACATATGGTGATCTAATAGAGCATCTTTGTTTTCTTCCATATATGCGCGGATGGCATTCCCGTGCGGCTGTGGTTTTACACTATCCATTATGAACGTGTTTGTTATTGTTCTTTGTTCATATTTCAATGTGTTACCTGCTATTACAACAGTTTTCTGTGTCGTCTTGTTTAGCTCTTGTTGTGCTGTTACAGCGGCGTGTATTTTCTGTGTTGTTTGTGTTGTTGTGCCTTTCTTCTCTCTTTTGTGTTTACATGCGATGTCTAGCAATTTACGCTGTAAATCCGCACCTGTAACCGCTTTTCCTTTGCTTTCCCGCTGCATTTCTTGAACTATTAGCAATAATTTTTCTGCTTGTTCTGTAGGAATATTTGCTTCATTAATAGTTATGCTTAAACGTATACGTCCTTGCTTATCTCCAACAAGTTCAATTAGTTTGTTGTGTGTATCTGTCATTTTATTATGCCTTTCTGTATTTTAAATATAGGTATAAGTTTATACACTATAACTATAATTGTCAAGCATATATCTATAGGAAGGTGTTGCTTTACTGTCATTACTTTAATTAAACTATATATGTACCCAACAAATTGACATATTATTGATATGGTTTAATATTAAGTATTTAAGCGGGTTTTATTTCCTAATAGGGGGTCTACGGAAATATAGAAAAATTGTTATATTTCAATAGCTTATTGATTTTACAGGTTTTTATATTTCCTGTTGAACTATTTTGTTGTTTCCTAGCTCGTTTTTTATTTCCATATGCCCCCTTATTACCTCCTTTTTTCGGAAATAAAAAATATAATCAATTGTTTTTAAAGGGGTAAAAATAGGAAATAAAATAACGTTAAATAACGTTACCCATAACAATATGCATTGTATTCTAGTGGTTAATATGCTTTATTTTTGTGCTTTTTGATATATAAAATTTATCGTGACCAATAGCCTTGAACTGCCTTAGATAGCCTTAATCTGTCTTAGTTTGTCCATTTGTGGTCAAATGTGCCTTATTGTGTCCATTTCTGGTCAAATGTGGTTGAGTGAGTGAACAAATTTGAACATTATTGAACTGAATTGAACAGAGTTGAATATTATTGAAGGGTGACCCAAAAGGTACAATCAGGTCATTTTGATGGGTGGTTGCTGAATTTTGAGAATATGGGTTATTGCAGGCACAAAAAAAGCCACTTATAGCGGCTTGTTTTACTTGTTAGTCAATAGTGTTATTGGTTATTTTATCCCAAAGGGCATAGAACCTTTCCTCTATTATTTTTTTATCCTCATCAGTGTATATATAAATATCTTTTTCTTTATTATCTTTTATATCATTTAATTCAGATATTAGTTCATCAAGCTTTTCTTGATTGCTTCTATAAATAGTATTAATAGCCTTATCGCATATGTTATATAACACATCTTTAGTAAAATTAAGGTATATTATAACTAAATCATAAATACATACCTCATGATAAGTACTCTCTTCCATGTTACATGTGATACCAACTATATAATCTTTTAGTGACTTAGGTAATATATTATAAGATTTTAAATCATTATTATAATTAGAATTATGAGCTGCAATTTTATGTCTTGCCTCTATTATTTCTTGTAGCTTCATATCACTTTTTATTTGAGAAGGATTATTTAAATTGTTTCTGTGACTCAATGTGCATATAGCTTCAGCTTGAATATAAAATGCATTTAAAGCACCATACAAGCGCAAATATTTTTCCCCTATATTACAGAAATGATCGACATTATCACGATTACCTATATACCCTAGCAATATAAAGTTATCTATAGATAGGCATGTATCAGTTATAGTATCCAGTGAGGATGTGATAAAGCTCCAGTCTTCTTTTTTATTTAGTTTTAACTGTCCTTGAATATCACCTAGCACATCTTTACTTGCACCATCTTTCGAGTCATCTTTTCTGTTGAGTGGTATAGATGCTATGTAATCTCTATAAAACTTAATGTACTTAAATAGATATTGCATGTCATTATTGCTTGTTGGTGCATTATCTAAATTATCCTTGTTTTGATAATAATGCTCTTGGTATTCATATAAAAAAGGTAATGTATCTGGTTCTATATATACAGTAGTTTCCCCTGCTGGCTGAATGTTACCCATTGATTCCTTATTCATTTCAGCTAGGCAAGTGCATATAAAGCCTATATATTCTTGCAGTAGCTCTTTTAGGTTGATCCTCTGTCTTTCATCTATTAATCTATTATTTTTTAGCGTTAAGTAATGTCCTGCCAAAGTAAATTGTTCTATAGTGTAAGGGTCATAAGTCTTTTTATTATTATTTTTATTCAAGTACTTATTGTTATGGGATGCTATTTTATGCCTTAAGGTAATAATTGGTAACTTATCTATATCTCCTAGTATATTATTATATGCAAATTCATCAATAAGGTTATTATTTTGGGCGATATGTTTTATAGATTCTTGCTGTATATATGCAGCATTAAGTACGCCTTGGATACGTAAATATTGCTCTCCAACTCTGTAATTAGAACAGCTTTCTATATTAGGTCTATCACTATTACCTAGCATACCTAGTTCTATAAAATTATATATGGCTAATGATGTATCTCTTATTGTAAATAATGGTGATTTATAAAATCCTTTTGAGTCATTATTATAACACTCTAAATGAGGGAGAATATTATTCTCATAGTAGGCTAAGTGGTAAAATATAGTTGAAATGTTTTCTTTCATAAATACAGTCTTTAGCTTCTTTTTAAATGTACCTAGGAATATGGTTTTTGCTTGCAATGCAAGTAATAATCATTGTAGATATGGAGCAATCAATCTTTCTGTTTCTCTCTCAAGATAGCCATCCATAATGTGCTCTTCCAACCTGTCAATTTCATCAATACTTGTTATTTCACCTACCTCTTTGTATATATCAAACTCAAGAGGTGATGGCTTTATTATATATTTGATTTCTAGCGGGTCTGGCAAGTTGTTGGCGTATATAGTTATAGTTATTAAACTGTCAGATTTTAATCTTATAAATAGCTTGGTTTCAGCTTCACTGGACTGTTTCGGTTTTAAGTCTCCTACATTCCATTTATAGTGAAGTGCTGAGTATTCATCATGCTTTAGGTATATATCATAGCCATCATTATTGCTGTTATAATGATTAGGTATAATCCCTATTGGTTCAGATTGTTCTTTGGGTCTGATGTACTGAAAATTACAGTTATTACTTGTATTGAGTCCTTTTGATTTTTTTATGCTTATATCTATAGATACATCCTCAGCAAGTATCTTGCTATTATTTAATATACTGAAATAAATTATTTCAGCCCCTCCCCATTTTATAATTTCTTTTATGAACTCCCTGTAAAAATCCTTATTGGCAGTCTGTTGGATGATTCCTGAACCACCATAAATTGAATTTACTGTTCTGTTTATACTTGTACTTGAGTGTTCTAAATCATTAAAAGGATGTGAATACTCTGGGGGGATGTAGTCCTGATGGTTTTGTATATCACCACTATATGAATAATTTCTACCTCGAAAGGTGTAAGGGCTACCTAATTCATCTTTATCTGCATTCAGTAATTTAAATTTTATATTTGATTTAAGTAACGTATTTTCCTTATTTTTATTATCATCTATATAATACGAAATTAGGTTGTATGTAAGTGCAAGAAATATAATGATGCTACTGCCTATCATTTCTTCAATAGTAATAGGGGTTGGTAGCATTATGTTGGATAAATCGATACCAATTATTGCTGAAAAAAAGGTGATAATATAATAATCAACCCCTCTTATAAAAAGAATGCCTAATATGGTATATATAATTTTACTTGTAATTTTATTGTACGCTTTACCACCCCATAAGAATGTAATAAGCCACTTAACCCCTTCATTTTCTAATATTTTCATGTAGACTCACTTATTATTTTGAGCTTTTATACTCTATAATTCATTTAAATAATAAAGGTATTTACTTTACCATATAAATACAATGATATAATAGTAAGCTATGCTTAATATCTTGTTTTATTTGCATCACTCAATCAAGTTTAAATCTTGTGAGTACATGGTGTATGCCATTAAGTTTTTGAATATAAAAGTTAAATGGTGTATAATCTTGTTAGTTGCATGGTTTAACTGTAACTGGTTAGTAGGTGGCAGGTACTAGGTTCTTCTGAAAGCTTTCCCGTGCGAGGGTTTGAAAAACTGCATTCCCCCTCTATATATACAATAAAAATAAAGAGTGTCAGTCACTAAAAAGTTAAGTGGCTGTTTTTTATAGTGAAAATTATCTTATTTTTGCCATGGCTTTTTTATGAGTGATGACGATATTTACTTAAGTGTCGATAAAATAGCCTTATTATTTAATAAATCTGAGCGAACTATTTATAGATGGATAGAAGATATTGATCCGTCTAAAAAACAGGGACGATATTCTGTTAAGGATATTATTGATTATAGAGAGGTTAAAGGTTCATTAGTTGATGATGATATCAACAGATTGAAGCTTAGATTATTGTGTGCTAAAGCTGATATGGCTGAGTTAAGCTATCAGAAAGAACTAAAAAATGTTATCCCATTAGAGGATGCAAGAGAGCAATTTTATATTGTGATAGATAATGTAAAAAGTGGTTTGTTCCAGTTACCTGATAAGTTTAGGCAGCGTACAAATATATCTTTGCAAGATAGTCGGTTATTAGACAAGATGATAAAAGATGTTCTAATGAAAGCATCTAAATAAAAATAATAAATAAGTGTGGCAACACAATAACAATAATAAGCCACACTTATACCTTATTTAACTAATTAAGCCACTTTTTCACCGCTAAATAAACCGTTAAGAGAGTCGCCATTAATTGCCTGTATGTAATACCAATAAGGCAACATAAAGTTATCCCCTACCTCTCCATCTAATTGCTCATTTATCAAGCTATTTACGGTATCTATAGCTTCACAAGGTAGATAGTTTTCATCAACATACTTACATATATCACGTACTTTCTCTTGTAACTTCTCTATATCAGATAGTTGATCATAAATTAGAACAGTATAATCACTGCGGGTTAATGTAAATTCTTCTATTTGTTTGCACTCATTGCGAGCATGATCAAAACTTTGGGCTGCTTTGCAAATATTATGTATTTGCTTTTGTTGTAACTCAGTTAGTTCATTTATTTTTTTAGGTTCTAATGTAGTAACTTGGTATTCATCATATATAGGGTAATCATGTTCACCTTTCTTGTATAACCGATTTTCATATTCATCATGCAGCATTTTCCCCTCACAATATTCACTAACCCAATTTATACCAGCATCAAAACGAGCTTGTAGGACACTCCATAATGTAGCATTTTTATTTAGCCACACCTCAACATCCAAGCTATAAAAACGAACACGAACATTATCCCCTTTATTAGCCCCCCCGTGTAAATCATGATTTACCACAGTTTCTATATTTGAGTCTGTCCCACGTAGTTTATTTTCTATATATATAGGGGAATCGTTACGTGGGACACGCTTACGCATTGTACGGATATTGAAACCTAACTTCTTGATAGCACTGATAAATATTTTTGTGGTTACGTCTGTTTTTTGTAGTTTTCGAGCATCTTTTATATGGCTACAAACTCCTAATAAGTTGATTGCTTGCCAATTTTTTAACATAAATTTGTGCCAATTACTTTGCATTATTTGGGGTGTCGAAAATTGTATTTTTTCTAGTTGTTCAATTTCTAAACTGTGCTCAGTGAGTCGAGAAGCATCATAGCCACCAGCCGCCAGTAATTGAATAAAAAACGCCCTGAAAAGTAGTGAATTATTTTTTGCTAGGTCAGTTGTTGGTAAGGCATCTATATTGTGAACATTGAGATCATCATCAATTCTTACCCCACCGTCATGTTTTAATCCTGTGTACTTTAGAGCTGTATGCTTATCACAAGTAAGTTGCTCTAATTTTCTGATTTTTTTTGTACCACCATCTAAATACATTTCGGCATGACTAGAAAGGTCACTTTTATTTTCTGGTTCTAGTAGCTCTTCTTTGTTTGGTAGCATTGATAGCATGTCATATTTATCTAAGCTTAGTCTTTCACTATGCACCAAACCCTCTAAACGCTGTTTTGCTAATAGCTCTTGATGCTTGCTATCATCAATCATTTCAGCATCAACAAGATCATTAATTCTTTTTTCACGGACAAGACCTGCGCTTGTTTTTAATTCCTCTTTTGTTTCTTTTGAGCCTTGTTTATCAATAAAATTAACGGTCATGCCCATATAGTCAGCTATAAAAGCATGTAAAATTAATGCTAGTGCTTTACGTTGGGTATTTTCCCAGCTCTTTACACTAATATTAAGTTTAGTCAGTTCATTAGGTGTAAATGTGGCTTGTACTGCACCACCTTTGATATGTTTTACTGTAAAGTTGTGACTGGCTACATATTCCCCTAGCAATAGATCAGGGTCGGTGGTGTATTCATAGTGTTTTATGTCTGTCCATATATTCCATGATTTAGCTTTGCGAGCACGTCCTAATTGCTGTAAAGAGCTTAAGGCAGCACCTGTACCCTCTTTTGAGTGAATAAAAAAACCGAATACATTTTTAAATTCCTCCAATTCAATACTAAAACCTGCCTCAATTGTGGGTGAAGCAACTACAACATCATATTTTTTTAGCAATGATGTATCGTGTGTACAAGCTTGTTGCTCATCATCTTTGATGGTGTCTGCATTGATACACAGTATCTTTTTATTGGGGTATCGGCGTTTTAAATCGGTCTCTTTTTCTTGTGCCCCTGCCTTTGTGTTGCAGAAAATAAAGACATTCTCACCACTTTCTACTGTTTTATTTACAACTTCTACCAATTTAATTTTATTTGTATACCAATTAACGGGGATATTCTCCCATGGGTTATACGTATTATTGAGTAGACGAATATTTTCACGCCCTGCACTGCACATAGCATCATGTGTTACATGGCTGATAAATGCATCTAAGCAAATCACATTGTTAGCCTGTTTTAACAGTGTATAGAAATCACTTACTGTACGTGAACGCTCGTTTGCTGCAATTGTGCCACCTAGAATATGATTAAAAGTAAGCTCTGATTCATCAATAATAATGAGATCATAATCAAATGTTAGATAAAGCATAGATATGCTATTAATGCATGTAACAATACGGCAAGATGCTTGTTTTTTCTCTTGCGCTGTTTTCATTTTCTTCACATCTTGATAGTAGTTTAGCCCTGTATCTTGCGCTATCTTTCTGCAAAGTTGTTGGCGTGATGAAAGTACAAGTATTTTAGCGTGTTGTTTTTCTGCTAATAATTTATCAATGTTACCTTTCATTACTGCATATGTTTTACCTGTACCCATATGGGAACGCACAAGCAATGTATCATTGCCTTTTAATTGAGCATCATTAACGTCTAAAAATCGTTTGTGTACCTTGTTGGTATCTACATCTAAATTTAAAAAGCTGTATGTGTTTTGTAGATTTTCTTTGTAAAGGTGCAGACTGGTATCAATAAGCTCTTTTTCACAGTTAAAACCGCGTTTTTTGGCTATTTGTGCAGCATATTCGATAGCTTGTTGCTGTAATAATGGGAGTGGTTGGCTTTTTGCTAGAAATTGAGCGATAGAGTAAGGTAGTTGTTTTAGGTGTTGGTCTGAGCATTTATTGATAAGAGTTGTGATCTCTTTTTTAGAGGTAATACCTAAGCTACCCTTAAATTGAACTACATTAGCCCCTGTATTAGAGAATTTAGGGCTGTATACCTTTGTAGCTTTTTCTATACACTTTTTAATAGTGTTTTTAAGATAGTTTTTATCATTCCATTTTGAGCGTATAAGAGCACTTTTTAAGGCTATACGCTCCATTTGTTCAGCATTACATGCGGTGTAAAATGTAAGTTGTTTAAAATAAGCGTAGTCAGCTTCACTATCAGAATTAAATTCAGTTCTTATACCATCAAAATGCAGGCTTTTAAACTGCCCCCCGTGTTTGGAGTTACTGGCAATTTTTACAACAGCATCATCATTTAAGTTGTGCTTAGTATGTACAAGTGTGGTTTTACTTGTTGCTGCAACACTTAGGTATTCATAGGCTACTTGATTTATAGCTTGTTGCCCATCAAGACTTGGTAAGCTTACTAAGTCACTATAAAAACTATCAACATTTTTAAATGGTTTATTGATGAGGGCAAAGGAAAGGGCAATAAATTGTTTACTATTGCTGTCATAGCATTCAAGCTTTGCGCCATCGCTTAATTTAATGCATGTTTTAGCATTATCAGGCTTGTTTCCTGCTAAGAATATATGTAGACCGTTCCCGCTTTGGCTACGTTCTATAATAGCTCCCATAGGTTCACATATACCGACAATATAGCTAGCCGATCCTTTTAATGTATCGGTTGCATTATCATAAGCATTATCTATATCTAGGCAGGTTAAGGGGAAATCTAACTGATTAAGGAGGATGCCTATATTATCACCTTGTAAGCGTGATTTTTCCGCTTGTTCTGGTGTCATAGGGCTTTTTGTATTTGGTACTTTTCTTGTTCTAGTAACAGTTTCTTTTAATTCGTAAGTACAAAATGGCGCATCCATGTGTAAAACCTTTGGTTTTAACATGAAATGCATTTAGTATATTCATTTTATTAGGTACAAAACTTGTCAACGCTTTAAAATGCAAGCATACTATATAGGTGAGCCTTGTATTTTTTAATAAAATCTATTGTAATTAATGGTTTAAAGTATTATCAGTACATTAACCAACTAAAAACAATGTTAATTACTAAATACATTTCATATTTTTAAAAAAGAATGCTTGTAATCAGGTTTCCTGCCAAGAAAATGACTGGTTACAAGCACGATTATCTGCATATTTCAAAAAAATTTTTACAAAAAATTAATTAATTAAAAAAACTCTTAAGAAACAACTTTTTATACTGGTTTTTATTGATTTATAAACAGTTAAAAAAGTATAAAATTAAAGAAATAGACCTATTTCTTTTTTAGAAAATAAAATAGTATATTTTATCTAAAATAACTCTATATTTATAGATAGTTAAAACTCTATAACGGGAACATTCTACGCCCCCGTGTAAATCAAATCAATCCCTATTATCCATTAATGAATCAAGAATTGTATTTAGGTTCTTTTGTATATTTTTTGATGTCTCATCAATAAAAATAAAAAGACTAAGTACTTCACTTTGCTTTATATCAAGCTGCTGCCCACCTTCACCACTAGATAACAAGCATTGCAATGCTGTGGAGTAATTGCTAAGTACATAAGCATCATAGATAGTTTTTTCTATCATATCTTTGTTGGTTAATTCCATGTATGAACTTCCTTTAGTTTTTAACAAAAAAGTACCTATTTTGTTAAAAATATACATTTAATGATATATTTGTAACATTGGCATATAAGTCATTGAAATATAAGGGTGCTGTATAAAATTCCTAACACCTACAATGCATTAGGAAAAAGTATACAGGTAAATCAACCGCTTATAGAGTATGTACCTTTATTTGAACGGCTTAATAAACCCTCTTTATGCATCGCTGCTAGGTAATTTTGTGCTGTTTCATTTGCACATTGAGCTGCTGCTTTTACACCGCTTAATGTGGGCTTCACACGCTCATTTAGGACTGCATTTTTTATACGCTTGTAACGTGCTGCATTAGCTCCTTTAGTACCTGTATCTTGCGCCTTACCTTTTATTTTTCGATCATGTTTACGCTCTTGTTTAGGAGTGCGTTTAGCTATCTGTTTTATGCCTGTATTCCAGTCTAAAACCGCGTTAAACTGCGCCCCCTTTGTATGCGATATATTGTTGTGAGTAAAAGGCTTTTTTATGTTTTGTTGCTCCTGAATAGGAGTGCTTAGAGGGCTGCTTATAGGAGTGTTGTTTGCTGTTGCATGTGAGTCGTAAATATTGCCGTCTTGCGCTCTCTTATGAGAGTTAAAGACTGTTGTTATCACTAGCACAAGAAAACTAGAACCCAGCTCTAAAATTAGAGCCGAAATACTCAAGAAATAGAATTTAATTTTTACAGCATCAATTTTTAATACGTTTGCAGGAATAGAAAAAATAGGACTCACAGCAGCGGCAATACCACCACCAGATAAGAGAGCGTTATACTCAGAATCTAATATTTTTTTGTGCTCTAATAAACCGCTGTATCTTTCGTGTTGCCCAATCTTGACCGATAAAGGGTGAATCTGTGCAGATAGGGAATTAATGCGAGTGTTAGCAGGATCAATACAGTGGGTTTTGTAGTTAGGGGGGCATTTAGATAATGTGGTACGTTCTGCTATTAATCGCTGTTTTAGTTCGGCATGTTCCATTTTTAAAACAGGAATATTGAGAGCTGCAACACTTGCGAGTGCATTAATTTGTTGCGTGGTTTGATCTAATTGTTCACGTTTACGGTTTACTTGTTCGCTTGCTGCTGCTTTCTTTTCTTCTACCGCTTGAATGCTTGCCGAAGTAAAGCCGAATGCTGAAAAGCTAGATATTGCAGTAAGGCATAGCCAAAAAAGACCCGCAATAAGAGACATAAGCGCGTGCCCGCGTGACCATAGAACGCCGCAAAATATAATTATGATTAGTTTCAGTATGTCGAACGACACACCAATTATTGAGAAAACTACAGAATCCGCACCCTGAGAGAGTGACTGATATACAAGAAAATTAGCGGATATACCACAGGCAACCATAACTATGCTTGTTAATATCGCGATATTTTTTAAATTTATAGATGTCATGCGTTTAACCTTAAAAATTAAGTTTAAACACACTGAAAGCGGTTTTATTTTGTGATGATGCACCACCACAAACCTAGTTGATAGGCGGTTTTATGGTACAATTATGTCACGTTACAGACTGCTTGATCCAGTGTGTATCATAGCAATGGTTTAGTACCCATTGCGGAGCGTAGCGGGTAGTAAATCCGCTACGTTTTTATATCTTATAACTAACCCCTTACCTTTACAACTATTTTTTAGTTGCAGCTAAATCTAAAATATCCCCTTTACCTGTTAAAATCGCTAGGCACTGCATTATATTTTTTAATCCTGATACCTCACTAGACGGATAACGCGCTTTACCTTGCATATACATCTCTTGTTTTGTCCGCAAAATCAGCAACTGATTAGCCGTGATTTTTAATAGTTCTTGTTCTGCGAACTCTTTTAAATCACTTGTATCAGTTATTGTGGGTATCTCTATAAAATCCCCTAAATCACCTACTGCATCATCTTTGCTCTTAATATGACCTTGCACATGACCATTATCTAAATGTCTTTTTATGCTCATATGAGAAACATTTATACCCTTTGCTTTCACCCTTTCTTCTATCTCTTTATATCCCAGTCCACTGATAATAAGCCCATCAATAAAGCCCCTTTTATCATCATCTAATCCGCAAATTTTGCACGGTCTAGCCACCAGAAAACCCCTTTTTATTAAAATAACGTAACTTATAACGTAATTATAGTATATAAATACTTTTTTATCAGCAATATCTATTGCTGTCATTAAAAGAAAGATTTACCCGCGCCATTTGAATGTCAAGCCCCTGCCTATTTTCACCTCCCATAGTTCCTGATAAATCACGTATGATTTAGTATGTTATCACGCGCCATTTGCATGTCAAG
>Ga0193961_1000644_pt1 | contig 13112 bp, 10 predicted proteins | sample FB_4_MG_FD_140371 | JGI IMG/M metagenome (GOLD analysis project Ga0193961, IMG submission 140371) | Microbial mat bacterial communities from the Broadkill River, Lewes, Delaware, United States - FB_4_MG | ecosystem: Environmental > Aquatic > Freshwater > River > Microbial mats | place: USA...
CGACGACACGAAATATATACATCTGATGATAAATTACAGGTTAGAGATGATCCTATTTTAGATGCTTATCAAATCCGAACTATGGCAGATAATGAAGCTCTACTTCTGCTATCAAATAAAAAGCCCATGAGATTAAATATTTTAAGGCATTTTGAAAACAGGTTTTTGAAAAAAGAGCTTAAAAGACTACCTGCACAAGTCCCCTCCCTTAAAAGATTTAAACTTGAATATATAAGACTGGAAGGCAAACAGTCAGATCATAACGGAAGACCTAAAACAAGGGGGTCTAGGGGACGATGAGAAGAAGACTAACTTTAAGTTAATACTTTTAGAAAAAGTAATTTTATTTATATATATATTGTTTTCTTATATACTATATTTTTTTAGGTATAAAGAATTTATTTTTTTCTTTAAATTATTTGGTTTTATATTTCAAATACACAGAATTTTAAAAGGAATCTCTAATAATGAAAAAAATATCAATTATAGTTCCTATAATGGCAAAAAACATACAGAATCTTAATTCTTTTTGTTCTTGTTATAATAAATTAAGTGCAGAGAAAGATTTAAATATCTTTATTATAGATAATTCAGAAGATCATATATTTAATTATATCCAAAATAATTTAAATAAAAATATTTCTCATACAAAACCTGATGTATCTATAAAAAATGGTAAAAATAAAAAAATGATTAATGTTCAATCTGGAATAATGTTAGCAAAAAAATATAAATGTGATGTATCTATTTTATTTGACGATGATATGCGACCAACATTAAATAATATTTTAGATATTAAAAAAAGTATAAACAGAGGTAATATTTTTTGTTGCATGATAGATTATAAAACCCCCGATTTTTTTGATTTAATAGATCTATCTGGAATCTATTTAGTAAACTTTATTTTTAACTTTTCTCAAATATGGGGGAATATTGGTTTTGATTTATCCTTAATTGAAGCAGAGCACTTTGACACAATGAAGCTGAAGGACTCTATGTATGATGAATTAACATTAAAAATCTTTTTAAGAAGCAAAGGTGGTATAGACTGCTATTTTAACGAAATTCGTATACCAATGCTGAGTTCTCAAAGAAATATCTTTTCATTTTTAGAGCAAAGAATTAGGTATGCATATGAAAATATAGGTAATTTTTGGATAAATACTTTTTGCTTATCTATTATACCTTTATTTATTTCTATGGTATATTTTCTTGGGTTTAAATTTACGCTCAGTATATTCATTATTTTTTCGTTAATGATTATATTTATTACTTATACAAGTTCTATATTAAATAAATATGATAATAAATTTATTGCTTCTTTATTTTCAGTTATATGGTTTTATAGCTATAGTATAACTTCATGGATAGCAAACTTCATATACATTTTTGGTGGATATAGAAGAAATGGCAACTTAATTAAAAGGTCTATATAAATGAATTCAATGGATATTGATCATGCTCATGGTGGAGATGGGTGGAAACAAAGAAGTAGCTCATATTTAGAAGAAATAGGGATTATTTTTGGTGAATTTGGTTCGAATAGTGAATATAGTGAGTTAAGAAAAGTTATACTCCATATACCAGGAAACGAGCTGAATCTTACTGGAGATCCAAAAGAATTTGATTTCTATAATTTTCCTGAAAAGGAAAAAGCAAGAGAACAAATATTAAATTTATCAGATATATATCATGAAAATGGTGTCGATGTAGTATATCTAGATCCTTTAATCAAGCCTTCCCCAAATCATTTGTTTCTTAGAGATTTATTTACTATGACTCCTCATGGAGCAATAATATCTAGAATGGCAAGTAAAGTACGTGCAGGAGAAGAATTAGACATATCATTAGCTCTAACTAGAGAAAAAGTACCAATTGTAAAAACAATAATGAAAGGTTTTTTTGAAGGGCCAGATATATTATTTTTTGATTCAGATCGTGCATTTGTTGCTCAATCAGTTAGATCTGATAAAGAAGGGGCTAAACAAGTTATTAGCCTATTAAATGAAATTGGTATAAATACTATTGAAGTTCAAACTGTATATGGTTGTGGTCATTTAGATGGTGTTATAAGTTTATTAAGTGATAAATTAGCTTTAATACATCCTTATAGAGTATCTTACACAATATATAATGAGCTTATAAGTTCTGGTTATAAGGTACTTCTTCTTCCTGATGAAGATGAAGCATTAAATAATATGGCTATAAACATAGTATCAATTAACCCAGAAAAATCTCTAATTATGAAAGGAAATAGTAAAACAAAAAAATTATTATTAGAAAATAAGATAGAATGCCAAGAAGTAGATTTAAGTGAAATTAAAAAAGGTGGAGGTGGTATACATTGTATTTCTGGAATAATTAGTAGGGATTTAATTTAAAAAATTAGGATAATATTAAAAATGGCAAACCTTATATTTATTACTCATGCAAACGTAATAATTGATAAAGACATTCCTGTGCCTGAATGGTCGCTATCAAATATTGGAAGGAAAAAGCATTATAAATTCAATAACAATTCAATTGTATCTAATATTAATACTATATTTTCTAGTTCAGAAAAAAAAGCAATTGATGGAGCTGAAATATTAGCATCTCATTTAAAAAAAAGATATTTTATAATAAATAATCTGCATGAAAATGATAGATCTTCAACAGGGTTCTTACCTCCTGATGAGTTTCAAAAAACAGCTGATCTATTTTTTAAAAACCCCAAAATATCTATTCGAGGCTGGGAAAAAGCAATTGATGCTCAAAATAGAATATATAACACTGTTAAATCAATTATAAATAAGAATAAGAATAAGAATATCGCTATAGTGTCACATGGTGGAGTAGGAACACTATTGTTATGTAAATTAATGCATAAAAAGATAAATAGGCTTTATGATCAACCAAATAATGGAGGTGGAAATTATTTTATCGTAGATACCAATAATCTTAGTTTAATATCAGGCTGGAAGAATATTGATGAATAAAAATAATATGGTAGTAAGTTTAAAATCAGTGATTAATTTCCCCTTAAACGAAATAGGTCATAAAGGGAAAAATTTGAGTACTGTAATGTCCTTAAATATTAATGTACCTAGTGGTTTTTTATTAACATCAAAAGCTTATTATTATTTTTTAGAATTCAACAAAATTAAAAATCCACTATTAGAAACAATAGATAATTTATACTTTTCTAAAATTGATGTACCCGAATCAATTGATATTATTAACAACTTATTTAGTAAGTCTAGTATTCCTGAAAAATTAAAAAATGAGATCAATCTATATACTAAAAAATTAGAATGTGATTTATACGCAGTGCGTTCAAGTTCAACTGAAGAAGATAGTAATGATTCAGCTTGGGCAGGTGCATTTTTTACTGAATTAAATGTAGATATAGATAATCTTGAAGAATCAATTATTAATTGTTGGCTTTCATTATTTAACGAAAAATTTTTATACAAAATAAAAGATGGGAAAAATATTGATTTTTCTAAAATAGCTATGCCAGTTATTATTCAATCTATGGTTCAATCTTATATTTCTGGTGTTTCGTTTTCAATTGATCCTTCAGATGGAGATCTAGATATAGTTGTAATTGAATCAATATTTGGCTTAGGAGAAGCATTAGTATCTGGAATAACTTCCCCAGATACATATAAAATAACTAAATCATCAAAGATGATAATAGAAAAAAATCTTAGACATCAAGAAAAAGCTTTAATATATCAGGATAAAAAAAATAAATTATTATCAACTCATCTATTACAGAAGAGAACAAAAATATCAGATATTGAAATATATAATATTTTTGAAAAAACTATTTTTTTAGAAAATTATTTTAAGTGTCCACAAGATATTGAATGGGCTATAGTAAATAATAATCTATATATTTTACAATCAAGACCAATAACGACACTAAAAAATAATAAACCACAGAAAAATAGTGCCCTAGCTGTAATAAATGAGTTTAAAAAAGCCTCATATAGGAAAATATATGCTTCTAAAGGGCTACCATATATATATGAGGATATGATTATAAATCATTATATAAATTGGGATACTGTAATAATATGTATTAACAAAGGTGATATTGTATTTTCTAATCAAAAATCTTTGAATTTAATTAAACGTAATAACCTTAGAACTACAATTAATGAGCTAAATCATGCAAGATCAAATTTCGAAATAATATATCAAGAAATATTAAATACTGATATTAAAGAAGGTATCTTATTAATTCAAAAATTTTGTTCGTTGATAAATGAATATAGTAAATTTGATGGGAATATATGGTCTTTTGATAAAAAAGAAGTAATTCCACAAAATACAAAAGAATGTATAGATTATGTCTTCATCAATAAAAATATTTTAAGAAAAAAAATAGATAATGTTTTTTTTATAAAAAATTCTATACTAGGTAAATTAATTAAATCAATCTCCAATAAATACAATATAGAAGAAAATGAATTATATTACTATAGAATATCTGAATTAATAAATTTATTAGAGAATAAATCTGTGGTAATTAATATAAAAAAACGCTTACTAAATTCTTTATTATGCAAATATAAAAATAATGTATATTATTTAGATGATGAAGAAGCCTTATTTTCATATGATTCATTAAAAGTCAATCTGTTTAATAAAAATCAATCCTTTTTAAAAGGTATCCCTACATTAAAAACAAATTGTATTATAAAAGGGAAAGCTATGAAATATACAAGGGATTATAGCATTAAAGATACTATGATATCGATTAATGATAATTCTAAATATATTCTAATTACTGAAACAACAGATCCATCAATGGATTTACTAATAAAAAATTCAATAGCTATTATAACTGAAGTAGGTGGAATATTATCTCATGCTTCAATTTCTTCAAGAGAATATGGAATACCCTGTATAGTTGGGGTTAATGGAATAATGGATTTTGTTAAAAATGATGATCTTTTAGCATTAAATACTATAACTGGAGAAATTAAAATACTAGAAGAATCTTAAAATATTTTAGGGTAAATAAAAAATTTAGAATAGATTTATTAACTTTTAGAACCTATTTCTTTTATAACCATCTTTCTTAAATAAGTAGACATAGTCCGACCATCTAAGAAATTAATAAAAGCTTCATATTCTTCATCTGTAAGATAGGTAGAAACACATTTTTTTCTTTTTTGCTCTTCTTTTTTAGCTGGTCTCCCCTGCTTTTTTTCAGCTACACCTTTTTTTAAAATATTCTTTGTTTCATCATCGAAAGAAAAATCATCATTCATTCTTTTACCCATCCTAACTAATAAATTCTTGAATTGCCTGAAGCTGATCAAGTGGTTTTTTATAACTACTTTCTAAAAGCTTATTCTCTTTTATAAGGTCTTGAATAGAGCTTTTTTTTGTTATCATTTTTATAAATGCGGTGCTTTCTTTAAGTTCTAATATAGGGTAATTAAAGAAATTATTTAATACCTTACCCGCTTTTTCAAAATCCCCCTTTTTGGCTTTATTAATAATAATCAAGATATTTTTATTATATTGCTCTATCTCTTTAATACTTTTTATAGTTACTTGCATATCAAGGGGGGAACTATAAGAAACTGGAACAATTACCCATTCTGACAAACCTAAAACTTTAATAATCCTTTTATCAGAGCAAGAATTAAAATCATAAATTGTCGGGATATGATCAGGTATATTAGGGAGCTTTTCATTTTGGGCTAAATGTTTTGTATACCCATTTGGGAGAACTTTATCAATAGGACTATATTCATCATTAGTTACAATGAAGAAACCATAAGATAAAGCTAAAGCAAGGGAAATTGTAGTTTTTCCCTGTCCACCTTTGAAGTTAAAAATAGTAATTTTCATATTTTACTATTTTAGTAGGGTTATAAAGGGAAAGCAAGGTGTAAAATTTAAAAAAAGTTTTTTAACTTAAATAAAGTTTATAAAGTTATATCTATTTTAAAACTTTATAAAGTTTTAAACTTTTTTTAAATTTAGTATAAAGTCAATTAAAAATGGCTTACTTTTATTAGAACTTAGGCAGGTAATTAAATAATATTGACAATATTATTTTGTAGATTTTTAGATATAAATACAATTTAATTTAAGTAATATTATTTATACTTTATAAAGTTAAATAACTTATCTTAATATTTTAAATTCTCTTCAATATAAGTTGCTTCTTCTTCTTCAAAGTTAGGCAAAGAGCGAAGAATATTATTTATGTCATTTTGGATAGCGGGAGATTTAATATCCTTAATTCTATTATAGGTAAATCTACTATTTTTGTAATTTTCTCTTACTTCTTCAAAAAGATTTTTTATTCCTTCTTCGCTTAGATTTGCTAAATATTCTTCTTTTTTCTGCTTTATAAAGGCTTTTTGTAATAGAAGAATTTCTTTATCTTTTTCTTCTTCTTGTTTTCTTCTTTGCTCTTCTTTTAGTTGCTGAAGTTTTGCTTCTTCTTGCATCTTTTCAGACTCAGTTAAAGTCCCTGCACCATTTTTTAATAAAGATACTAAATAACCTTGTTCATTATCTCTTATTTTTTTTGCCTTTTTATCTCGCTTAAAGATTTCTAAAATACGCCTTAAAGCTTCTTCCCCATCTTTTTCTAAATAAGGAAGAAGAGTCATTTCTTTAATTCCTAATAACTCAAAATCTTCTATTATCTTTGGTTCTTTTACAGGTGCTGAAGATTTTATTTGAATATCAACAGGAATTTCGTTTTCTTCTTTTTTACTAATATCTTGCTTAATAATAATAAATCTTAAAGCATAAACTTTTCGCCCCCTTTTCTCTTCTTCAAGCTTAAAAGATAAATCTGATTTATATAAACCATTGCTATCTTTTTTGCTAAATTCTTTAAGAGCTGGAGCTATAACCCGTCTTTTAAAATTGGTATAGTTACTATATTGACCTTCTTCCAAACCAAGAATATTTTTAAAATTATCAAGTGTAAATTCACGAACTCCAATATTTTCATATTGCTTTAATAACCCATATATTCTTATAGTATGAACTCCCCTAAACTTAATAACTGTATTTAAGCGTTGAGTTGTGAATTTTTCTTTAAGAGCTAGTAAGTAAGGTTTTAATTTTTTTGAAAAAGACAATAAAATAATCCCTTCATTATCCTTATATTCAGCATCAGAAATCCATCCAGTAATTAAATAATCTCTCCCACCCTGATTTATTAACAATTCTTTCGCTCGAAGCCCCCTAAGAATACCCTTTATTTTATTATAAGATCCTTTGTGGTTTATACCTACAATTTTATTAAAATCAGATACTTTAATAACATAATCTTTGAAATCTTCATCATGAGGCTCAACCATTGAAATCATTATTAAAATGAGTCTTTGTTCGTAGAGTGTTAAAGAATAACGAGCTTCTACTAAACAATTTGATTGTGTTACGAGCTGGTTGTTTTTAGGGGCAACCATAACGCGATTCTCCATATATATTTTTTACAAGTTTAAAAGCACTACTATATATTTTTTATAAAAAAGTACAACTTTTTTTCTTGTACGCTTTTCGCCCCACATTTGTCCTTTTTAAATTTTAAATCTTCGTAAATCGCTTAAATATAGGAAAAAATCCTATAATAAAGTACAACTTTTTTTTTTGTACGCTTTTCGCCCCACATTTGTACGCTTTTCGCCCCACATTTGTCTTTTTTAAATTTTAATTTTTCATAACTTATTTAAATATAAGGAAAAACCCCCTAAAAGTGTACAATTTTTTTTTTTGTACGCTTTTCGCCCCACATTTGTACGCTTTTCGCCCCACATTTGTACGCTTTTCGCCCCACATTTGTACGCTTTTCGCCCCACATTTGTACGCTTTACTTTTTTGGAAGCCTTATTTTTAGCGGTTCTGAGGGGGGCTAAAACAATTAAAACAATTAAAACAATAAAACAACAACAACAAACAACTTAGGTAATAGTACTATTTGTGATTTTTTTGAATTTTGTTGTTGTTGTTTTTTTGGAAAGATTTTCTTGAATAAAAAAATCGGGGGATTTTCATACATCACATATTTAAATTTTTAGCCAGAATCTAAAAACGCAGAATAAGAGCGTTTAAGAGGCTTTAAAGAATTACAAGGTGTATTTATACCAAAAAGAAGAAAAAATTTAATATAGAGCGTCTGAGATATGTTTTTGAGCATATCTCTAGCTGATGGTTAGATATAAATTCTGGTCATTAAAAATTAATCAGAATAGAAAAGGGAGATAATAAAATTTTTTCTAGTTAAAAAATCTAAGTTATCTTAGGCAAAGTATTTTTAGAATTTCTCAGATAAAAACTAAAAAGCAGAATAAGAGCGTTTAAGAGGCTTTAAAAGATTACAAGGTGTATTGATACCAAAAAGAAGAAAAAATTTAATATAGAGCGTTTGAGATATGTTTTTGAGCATATTTCTAACTGATGATTAGATATAAATTCTATATCATTAAAAATCATTAAAAATTAATCAGAAAGAAAACTAGGGATAAGTTTTTTAAAATTTCAAAATAGATATTAAAATATTAGGCGTTATTTTAATTATTAAATTAATTATTAGATTAAATAACTACTAAGACAAGAGATCATAAAAAGACTAAAAAAATAATGTGTAAATCCATACCAAAGAAAACTAAAAATTTTATGATGATTTTTAAAACCTATATTTTTTATAAGTTTAATTTTTAATACTGAAATAGTTTAAAAATTATCACCTGATTATTTTATTTTCCCAAGCAAAAACCACTTAAAAATAAAGTCAGTTTTTTTATAGCTTAATCCCTTGATTTGACATAGGTATATTTTATATTATAAACAAGAATATGTTTGAGTTACGAAACATAAAAACGTAATAAAAGCAAGTTTGCATATTCGTTACGAAACCGTAACAGAAATGCGAACTTGTTCAGGGGGAAGCCCCCTAAAAACCCCCTAATAAAATAGATCGTTTCAATACCAAAATTTTAATTATTAATGCTATGGAAAAAATAAAATATGACTGCGTCAAGGGATGAACAAAAAAGGCGGGAATATATGAAAAAGTACCGTCAAAAAAATAAAGATATAACTAAAAGAGTAAATGTTACTCTCACAAATAAAGAGTATTCAGAATTAAAAAAGAGTGCTGAAAAGTTCGGAATTACCCCAACCAAAATGCTTAAAAATTTGGCTTTTGAGCATCTTGATAATCAAAATAAATACCCTTTTGAAGTCCAAAAATCTTTAAAAGAATTAGTGCATATTCTACGGGGAGTAGGAAATAATATAAATCAGATAGCACGGTATACCAATACTGCAAAAAGGGTATGGGATGAAGAAAAAGCACTTAAACATCTTGTCTTTTTAGAAGAGCAAGTACAGGCTTTTTTAAACAAAAAAAGTAAGTAAAAGGTTAATCTTTTAAGTCTTCATAAACCTAATTGATAAAGTGGTTTTTTATGATCATTAAATCTATGGCAAGAAAAAAGCCTTCATTTAGCCAACTTATAAAATATATGGAAAAAGAAGATGGGGAGCGTCTGATTTACCATAATTTTTATGGTGGGGATCATTTAGAATCTAATGAGATTATAAAAATCTTTGAAAAAAACGCCCAACTTCTCCCGAAAAGAAAAAATGGTAATTATCTTTATCATGAAATACTAAGCTTAGAAAATAACGGTAATTTACAAGAAAAAGAGCTTTATAAGATCATTTATGAACTTTCTAGTTTATACCTTGAAAAGCGAGCTAATAAACACCTTGGTTTCGCTGTATTACATAAAAACACAGATAATATTCATGTGCATTTTTGCATTAGTGCAAATGAACTAAAAAGCCCATCTAGGGTAAGGCTTCCAAAATCTAAATTTTCGACTATTCAGAAAAATTTAGAGAATTACATATTAGAGCATTACCCTAATTTAAATGAATCTAAGGTATATACAAAGACAAAAGATAAAGATCAGATTAAAACTTCAAATAAAGAACAAGAACTTAAAAAAAGAACTAAAAACCAAAGTAGAAAAGAAGAAATAAAAACTTTATTGCATGGAATATTTGAGCAAGCAAACACCAAAGAAGACCTAAATAATCTTTTAGAAAAATCAGGCTTTCGTTTTTACACTAGGGGTCAATACATCGGGATTATTGATCTTCAAAATAACGAAAGAAGACACCGTTTAAAAACATTAGGTTTATTACCCCACTATGAAATAACACAAGAACGCCTTGAAGAACTAGAAGAAGACAAAGAAACGAAAGATTATTTTAAAGAAACTTCTGCTTTGTATGAAAAAAGAGGTAAGCAATCAAGAGCAATTGAAGATTTAGATAATTTAAGAAACCAGCAGGTACGACAGCAAGATATAGAAGAAAAGATCATTGAAAAGCGTGATTATCCAAATCTTCAACAAGAAACAAGGGCTAGTATTGATCTAATTAAAAAAAGAGAAGAACCTGAGCAACATTACCAGCCCCCCGAAGTTCTAGCAAAAAATAAAGCTCTTGAAAATCTTGAAGCAATAAGAAAAGGGAAACCTGAAAAACAAGAAGAGCCTAAAAAACGCGAATATTTAGCTAACCGTTATATTAAAGAAGCTAGAAAAATAGAAGAGATCCCAAAAAAAGAACCTAAGCAAGAAGTAAAAAATAAAGAAAAAGCTAGACCAGAAAAAAATAATAGGCTTGATGAATTAAACAGAATTGCTAAAAATAATAATAAAAACAAAGAAAAAGATCTTTGATTTAATTATATTTCTAAATCTATGAATTCTAAGCAAGCAAAAAAAATCCCACTACCCGAAGTTTTAGAAAAATTAGGATATTTACCTAAAAAAAGGTCAAATTATGATATTTGGTATCTAAGCCCTTTTAGAGAAGAAAAGACCCCATCTTTTAAAATTAATACTAATTTAAATATATGGTATGACTTTGGAGAAGGTACAGGGGGAAATATCCTTGATTTATTTATGGGATTATATCAACTTAATATATCTGAAGCTTTAAAAAGAATATCTGATTTAAACGGATGTTTTAATTTTCCTGTTTTTACCCCCCCTAAAAAAGCACCACTAAAAGTAAAAAAACCTGTAATACAATCAGTAAAAGAAATACACAACCCTGATTTAATTAAATATTTAGAAAAAACTAGGGGTATAAATATTAATTTAGCTCGCTTATATTTATCAGAAGTACATTACCAACTAGGGGATAAAAAATATTTTGCACTCGGTCAGGCTAATATTTCAGGTGGTTTTGAGCTTAAGAATAAATATTTTAAAGGTGCAATAGGTAAAAAAAATATTTCTCATTTTTTAGGTAATAACAAAAATGGGAGAGTTGCTATTTTTGAAGGAAGTTTAGATTTTTTATCTTTATTATCTATTCATAAGATGCATACCCCACCGCATGATGTAATTATTTTAAACTCAGTTAGTTTTATCAATAATGCAATAGAACTAATTAAAAAGAATGAATATACCGAAATTCATACATACTTTGATAACGATAAAGCAGGGGATAAAGCTTTATCAAGTATAAAAAAAACCTTTGAAAATACTTTAGATCATAGAGATAGCTATAAAAAATTTAATGATATTAATGAATATTGGCTTGATAAAACAAAGAGAGTAAGAGAATTAAATAATATCCATCATAAAGATCATTGACCTGAACTAATAAAAAATATTTCAAAAGAAAAATAATAAATTTACCTATTCTTTACTATGCTTTATATATTATTTGTGTGAGTTTTAGGGTTTTTCATGGCTAGCCTTCTAGTTATCGGATTTAAAAAGACTCTATCTTGAATAGGAAAATTTTTTATGACGGGTATTTTTGATCCTACAAAATATCTTTTAAAACAAGGTGGTCGCCTTTTATTCCCTGAAGTTTTCGGACTTGGTAAAACAAATGCGAAATTTATGGGTAGATCTGAAAGAAAAAAATTACTCTCAAGAAAAAATACAGGGGTAATAGTTAATGGAAGTGATGAAAGATTATCTGCTGATGATTCTTACAGAAATTTAGCCTTTATCTCTACAACAGGTGGTGGTAAAACTAGCGGGTACATCATCCCAAATATTTTATATCGCTCTGAAGGATCTATGGTGATTACTGACCCATCAGGGGCTTTATTTACTCAGACTTCGGGAAGCCTTGAAAAAAGGGGCTATCAAGTAAAAATTTTAGATCCATTGAACCTTACTCAGTCTATTAGATTTAATCCTTTTTCTAATTTAAATAGCTATAGTGAAGTGGATGAAGTCGCCCATATTCTCGTAAAAACAGCGAATCCTAATACAAAAGATCCTTTTTGGAACAATGGGGCAGAAGCTATTATTTCTACATTAGCCCGCGTCCTTAGAAGACACCCAAAAGGCTATAAATACGCCAACCCCGCGAATATATTACATTTACTTAATAATTTTGAAGATGGCACACCCTTAAACGAATTAGTAAGTAAATACGCAGATAATCAAACTTATGATCAATATAAAGGGTTTATCAGTAATGCTCCTAATACCTTGCAGGGCTTACTATCAACGGCAAAAGTAAGCTTAAAAGCTTTCGCTGATCCTAATATTGCAAAGCTTACCGCCTATACTGATTTTAAATTTGATGAGCTACGAGAACAAAAAACCGCTCTCTATTTGATTTTTCCACAAAATAGACTTTCTTATTATTCCTTTTTAATGAATATTTTCTATACAAAATTATTTCATTATTGCTTAGATAATAAAAAATTTGATTACTCCAGCTTACCTATTTACTTTTTCCTTGATGAATTCGGGCATTTAAATATTCCGAACTTTTCAAGCATTATTACCACCACTAGACAAAGACGGATTTCTATTTCTATTATTTTGCAGAGTATCAGCCAGTTAGAAGCTCAATATGGTAAAAGTGAAGCACACACTATATTACATGGTGGGGTAGCTTCAAGAATATTTACTTCTGGTTTGGATACTCCAACAAATAAAATGCTTGCAGAAACTTTAGGAACACGACGACACGAAATATATACATCTGATGATAAATTACAGGTTAGAGATGATCCTATTTTAGATGCTTATCAAATCCGAACTATGGCAGATAATGAAGCTCTACTTCTGCTATCAAATAAAAAG
>Ga0193961_1000647_pt1 | contig 13076 bp, 16 predicted proteins | sample FB_4_MG_FD_140371 | JGI IMG/M metagenome (GOLD analysis project Ga0193961, IMG submission 140371) | Microbial mat bacterial communities from the Broadkill River, Lewes, Delaware, United States - FB_4_MG | ecosystem: Environmental > Aquatic > Freshwater > River > Microbial mats | place: USA...
CCTTCTACTTCACGACACTAAGCCCATAAAGTCATATGGAGTCAATACGACATATTGCAGAAAAATACATATTGCACGATAGTTGCCGCAACTTTTGCGGGAGCGCAACATGAGACGACAGGCGATGGCAGCTGCAATGGGAGTGATGGCGGTATTCGGAGCCCCTGAGAAGGCGCAAGCTTATGACATCGACTGCGCCATCATGCTCTGCATGGCGGGCGGCTTCCCCCCGAGTGCTGTCTGCGCGCGAGCCTACCGCACCATGATCCGTCGGATCACGCCCTGGCCGAGCTTGCCGCCCTTCGGGGTCTGTACCTTTGCCCATGTGCCGGTCAAACTCGGCGGGCCAGGTGGGGAGGGCGAACTCGACACCAACCTGCCGGAATATGAATGGTTGAACCGCACCCATGTGATTTGGTTCACGGGACGATCCTACAAGCCACGTGACGAGTCGCGTCAGTGGGACTGGTCGATCCGCTCCTGTGATCGCGAGAACCGGACCTGCCGCTACATTCAGCGGGTCTACGGATCCCACTCGCCCTGGCCCGCGACTTTCATCTCGGAAAGCGGTCAGGAGCTCGCTTACGCGTTTGATAGACCAGTTGGGTTGCGGGCGCTCCAAAAGCTGAATTCTATCACCCACGCGCATTTTTCCGCCTTGCAGAACTCGGTAGTACCAGCCCGTCCGACCTGTTTTCTGAAACAGATAGGCCATGCGCTTGTTGCCCGTGTGTTCGGATAGTTTCCAACAAGGTTGGCGACCCTGGCTGACTTGAACTACAGCCGTGCCCAGGCTCAGGATATCCCCGATGTTGAGTGTTTCTTCTGTGATCCCCGTGGTTGTGATGTTCTCGCCAAAAGCCGCAGGGATCGACCCTTTAGGGATCTCACCTTCGGTGATCCATGTTGGATAGTGATCTGATGCGTAGTGATGGATCGCTTTGTCAGACCCGCCATGGTGTTCCAGATCCGCCTGTGCATCCTTGACGAAGCCGTTTTCATCGATGGTCTGAGGTCCCGTGACAGCGGTCTTGCCAATTGCAGAAGGCCCGCGCCCCTCCCACCGGTGATGAACCTGTCCGCAGAAGATCCCGTCAATGATGGAGGATATTGTTGCTTTGGTCATGCGGACACCTGTTCGTGGCAAATCTGGTCTGCTTCCTTGGCTGACAGGGCGGTTTTCAGAAGGGCACAATAGGGGGCACCCTCTTTTTCGCCGTGGTGGCGGCATGTTTTGCAAAAGCCGAATTCGCGTCCGCCATTTTTGGCAAGCGCGTTTCGCAAAGTGCTTAAAAGGGCGCTCTGCAGGGCGTCGCGTTCACCGCTGCCAAGCGCGTTCAACGCATCCTCCATCGGGGCTGCCGATCCGGCGATGTCCTGACCTTTTGGTGTCAGCGCATAGCTTATGACACGCTTGTCCAGTTCGGAACGTTGCTCCTTCACATAGCCCTTTTGCAGCAGGGATTTGAGCGATTGGGTTGTGGTTCCGCGGGTGGTGCCAAGGTAATCCGACACATGGGATGGGCTTCTGGAAAACCGGTTTGCACGGGAAAGATAGCCAAGCACCGAGCGTTGGGTGGGGTTTAGATCCCCCGCCCAACCTGTCGCCGCATCCAGCCGTGCGAGTCGATTGATAAGCTCGCGAATTTGAGTGTGTGTTGTCATGCCTTCACTAGTATCGACTCGAAATTATTATTGCAATAGTTTCGAGTCGATACTAATAGTGAGTCGAAATCACTTGAAGGGATGCACCATGACCAGATCATTTTTCACACTCACAACCATTGCCTCGTTGCTCGGGGCCTCTGCTTTGGCAGAAGGCAGCCACGATCATGGCCATGCCATCAATCAAGACGGTGCAATCCTGTCCGACGCAGACACTGCAAAGATGGCCTCCTTTGATATTCTGGCCGCCCACGCGCATCGCAAAGGCAATGTGGTGACGTTTCATATGACGACAAATGGCGTTGCCGGTGCGGATGTTCCGGATGCCACGGGTGAGGTTGGGGGGGCGGATGTGCTGTCTTATGTCTGGCCAACGTCATTGGATCCATCCGCCGTTGGATTTGAAGGCGGCACCGGAATTTTGGCGATGGCAGCAACCAGCCACCCGGATTTCGACGACACACCGCTTTACGATGAAAATGGTGACGGTGATCCGGGAAATGACGGCATTGTCTGGCACAGCCATTGGGTTGTTCTGACTCCGACAGAAGCTTGCGGGCCGGGGGCGCTTGCGGTTCGCGACATCCCAGACGGGGAAACCCCGCAACTGCCGGCAACCTGGCCGGGCTTTCCCATCTTTCTGGACAGCCCCGGCTTCACCCCTCTGTTTGATGGACCGGAGATTGCGGTCAATGTGGGGTTCCGCAGCGATGTTGAGCTGGAAGGCGTCGCCTATGATGGCGTGACCGCAGCCTTGCGCGTGAATGCGAACATTCATTCGCCGCTGCTTTGTGTTGTGGATGTTTTAGACGTTGCCTCTGGCGATCTAAGCTTGTCCGGCAAAGTCAAATGATCAGCGCCGGGGCTGCTAAGCTGCGGCCCCGGTATCAGCCCAAGCAATGAAAGCAGGTGGGCTTCGGCACATTTTTCCGCGTAACCAGGATTGGATGAGCGCATCGCTAACTTGAAACGAAGCCGAGGAGTATGAAATCCAGGTCCTCGGACGAGGGAGCGTTGGGGAGCAGGTCAGGCGAGAAGAAGGCATTGGGGTCAACTCCCGTGGGGGAGCCAGCATCTTGCCGGTCACACTTCGATCAACTCGATCCGGTATCCATCCGGATCTTTCAGGAATGCGATGTTTTCACGCTCGCCTGTTTCTTTGGGCGCGTATGTCATTGGCCCAGGTGCGCGAGTGATCGTTGCTCCAATTTCATCCAGATGCGCGCATGCTGCATAGATGTCGGATACGCCCAACGCCAGATGCCCATAGCCCGTGCCATGCGTGTATTCCGTGTCATCCCAGTTCCAGGTCAACTCGATGGTGGGCGCGGAACCTTCTTCGCCATATCCCATGAACACCAGTGTAAACTGCCCTTCGGGGAAGGTTTCGCGTCTTAACTCGCGCATTCCCAGGGCGGTTTCATAGAATGTGATGGAGCGCTCCAGATCCGCCACGCGCAGCATTGTATAGAGGATGCGCGTGGGAAACTCAGGTGCCTTTTTCTGCGTTTGCATATCAGTCTCCTTTGGAATTTTTCCTTGAGGGCGTCATTTGTAGAAGGGCGAATGCACGTTCCTGCTGGCCGCTTCGGTTGAGGTCGCGTCAAACACGCGGGTGTAGAACGCCGCGTTCATTGATTTGGCGGTCTTGGGAAACGTTTCGATGGCAAACGCCTTGGCGTTTTCCAGCGTGTCGAAGGCGTCGATGCCGCCGATCGTGTTCGTGTGAAGTCCGCTCAGCCAAGTTTTTGAAATCAGGCCGCCGACGGTCTTCAGTGTGGCGTTTCGTTCACGCCACGGTGCCTGGTTGAAAGGCACGTTCGCCTGAACTTCGGTGTAGACGAACGCCCCAGGCCGCAGCTTTGCCGGGTTGCCAAAATAGGGCGACTGGATGTCTTTGCTTGCCTCGCGGACCACCAGGGCGTCAAAGATACGGGCCATCTGACCCACGCCAAAGGACTGTCCGATCTCCGGGAGGATCTCTGTGCAGAAATGCTGCGCGGCCTGCAAACTGTCGAATCCGCACACGCCGGCGGTCACGCTGTTGTCGAGACCAGAGAGCCAGGTCATGCTTTGAAACCCGGAGGCCGCAGAGATTTGTGCGTTCAATGCGTTCCAGGGCAGCCGAGCAAATGAAATGTTGAACGGGAGTTCCGAGTAGACAAGTGCTTGGGGTTCCATTGTCGCGCCATTTCTGTCGTTTCACGTTGTGAATGACCCGCAATACGCGGGTCATTCCGGTCTTGCGTGCATGCCTCAGGCCGCAGAGATGTGCATCGCTGCTTGAATGAACGGCAGGCGCAGAACCTGCCCCATGCCTGCCCAGCATCCGTCGTTGACGTGATTAAAATGCGCCCAGTGGTTCAGCCGTCCCTCGTAGGGTCCCACGACATCGTCGACGATGGTCCCGATGTCAGCGGCAAGCGCTTCGCGGGTCGTGGTGTTCAAGGCGCCCTCAGGCGTTGTCACGAAAATCAGGACTGGCGGTTCATCGGAGACCTTGCCCCCGACATAGGTTGCGCCGGCCGGAAGTTCCGTGAATTGCGCCCAAACCAGCGATTGCGCACTGTCACTGTCCAGCGGCGCGCCTTCAGCTTTGAGAACGGCATCTGAAAGGCGTTTGATCAGCGCGTCTTGTTTCGATTTGGACAGGGCCCCCTTTTGGGCGGTAACTTGGATGAGAGGCATTTTGTTCTCCTTGTGGGGATTGAGTGTTGTGGTCGTGACCGGTTTTGGGTCCTGCCGGCCTCAAATGGGCGGCGATGGTCAGAGCAGATGGAAGCTGATGATTTCGGTGTCGCCGGGCATTTCCAAGGTCACCTCGGCGGAGGCAGGGCGAAAGAAGCTCTTGCCCTGCGGAATGATCTGCGGATCACGTCCATTCACTGAAATCGTCACTGTCCCGGATGCCACATATCCAAAGATCGGCATGGTGGCCGTCTTGGTGATGCGCTCGCCTGCGGCATAGGTTTCCGAGTAGGCTTCGATTTTCGACACAGTGACACCATCGAGTTCCGCGGTCGGAAACGAGCGCCGATCAATCTGTTCGGTCAGCGGTTCTTCGAAGCGGATGAAGGGCTCTCCCTCCTGCTGAAGATTGAAGTCCGTAAAGACCGCAACTTCACTGTCCGACGCGTTGTCGAAGTGCAGAATTCGAGGGCCAGACGGCTCAAAGAACGCGTCACCGGTTTTCAGGATTTGTGGGGCCTGACCTTCCACCTGGTAGTGGATGGTGCCCTGCGACACATAGCCAAACACCGGCGCATCATGTGTATGGGTCGGGCCGACCTGTCCCGGCAGGAAGTGGAAATCGCCAATCTCGACCAGATCGACAATGCGCGGCTCGATTTCGACCGACAGCAGGATTTGCCGGTCTTCCGCCTGGGAGCCTGCCACGGCCATTGATCCGGGCAAGATCAGGGCTGCCGTCAGGAAGTAGGGTGCAAAGGTGCGCATGTTTAGTCCTTTCAATGGTGAAGGCGCAATTCCTCGGCCCGCAGGAAGGGCCTTCACGACCTTCCTCGGGATTGCGATGTATTCTTGGTTTAGAGTGTGGTCGCTCTCCATTAATAGAAACCGATTGCTCTTTATGCAAGCAAAAAAGAGCGACCAGTGTCTGTGGGGGATCAGCCTAACAGGGCATCAATATTTAATGCACTTATTCAAAGACTTAGGCGCTCACTGCATCGCTTTGACGGATGCTGAGCCGCAAATGCCGGATGCCGACGTTCCGTGGTTGGCACGGACCTGGGGTCTAGAATCGCCCTGAGGAAATGGCTTCGCGGATCGACGCCGTGATGTCCGAGGCCAGGTCGGCATCTTGCACGGCGCGCGCCATCAGCACGCCGCCCGCCAGCATGGCCAGCAAGGTCCATGCCTGCGCCCGGTCGGTGTCCCCGCCCTTCTCGGGCAAGCGTTGGGACACGATCTGAGCCACTTTCTCCAGCTCCGCCTGAAAGACCTGTTTCGTGTCTTCCGGTGCCCGTGCAACTTCCGGAGCAAAGGCCGGCAGCGGGCAGGTGTCCTCCGGACAGTTGAGCTTTACGTCGCCGAAATAGAACTCGGCAAAAGCACCCGGCCAGCTCTCTCCATGAGCGTCCTGGGATTGCTGTATTCCAGCCGCCAGCTCTTCCATTCCTTGTTCGACAATGGTGCGAAAGGCTTCGGCCTTCGAGGTAAAATTGCTATAGAACGCACCGTTGGTAACACCGGCCTCTTTGGTCAGCCCATCAATGCCCAATCCATCAAATCCCTGCGCCCGGAACCTGCGTCCGGCAGCGTCCAGCAACTTGCGGCGCGTTTCCTGCTTGTGTTCAACGCTATAGCGCATCGGGACCCTTTCATCAGCCAGTTGGTCGGGTGCTCTGTGTTCGCGAGTTCACCTTTAGAGAGCAGACATTACCTAATTGATCGGCCGAAAAAACTCAACCGCTACAGGCATTCTTCAAGCACAGGGAGCTGCTCCTTTTGGCGCGAATACCATCGGGTTTCAAAATTGCTGTTGATTAAAGAGTGATCTATTTCTATATAAAGAGCGACTAGGATGTAACAGAACCGTCCTTGCGGGGCTGTCTGGTGAAAGGACCGGGTTCGGAACCGGCATTTCGCGGACGTCGCCACCACCGCCAGGCCGGTCGCAACCGAAAGGGGATACTCAGCCATGACCGAAACAACCGCGCTCACTCAGGGGGTTCATCATCTTGGTTTGACGGTGGAAGACCTCGGGCCTCCGCTTGAGTTCTTTATCTACGCGCTCGGATTTCGGCAGGTCGGAAAAGACCCTGAATACCCGGCCGTATTCTTGTCGGATGGCAGTTTTATTCTGACTCTATGGCAGGCAACAGCAGCCCCGCCTGCCATCCCGTTTGACCGCAAGAAGAACGTCGGCCTTCACCATCTGGCATTATAGGTCGCCGATAGGTCCGAAATCGAAACGATATACGAAAGGCTGACGGGCTGGCCGGGTGTGACGATGGAGTTCAAACCGGTGCCACCGGGGCCAGGCTCAAGGGCGCGACACTTCATTTGCATCATTCCCGGGGGCATCCGGGTGGAGTTTTTTGCTCCGGCATCAGATTAACGAAGGAGCATGGCTTTGAAAATCAGGAACGTCGTCATAACCGGTGCCAACCGGGGTATCGGATTGGAGCTTGCCCGCGCCTTTCACGCGGCCGGGGATCATGTGACTGCGATTTGCTGGACCACTTCCGACTCCTTGACGCGCTTGGGCATTCGGGTCGTTGACGGGATTGATCTGGCAGATCCCGATGCCATCGCGAATTTGGGTTCGGGATTGGTGGATCAATCAATTGATATCCTGGTGAACAACGCAGGCTTGCGCACATTCGAGACCTTTGATGATCTGGCTGCGGACCGGATCTTGCATCAGTTCAGGATCAATGCGCTGGCTCCGCTTCTGGTGACCCGTGCATTTGCCGACAAGCTGCGGGACGGTGCCAAAGTTGTCCTGGTGTCCACCAGAGCGGGGTCGATTGGCGACAATACCAGCGGTGGCGAGTATGGCTATCGAATGTCGAAATCGGCGCTGAACATGGCTGGCGTGAACCTTGCGCAGGACATGCGATCACGCGGCATCGCGGTCTTCATGCTTCATCCCGGCTTTGTCAAAACGGATCTGACCGACAATCAGGGCTTGGTCAGCGCCGCGGAATCCGCGGCCAAGCTTGTTGCGCTGACAGATCAATTGGGCCTTGCGGAGAGTGGCCGGTTCTTTCACGCGGATGGGGGCGGGCTGCCATGGTAGAGGATAAGACCGCAACGCCGCCGCGCGGCTGGATGCAAGAGGGCAGCCCGTTTCATGAGGGTGAAATTCAAGTTCAGGCGCGGCTAGGTGTACGTGAGCGTATGGAGGGGATCGGTCGAAAGGTGATCCGTGACCACATGCCCGATCAGCATCGGACATTTTATCAGCAACTGCCGTGGATATTCATCGGAGCCGTCGATGACCTCGGCCAACCCTGGGCGAGTGTCATTACCGGGGAACCGGGGTTCATATCATCGCCTGAGCCAACATCCTTGCACATCCATTCCACCCTGATCGAAAATGATCCTCTGACCGTGTCGCTTCAGGCGGGTCGGCCGGTCGGGCTGCTTGGGATTGAACTGCCGACGCGCAGGCGAAACCGGGTCAATGGCCATATTACACAGGTCACGTCCGAAGGATTGCAAATAAGTGTCACGCAGAGCTTTGGGAACTGCCCGAAGTACATCCAGGCACGAAGTGCGGAGGGGGACAGGCCAGAGATCAACCAGGTGGCTTCACCGATCTTGGCGGAGCATTTGTTGCCGCATGACCGAGAGTTGATTGCCAATGCGGATACGTTTTTTGTCGCCTCCTACAGTGGTTCCAGTCGTGGTGCCTCTGCTGGTGTCGATGTGTCCCACCGTGGCGGAAAACCTGGCTTTGTCAGGGTTGATGATGACGGGACTCTGACCGTCCCGGATTTTGTGGGCAACTCATTTTACAACACCATCGGCAACTTGATGACAGCACCACAGGCTGGGCTCCTTTTCCCCGATCTACAAACGGGGGATCTGTTGTATTTGGCTGTCACGGCCGAGGTCGTCTGGGAGGGCCCGGAGGTCGATGCTTTTCTGGGGGCTCAGCGGCTTCTCAGGTTCCGGGTGAAGCGGACGGTCAGGTTGAACGGTGCGTTACGGGCGAAATGGCAAGATCCTGAGCTGTCACCGTTTCTCACCAAGACCGGGGAATGGCTGCGTCAGTCGTGAAGAAACACAGCAAATAGCTGGGTTTTCTCAATTCGAAACTGGATCCTGCAAGCTAGGATGCAGTGCCTTTGTTAGCCTCTACTCCGTCAGCCGTAGACCATCACGAGGACAAAAGAAGGGCAGACACTGCCGACCTTTTTTGGGAGCGCCAATACCTTTATCCGGGTTTGATCGCACAGGTCGTTAGAAGAGAAACAACGACAAGAACGACACGAGTTGTGTTTTTTATGGTGAAACGAAAAACAGGCTGGCCCTTTCTGGAAGGGTATCTGAATGACGGTAAGCAGGAGATTCACCTGTTCACAGATTATCGTTGGAATGATGGCTCCGTGAGCCGCCGCTGGCATGTCCATCCCGAACGCTTTAATATTGTCCTCGCCGTCGTGCGACCGATATCACTCAAGCTGCCGGGCAGAGAGGATCAGTAGGAGAACCACTCCGCGTGGCACATGTTGCCCTCGTAGTTGCCGTATTCGCCCATGATGTTGCGGGAATAGATGTGTCATAGGCCACCGCTGGTCGGGTAGGCAATCTCCTGACCGCTTCCCGAGACGAAGGTCGCGTGTAAACCGTTCCCATGACATATTCCTCCTATTAGATAACTCATTGCTTTCTAATAGGAGTCGCACTTCAAAGTAGCGCACACCCGTGTGAACTCAAGTTAGGTTGCGACATTTCTCTATCCTAGTTTTCTAGTTTCTTCGGCGAATGCCTCTGTTGGTGTTCGCCATCCAAGGCACTTTCTGGGGGTGCCATTCAGGCGGTCACAAATCGCCTTCATATCGCGGTTTGAGAGTGCAGCGATTGGGGTGTCGCGGGGCAAGTACCTTCGTGCTCGTTTGTTCAAGTTTTCAACGGACCCTTTCTGCCAGGGGGCCTGCGGATCACAGAACCATGCACTCGTTCCAATTCCGGCTTCCAGCTTCCTCCAGCCTGAGAACTCAATTCCTCGATCAAATGTTATCGATTGCCTGGCGGTCTGGGGGAGGGGCTCCATCACGTTCATGAGTTTCGCAATGAAGTGTTTCGAGCTGCGGTCATTGTTGCGGAACAAAACTGCAAATCGGGTCTTTCGTTCGACCAACGATGCGACGTTTGCTTTCCCGTGCTCGCGCCGGAAGATCATCAAATCACCCTCCCATTCTCCAAATGTCTCGCGGGATTTGATGTGATCAGGCCTGTTGTGGATAGAGCGCTCCAGAGGAAACATCATACCGCGCGGTGTTCGGGCATAGCGCGGTTTTCTCTTTTTGCGGCGCTCAGGAAGAAAACGCGCCAACGCTTGTGACTGACCATCCGGGCTGTAGATATAGGCATAAATGGTTTCGTGACTGACGGACGCCGTGTGGCCTTCAAGCTTTAAACGACCGGCAATCTGTTCAGGTGACCAACCTTCTTGGAGCCGATCAATCACAGCGTCCCGAAGCTCAGGATTACGCACCAGTTTGCGCCGCCGCGCACGTCGTTCGGCTGCCGACTTCTGCGCCAGCATCCCGTAATAGCCATTCAGCTGGGGCAGTTCGTCGTCCTTGAAGAAGTTGCGCTTGATCTACGATACACGGTTGCACGATAACGGTTTATCCGTCGTGCGATCTCAGTCACTTTGACCTTTCTGTGCAAAAGATCTTCGATTGTGCGCCGTTCGGCTAGATTCAACTCAGTGCGTTTCATAAACTGATCTCCTGACTTTCCAGTAGGATAAAGGAAAAGTCGCTTCCCAGTTTAGAATGTGCCCCCGTAACAAGCATAGAGACGCATAAGGTTTATTATGTTAATAATGGAGCGGTCAGTTGAGGCAAACCTAAAACAACGAAATGTGATTCGAAGCCTACGAAATACAAAACCAACGGTCACTGAGACGTGGAATTTGACAGCTTTTCTGTGTAGTAGTGACATTGTTTTCCGAACATATCGAAAACCGCTATGATTGGATCGGCCTCGATTAAGCCAAACGCTTCAACAAGGTGCGAGGAGTTCCAGTTATGGTACGTTATACCGTCTAGAACATCAGCTGAAACCCTGGACACCTCACCGCTGGCGCGATGAATTTCATAGAAATCCGCAGCGTAGAGGATTTTTTTGTTAAGCCGCTTTTCTATATCCACTTCACCAAATGGCGACACAACTTGGTACTCGAATGTGCTCCAATCGTCTAAGAAATTTGTGATTTCTACGACCCGGGCGACATCGCGGGCAAAGCCGCGCATCACGCCTCCACTCTCATAATCATAAAGCAGCCTGCGCCTTTCTCTCTCTAGCGCATCCACTAGGATAGAATGGAGATGGTTTGGGGAAACGTCGAGTTGTCCAATCAAAAGGTCTATATTCGCGCCATTAAGGTATTGGTGTGCCAGGCCATTCGTGAATTCTAAGACACGTTTGCCGATGGAAGCTCCTGACTTCTGCCCAACTTCGTCGGCGATCTGCCGCCAGGATAGCCCATGAACATAGTGTTGTTTGAAGGCATCTACTGCGGAGATGCGTTTTTTGTTACGTTCTCTGTTTGCCTGCTTCGCGGCGATAAATTCCCTAAACACATGGTCAAGGTTAGCATTGTCGGAAACTTCCGCCTCAACCGAAATACTTACTGTGACTTTTTCGATGAGGCACTTCCCATCGACTTCGACGAGTCTATAGGTCGATTCACTTTTTGCTGCGACGAAGGGGAACGACTGATCCAGTATTTTTCGCATGCCAACTCCAAATCGAACACGTTGTGAGGGTTTTGGAAGAGAGCAGGAAAACAAACCGACGTAAAGGATCGATCTGTGTTCACGCGTCGAAAGCCCGAAAACCGGCGGCCACTCAGTTCATAGTATCGCAATCTACGAGCGCCCATGACGGCAGAGCGTCCAAGTAAAGCAATTCATCTCTCAACAAGGGATCCAGAGCCTCAGGCAATAGTTTTCGCAGCAACCGCCATTCAGGAGAAGACTCGTCTTTTTGCTCGGCAGTCGCGCGACGTAAATGCTGGCCAACTGCTGTGTCTAACAGAGAATGCATCGCCGTGTTTCTTAGAAGATGCTCTAGGAGATCAGCGTATTGTGAAATGACGCCGCCACGTCCGCTAGGGCCCTCATTAAGTTGGCTATTTAGCATTGCCACAAGGTTTTGGCGGGTCTTTAGGTAGTTTTCTTCGCGGCCGTTTGCATGAGCGACGATTGAGAAAGCCGCCGCAACTAGAACGCTCGCGTCCCGGTCCAATCCGTTCAAAGGCGAGTACCGTTCCCAGTCATTCAGCGCGAGAAACCAAGGTCGGCGCAGCTGCTCAATGTCCCGAAGACGTGGCCCCACCAATTGGTCTCTAAAATAGGGCAGCTTGGACCGCGGAAAACTCAGCTCATCGAACCGAACTAGCTCGGGACCAGTAAGGTCAGCGCCCTCTGATATGTGGCAGCTCAAGACAAATGTGCCTTGCTCTCGCGACGCTTCAATGGCCGGAACATCCACTACAAATGCGTTTCCGCGATGTCTGCGAATGACATCCCTAAAGCTCTGTGGCAGTGATGAGGCGGTATCCAATCCGAACAGCACCCAAATTAGCGGGATACCCTCTCTTTCGTAGTGTTTGCATCTCGCAGAAACCTCGGTCTGAAATGTTCCTGACATCTGAAATTCTACAGCAAACGGGCCAAAGTCCTCCCATTCAACATATATGTCCGGAAACCGTCCGTGCTGGCTGTCGGTCGGCGCCAGGTATTCCGCGATCGTGTGGCCAATGTAACGAGGGTCCAGCTGAACAAGTTCCGCAATCTGTTCACACATAAGCCGATGGAACCGAGATTCTTGTCTACCTTGGTACTGAGAGGCTCTGACCTTATCGGGATCTGAGTTTTTGCCATTGTACCAAGGGCAATTGGGATCGCTGTCACTGTAGTGTTGGAACAACGGTTGGGGAACGCCGCCGCGCCGCGCACTACGAATATAAACACTGCTGTTGCACGCCATACAACGAGCCGACAGTCCCTCGGCGCCACCACGAGCATCGGTTATCCGGTCTCGCAACATCCCCCAGCGATCTTCAGTCATAGCCAAAAGATCCGAAGCGGTCACGATACCAATGCCATCGATGATTGCCGCCTCAACTATTCGTTTTGGTTTACCTGCCATGAGGCCGTCCGCCCGCTCCTTTTACTCATTAGTCCAACTTGCTTCAGTATCGTGCCCCGCGATATGGCGCGGGGCAATCTCTAGCAAGTTGGTTTCATACACCGGTGACAGGACCAAGCGAACCGCATTCCATGCCAAGAGCGGTCTTGCCGAACCCAACTAGGTGATGCTGTCCATGATTGCTTGTACTTCATCCAAATGATGGGAAGCCCGCCTTGCATCCCGAAAAATCAAAGCCTCAACTGCCTGCTTGGGCCTTTCCGTTTCGACAGAGTAACCTTCGTTTTTCGCCCAACCATGCAGTCCAGCCGCAAACCGCTGTTCCGTTTCTTCGTCCAGCGACAAGATCATTGGGTCTGACCCCAGTTCCATTTTTAGGACACGCCACCCCTTCACCATCCCGCCTCTCCAACCTGGTTGAGCCCGGGCGTTTTTTGCGCGCTTAGGCTCTGATGTGAGATGAACATGCAAATAAACCTCTGGATCATCCACGTCGATGAGCGTGAGCGCCAGATCCAATGCCTCGCCAAGCTTCCCGTACTTACTGACAC
>Ga0193961_1000648_pt1 | contig 13074 bp, 12 predicted proteins | sample FB_4_MG_FD_140371 | JGI IMG/M metagenome (GOLD analysis project Ga0193961, IMG submission 140371) | Microbial mat bacterial communities from the Broadkill River, Lewes, Delaware, United States - FB_4_MG | ecosystem: Environmental > Aquatic > Freshwater > River > Microbial mats | place: USA...
TCTATGATGTTTACAGCAGTACAAAATTCGATAAAAAAAGATTCAGCATGGTTTAAAACTATGATTGATTCATCAAGTAAAAACTAAATAGGATAGAAAAGTATGGATCAAATTTTAAAGTTTATAAACAATTTAAATTCAGCACAAAGAGCAGTTATAATAGGGGGATTTTCTGTATTATTTTTATTTTTGATTGGATTATTAATTTATTCAAATATAAAGGCACAGGATGAAGAATTAAATTATACAATAGCAAGTAACTTAACAAAAGCACAAGTTATGCTAGCAAGTAATGAACTTGATGCTGCTACTATTCCTTATGCAATAGTAGGTTCTGGAAACAATTTAACACTTAAAACAAATAAAAATAATATAAATATTGCTAAAATAAAATTGGTTACGAGCGATGCCGCAACTACAAAACATACAGGATGGGAGCTTTTTGATAAAAGTTCATTAGGAACAACAAATTTTGAAAATAAAGTCAAATATCTAAGAGCTTTAGAGGGAGAATTGGGTCGTTCTTTGGAATCTATTTCTGGAATATTATCTGCCTCTGTCAAAATAGCTATCCCTAAAGAATCTGTATTTACAGAAAGAAAAACAGATCCAACAGCATCTGCTGTTTTAAACTTGAGAGAAGGAACTGCTTTATCTCAAAGACAAATAGAAGGGATCAAAAACTTTGTAGCTTCTGCAATTCCAAAACTCAAGCCAGAAAATATCAAACTTATTAATCAAAATGGTTCATTATTAGAAGATAATCTTGAAAGTATGGAAAGCATAAAATATATTGAGCATGAAAAATATAAAGTAAAACTAGAAAATGATTATGAAAATAAAATCAAAGATCTATTATTGCCTTTTTTAGGTGATCAAAGAGTTGTAGCTAAAGTTTCTGTCGATTTAGATTTTACAAAACAAGAGATAAGTCAAGAGATATATGAGCCAGAGGGAACTATAAGAAGTCAACAAACTACAGAGGTAGCAGCACAGTCTGATTCTAAAGAGCCTAAAGTAGGTGGAATCCCTGGGGCTGAAGATAATATTGAAGATCCTGACAATCAAAATAATTTAAAAATAACAAAAACTTCTAAAGAGGAAGCAAAAAATGTTACAAATTATGAAATATCCAAAAAAGTAATTAGTCAAAAAAATAATGCTTATGCAGGTATAGCTAAAATAACAGCAGCAGTTACTTTTGATTCTGCAGTTTTAGAGAAACAAGATAACAAAAAAGAGTTCTTAGAAAGTTTAAATTCTATCGTTGAAGATGCAGTGGGGTATCGTGAAAAAAGAGGTGATAGTGTTACAGTCAAATCTTTTAGATTTATAGGATTACAACCTTTTGGAGAAGCAGCTGTTGCTGTTGCATCAGATGATGATACAGGCTTGAATATGTTATCGACACAATCTATTCTAAAAGATTATGGTGAGTATATTCAATATTTTATAGCTATGATATTATTATTGATATTTTACAAAAAATTTATCTCTAATAATGACATTCAACTTGCAGGAGATGGGGAAAAAACAGGAATTACAGCCAATGGCGATTATGAAGAACTGTTCGATGAGTTTGATGTAAAATCAGAACAAAATAAACTCAAAGCGAAAGTCAAGAGTCAAATACTGAGTAATCTTGATGGTTTAACAGCAGAAGAATCTGCAAAATATGAGGTATTGATAGATCAAATGGAAAAAAGTATTAGCGACAATCCTGCTGATATTGCACAGATGATATTGATGTTATTAACTGAAGGCGATGAAAAATTCAAACGTTAAACTAGCTAAAAAAGGGATAAATATATGGTAAAAGATACAACGAAAGCTGCTTTAGAAAATATGCCAATGTTAGATAAAATTGCACATTTTTGTGTACTTATTGGTGAAGAATCGACTGTTAAAATATTTCAGAGTTTACCTGCTGATATTGTAGAAGATTTGTCAGTTGCTATTACTCAAATAAAATCTATCGACAAAGAAAAATCTCTTGGAATATTAGAAGAGTTTCATCTCTATATTCAATCTAGTTCTTATATAAGTTCGGGTGGATTTGGATATGCAAAAGATATTTTGTACAAATCGTTAGGTAAAGTTGAAGCAGACAAAGTACTGGCTCGACTCGCTCGACTTCAAGAAGCAAAACAATCATTTGCCTATCTTGAAAATATCGATCCGAAGCAATTGGCTGATTTTATCAAAGATGAATCACCACAAACTATTGCGGTTGTTTTGGCACATATGGATGCAGAAGATGCTTCAGCTGTATTATCAAAATTAGATGACACCTTAAAAGTAAAAATATCTATGCAAATGGCAACTATAAAAGATGTTTCACCGAGTATTGTACAGTCTATGTCAAAAGTTTTGGAGAAAAAACTTGAGTCATTATTGGCTTCTATTGTTACTGTTGGTGGGGTGAAAACTGTAGCGGATATGCTCAATAAAATGGGTGGTAAATCTACAGAAATTCTTGAAAATATTCAGGGACTCGATCCTGCTTTGGCAGCAAAGATAAAAGAAAATATGTTTGTATTTGAAGATCTCTTGGCATTAGACAAAAATGATATTATGAAAGTATTGGGAAATGTCGAAACAGAAGATCTTACTATTGCTCTTAAAAATGCTACAGAAGAAGATATGGCTATCATTATGGGGTCTATGTCACAAAGAGCAAGAGATAGATTTAGAGAAGAGTTTGAGATGTTGGGTCGTACAAAAATTAAAGATATTGAAGATGCTCAAAGAAAAATACTTGATGTTGCGATGAAACTACTTGAAAGTGGTGAAATAGAACGAATAGAGGATGATTAGCGATGTATAGTAATAATGTAAACACAACTTCAAAAGTAATAAAAGCAAACACTGATACAGTCCCTTTTGAATTAGGTACATTTGTGACAAATGACCAAAATCAAAATGCAAATATGAAAAATGTAGCAGTGCTCAATGACAAATCAATCAATGGAAATGTAGACCCTGTTTTAGCAGAGATAAAAGTACTTCAAAAAAACTTAACTCAAATAGGAAAAAGAGTAGAATCTATAGAAAGAGATGGTGTCAAAGGTAGAGATCTTGATCGTCAAGTGGTCAATGCACTTAAAGATCTCAAACAATATTCCACTTTTTTTGAACAAGCTGTATTTCAGATGGAGACAAAACTTGTCAAGACATCATTTTCTATTGCCAAAAAAATTATTGGGATAGAGCTAGGTGAAAACTCTGCTTTGATTGCCCAAGAGACCATAAAAGGGATGATGGACAAAATAAAAACATCTTCAAAAGTGACTATTCATCTCAATCCAAAAGATTATATTATACTTAAAGATAAGATAAAATTTGATAATTATGTAAGTGTACAAGAGGATCCAAATGTTACAGCAGGTGGTGTGGTAATCGCAAGTGATTTAGGTAATTTTGATGGTAATGTTGAGTCAAAATTAGAGTCAATGCTACACTCTTTGGATGCATTGATCTAAATAAATTATAAGTAAAACTACTACACACTTACATATTTTTTCTTAAAATATACAAAATAAACATAAAAAATAAACTTTTTTATGTTATAATCGAAGAAATATGATTGTAGAGAATTAAATATGGAAATTACAACAAATGATTATAATGTACTCGTCGATACAGAAGCTGCCGTCGATGTGATATTGGGGCATACAGATATCACGGTCAAAGAGTTTTTGGATTTTTCTGAGGGTGACATCATCGCTTTAAATAAAGAAGCTGGTGGTGGTGGAGATATATTTGTAAACTCTAGGGTTATTGGTACAGGAGATATTATTGTTATTGATGAAAAATTAGCAATACGGGTGCAGGATTCTATGAGTCCTGAAAAAGTTGTCAATTTCTTTTTTGATGAAAAAACAGTTTAGGAGTAACTTATGGCAGTTGATACAGTAACAACTAGTAGTTCGACAGGTATTGATGGAAATGCATACACAACATCGGTAAGTAATGATACATTAACAAATGCAGATTTTTTGACTTTAATGCTAGCAGAGATGGAGCAACAAGATCCTACAGATCCTACAGATACATCTACTTTGATTGATAATCAATTACAATTATCAACAATCCAAGCTAATCTTGATATGACTACAGCTTTGGCATCGTTAGAGACCTCTTACGCCAACTCAGCACTCTCAAATGCAGCTAGCTTGATAGGGTATACGGTGGAAAATGGTACTACAAGCGAAGATGGTACAGCAAATAGCTATAAGGTTGAATCAGTTGAAAGTCTTAATGGTTCTCTTTATGTGCAAGCTAAGCAGGTGACAGGGATAGTTGATGGACTTAAGGATACTACGGATAATGATTCACTTGTCCTTTATGATTCAAATGGGCTTATTACGGGGACAACTTATAGTGTTTCTCTCGATTCGGATGGGCGGTTTGAATACAACTCGAATGGTACACTTATCATTCAAGATGAAGATGGAACAAATGTTACAGATAGTAGTGATACTGACAACTACGATAGTTCTATTGCAGCTCAATATGCTTGGGCAGGTTCTGGTATAAGATACTCTGACACCACGACAACTATACCATTTACGAGTATCAACGAAGTACAAGAAGGGTAAAAAATGAACGGTTCAATTTATACTGCAACATCTGGTCTTATCGCTTATCAAACTGCATTAGGTGCCGTGTCAAACAATATAGCTAATGTCAATACTACGGGCTATAAAGCAGATAGAGTTTCTTTTCAGGATTTGATGTATCAAAATAATACTGGTAAAGGGACTACTGTAGATGATTCTCTCAAAGATTTCTCTCAGGGTACTTTACAAACAACAGATGTTCAATATGATTTTGCTGTAAAAGGTGATGGTTTTTTTACTGTTCAAGATCCTCTTGATAATGCTATCTATTATACACGAGCAGGGAATTTTGATAGAGATACGAGCAATTATTTGGTAGATGCTAATGATATGAATGTACAAGGTCTCTTACCTGATATTACAGGAGATACTATCACTGAAGATTTTACAAAAAATATTAGTAATACTATTTTAGAAGATGATACTTCTATCATATCTTCAAATACTTTCACTACCAATTATGCAGCTACTGCAACACAGTCGGGTGTAAGCGGTACAGAGTACAAGAGTGCATCTTCAAATATTAGTGATATTACAGCGTTAGAAACAGCATATGCAAGTGCTATGGTATCGTATTCAAACAATATGGAAGAAGGTGAGATAGCTTCAACTGCTGTAGATACGGTCACTTTTCCATTATCTACAGATGGAGATGGGAGTTATAATATCTCTATAACTGTAAATGGTAAAACATATGAGCAAAATTTTGATACGGATATAGCGACAACACTCAACAATCTTTCGGATAGTATCAATGAATCTGTAGGTGTCAACTCTTCTGTAGATACTGTGACAGGAGAGTTGACTATCTCTTCACTTATTGCAGGTGAATCTTTGCAAACACAAAATGCAAAAGTCAATGAAAGTAACTTGACTGTGACCGCACTAGCTACCCAATCTGGTTCTGGACAAAATCTTGTAGATGCTATCTATACTCAGCTTCAGACACTTATACAAGCCAATGGTGGAGATATTGCAACGATCAAATCTGAAATCACAAAAACACAATCGGGTGGTATTCCTAATACAGGTGATATCTCTCTTGATTTGGTGAGTTTGGATATTAGTGATAGTTTAGATGGAGATCTAGTCAATGACAATGGTAATATCTATCTCAAGCAAGGTGAAGCAAGCTTTTTGATAGGGAGGATAGAAACAGTATCTTTTATAGAAAACTCTTCACTCAGAGCGGAGGGTGACAATCTCTATTCAGAAACTGCAGACTCAGGAGACCCTATGTATATTGCAAATAAAGCTCAAGTGGTAAGTGGTACTTTGGAGTATAGCTCTACTGATCTCTCTGAAGGACTTGTCAATCTGATGCTATTTCAAAAAGCATTTGAAGCGAACTCAAAAGTGGTCACCACCTCTGATGATATGCTCCAAACAGCACTCGGACTCAAAAACAAATAGATTTAGGTGCTTTGGTCTAAGTATTTTGGTTGGGTTTTCCTACCTAAAATATTTACATTTGAGCATAATATATGTTCGTATTTTTTATTTTAAAGGAATCATTATGGTAGGAGCACTTTGGACAGGGATATCTGGACTTTCAGGATCACAAACAGCGCTTGACAATGAGTCAAATAATATTGCAAATGTTAATACAGTAGGATACAAAGCATCAAGAGTCTCATTCGCAGATCAGATGTATCAAGATAGCGTCGGAAAAGGGGTAACAGCTGCCGATGTAGAAAAACTCTACACACAAGGGAGCTTTTCTACGACTGGAGTGAGCTACGATATGGCACTTGCTAGTGATGGATTTTTTCAGGTTTCTGATGGAGACGACCTCTACTATACAAGAGCTGGTAACTTCCGTATGGGTGAGGGTGGTACGCTCGAAGATGTCAATGGCTATAGTGTCCAAGGGTGGGCGATGGCTACTATCACTGATGATGATATCACTTCTACAGATAATACAGCTTCTTATTTTACTGATTCATACTCTAAGATACTAGGAAATCAGATCATAGAAGATACAGGCTCGATACAAACTATTATCACAAAAGCGACTGATTATAGTGACTTAGCTAAGAGTGATGATGAAGATGTCTACACAGGAGCTGGCTACAAATCAAGAGCGACAAAGATAGCAGATGTAGAGGCACTCACCACTGCATACAATAAAGCACTTACACAGTATGCAGAAGATGATCCTAAACCTGTCTCTTCACCTTCATCGACACAATCTGATCTAGTGAACTTTTTTGGTTCTACGGGAAGTGAGCTAGGGGCTGATGATGTAGTTTATATCGAGATCACTATGGATAGTAGTGGTACCAAACAAACATTTTCTACCTCTTTTGATACAGACCAAAAAACGACTATGAAAAACTTAGTCGATGAGATATCTAATACATCAGGTTTCAATGCCTATATCACTACAGATAATGATGCATCTAATAATAACTATCCACTTGATACAGAAACAGAGCCAGAAAAGGGATTTATAATGATAGAGGGGATAGTCCCAGGGGAAGCATATACTATCAATAGTGTCTATTGGACTGATAACTCCAACAACAACCTTGAGCGAAATGGTGAGGGTATCACAAGTCTCTCTACTGCTACAAAAGGGACAGGTTTAGGGGATATAGAGTCTTTAGAGACAGCACTAGCCGATGCTGTAGCTGGAAAACAGATGGATGTATATGATGATATACCTGCTACAGCTGCTGCTGGAAGTGAAGACTACACATATTCAATCAGTGTCTATGACGAGGATACTTCATCGTACAAAACGATATCTCTTAATACAGCTGTATCACCTATATCGACAACAGCTGGTAATACAACTAGTAAAAATGTTGATGAAATAGTTACTGCAATAAATAATATAAATGCTACTGATGGTCTTGCTGTAGATACAGAGCTTGCATATTATGTAGAGGCTTTTAATATCAATGGAAATCTAGTGATAAAAGCAGCAGAAGATCATAATGGTGAGGACTATAGTAATATGGAATTTACAGGTACTTTAGTTGGTCCAAGTGCAGAAGTACAAACACTTACTCTAACAGATGCCAATGCAACTACTAATAATGCCTCTTTTACAGTTACAATAAATGGACAAACTGAAACGATAGATGGAGCAGCAAATACAACAAAAGAAGCACAATTATTAGCGATACAAACAGCATTTGCTAATAATTCAGATATTAGTTCTATAGATATAGATACTACTACAACTCCAGGTACTGGGGTACTTACAGTGACATATAATAGATCTGCTGGAGATATAGCACTTCCTCCAAGTATTTCTAATGCAGGTACTGGAGCAACTACTTTTGATTTTGATAATACTTCTGAAGAGATAAGTCAAGATGTTGACCTTAGTGGTAAAGAGGGTGCAGGTGCTGAATTTTTGAAGATAGTGACTACTATCTCAAATGGTGAAAATAATATCAAAGATGATATTCAACTCCGACTCGATAGCTTAGGATTGACAGATAGTGCTTTTGGTGATTTTGAAGTAGATGAATCTGGTCTGATCACTATGACTCAAAATGGTGTCGATTTTGCTATAGGGCAAGTAGCTGTGGGACAGTTTACAGACAACAGAGGGCTAGAAGCTGTAGGTGATAATCTCTATAAATCAACAACTCAAAGTGGAAGTGCGATATTTTCATCGGACAATGCGGGTATGTCGGAGATAGAAGGGGAAACTCTGGAGCTTTCGACTGCTGACTTGAGTGAATCACTCGTAAATCTAATGGTATTCCAAAGAGCTTTTGAAGCCAATGCAAAATCTATCACAACTGCTGATGGTATTTTGACTACACTTATCGCACTCAAAAGTAGATAATCTATGGATAATTTTTTACTTTTATCGATACTAGGCGTACTTACTATCTATTTTTATAGTAGTATGAATGTGTATAAATCACTTTATCGGAAAGTAACAGAAGAAAAAATGATGGTAGAAGAAAAAAATGCCAATTTGGAGAAACTAAAAGAGAAGTTTGAGCATCAAGTAAAATTTTCTCTTGATACGATAGATGACTCACAAGTCAATCTTAAGAGTACAAGAGATGACTTACAAGCTCTCAAACTACAAAATAGCGAACTTGACCATAGAAACAAACTCTTGCAGACTCGTATAAACGAGCTGTATGCTTCTGTGGGAAGTGTTTGATAGATTATGAAAAGATTTAAAAACACTATCATTTTTTTTGTATCTTTTTTGTTGGGTTTGCCGATAGTTTTGTCTGCTGTAGAAAATAAAACTATCGAATCCCAACCCCAAATAATATTTGAGCATGAAAATCTCCAAAACAAACAAGAAAAAAGAGAGCTGTTACTCAAGTTTAATACAGCTGTCTTGTATCTTGAACAAGAGAAATATATCCATGCGATACAACTACTCAAACAATCCTCAAAGATACTCAAAGTACCATCGTACTTAAATATAGGGATAGCATACTACAAACTCAACTCAAACAACAATGCGTATCTATATCTCAAAAAAATATATGATTTTAAAGAGTTACAATACAAAGATAAGTTTTCTTATTTTAGTGCAGCATATTATCTCTATAAAATAACAAACAATAAAAAATATATCGAAGAGATCACAAGAGTAAGCAAAAAAGCCAAACGACTTACCGAAAATGAAAAGCTACTTGTGGTAGATACTTTGATCTTATTAAAAAAATACAAACAAGCCCTCGCATTGGCTGAGGATATCAAAAACATATCACAACTCAAAGTTGCTATGCTTTGTATACAGCTACGAAAATATAGAAAAGCTCAAATGTACCTAGACAAGGCTCTCGTTCACGCCAAAGGTGATGTAGCAAAAAATGAGGTGATGTGGTTCAAATTGTATAGAAATATAAAAGCCAATGATTTACCAAATCTTGCCGAAGATATTGTCAAAATTGATGAGAGAAAAAGAATATTTCATGTCAATAAAAAGCTAGAGTTAGAACTCTTTTTTAATAAAGACAAATTTACGGCACGAGAATATTTTGAAAAAATCACCAAACCCTCTCAATCTCTCAAGCTTGACTTTGTGTATTATTTTGCCCCTTTTATATTTGAAGATTATGATGAGATGAATATCAATGAGACAAAAGGCTTTATCATCAAAAACTCTGATAGTATTGATGAACTTAATATGATGATACAGTACAATGCAGAGTTCTTAAAGGTGATCAAGCTTGACCCTATCCAAAGAGTACAAGTTTTACAAAAGATGATAGATGAAAAGTATGATACTCAAGCGTATGAATACTATAATTTAGGTTTGTCTTATGCTCAAATATATGACTACAACAATGCATATAAGTATTTTAAAAAAGCATACAATTTAGACCATGGAAACAAACTCTACTCTATCATGACTTTTTTGACTACGAAAAAGTTCAATATCACAGAAGATAAAGTTTTCATGGAGTTTTTGGTCAAAAATATCCTTGCAAAAACAGGTATGTATAACTATTTTGCACAGTATATATATCAGATTTTTGTAGATTCATCGCTTGTGTTAGATCCGAATAAACTTACAAATAAGCAAAAAAAATCTATATTTTTTAGAGCATTGTATTTTATAGAAAATGTAGAAGAGAAAGGGATAGTTCAAAATATGCCTTTGCTTGTGGAGTATCCAAAGGATCCTTTGGTGTATCTTTTTAATACAATTGCAAAAAAAGAAAAAGAAAATGAATATCTTTATATCGCAAGGATACAAGATGCTCTCCCAAAAATATACAACAATACATTTTTAAAAGGAAGTTTGGTTATCACTGATTATTATATCAGTACACTCAAAGCATTTGGAATATTTAATAGAACAGATTTCAAAATAGACAACAACAAAAAGCCATCTTATATGCGAACAAAAGCGATAATACAACTCTACAATGGCAAACCAAAAGAGACAATAAAAATCATGGAGTATTTACAAAAAGAATACAACCTAGAAAGTATTGACTCATTTTATCTTCTTATCGCTGCATTGTTTAGCTCCAATCAAAAAGAGTTGGCTTATGCTACACTAACAGAGATAGAGCTAATTTACAAAGACAAAGATGCAAAATTTTTAAGTGGTATTCGATTGATTCAAGATATGAAACTCAACAGTGTACCGCAATATTTTAGAGATAAATTAGAGGGAAAACTAGTCGATATTCGTTTGAATAATTTCAATGATTTTTTAGAAGAGTTGTAGAGTGTAATATTTTTTTATAGTATACGCAAGTGATATATCTGTATACTATAAAAAATCTAAATAAAAGGTATCTATCATGAAATTTGCAGACCCAAAAAATGACCTCGCATTTAAAAAAATATTTGGTGATGAAAATCATAAAAATATTCTTATATCTTTTTTGAACTCAATACTTGATTTTAAAGAAAATAATATAATTGTAGATGTGACTTTAGCGAATCCTTATCAAGTACCCAAAATACCAGAACTCAAAGAAACTATACTTGATATAAAAGCGACCAATAAAAATAAAGAAACATTTATAGTAGAGATGCAAAAAAAAGACTTGCATAATTTTGCAAAAAGAAGTTTGTATTATACTTCAAAGGCATATGTATCTCAACTTCCAAAAGGGAATAATTATTCAGTTTTGAAAAAAGTATACTTTATTGGTATATTAAATTTTAAGATATTTGATAGTAAAAGTTTTATATCAAGACACCTAATTATCAATCAAGAAACGAATACACAAGATTTGAAAGACTTTGAATTTAATTTTATAGAACTTCCAAAATTTAAAAAAGAGTTGTCAGAACTCAATTCTATTTTAGATAAATGGATATATTTTATACAAAAAGCACCCGATATGGAACTCATTCCTGAAGAATATAAAGAGATAGAAGAATTTCAAGATGCTTTTGGTATAGCAAGTCAAGCAACATGGAATGCAAAAGAGTTAGAGGTATATGAATATATGAGTATGAAAGAGTTCGATGAGATCAATGCTTTACGCACAGCTGAGAAAAAAGCAGAAAAAAAAGGCATGGAAAAAGGCATGGAAAAAGGCATGGAAAAAGGGATGGAAAAAGGGATGGAAAAAGGGATGGAAAAAGGGAAAGAGGAAGAAAAGATCAAAATAGCTAAAAATTTTCTTGATATTCTTGACAATGAAATGATATCTCAAAAAATAGGATTGAGTCTTGAAAAAGTGCAATCATTGAGAGATAAAGATATTTTATAAGGATTTATTTCTTTTATTTTTCAGTTTGAATTGCTGGATATTATCATTGCAAAAATATAAATTTAGTTATTTTATGATATAATTGATGAGTTTTAAAATAAGGAGAATGATATGCAATTGGGTAGATTGGAAGTTGTTGATCAAGCACAAGTTGATTATGTATCAAAGATTTCCAAAATTCAGGAAACTGATGAAAAAGCAAAAATTGATCCAGATGAAAAATATAAAGATGCTGCAAGTACCCAAAAAGTTGCAGATAATGAAGTTATTTTGGACAATGTAAAATTTGGATATGATACAGATACAAAAGTTTTTTTTGTACGAGTGACAAAAGGTGATATTGAATACCAATATCCTACAGAAGATATGATAAATTTAAAGAAAAATTTAATGGAAGCATACAAAAATACACAAGCATAATAGGAATAATAATTGGCATCTGATATATCAAGTATAATAAAAAGTGAAATCTCTTCTACTTTAGAAAGTTTGCTTTCTGCAAAAAGTAAAATTGAAGAGGTTATATTGGTTACACCATCAGACTTGGATGATGTGCAATCTATAGATACTGCAGTTAGTTTTGGTTTTTCTGGTCAAAATTCACTCGTTAATTTTTATATTCCAAGTGCAAGTGCGACACAATTTGAATATCTTATGTTGGGTGGAGTTACTGATCTGAAGAATAGTATTGATGATGAAATTACAGATGCTATCAAAGAGATTGTTTCTACAATATCGGGAAGCATGTGTACAAGTATCAATGCACAGGGATTTGATGATATATCAGATGTTAAATCTAGTTTAGGAGATGTGAGAGTTGTATCACTTACCTCGATAACGAGTAATAATAAATTGTATAAATTTATAGTGAAACTCAACGATGATAACCTAGAGGTTTTTATCTCATTTGATAGTGCAATATCTCCATATGTTGTTAAACTTACAGCTGAAAAAGAAGAAAATGCAAGTGGATCTACAAATCCACATGATGATAAATCTTCTTCGCTTATTAGTTCTCTTTTGGGTGAAGAATCTGTAGATAATTTACGGCTTTTATTTGATATAAAAATGCGTTTAAGTGTAAGACTAGGTACAAAAGTATGTCTTTTAAGAGATGTTATCAGCTGGGATATAGGTGAAATTATAGAATTATCACAAATGACAAGTGAGCCACTGGATATATTAGTAAATGGGATAGTAATAGGAAGTGGCGAAGCCATTATTGTTGACGGTAAATTTGGTGTAAAAATCAAGTCTATTGGTAAAATTAAATAAAA
>Ga0193961_1000649_pt1 | contig 13056 bp, 10 predicted proteins | sample FB_4_MG_FD_140371 | JGI IMG/M metagenome (GOLD analysis project Ga0193961, IMG submission 140371) | Microbial mat bacterial communities from the Broadkill River, Lewes, Delaware, United States - FB_4_MG | ecosystem: Environmental > Aquatic > Freshwater > River > Microbial mats | place: USA...
ACCGTACGCATGGACATAGAGTCTTTGCCCACCGGTATCGTAATACCTAATGCAGGGCACAACTCCATTCCGACAGCCTTAACGGTATCATATAGTTTCTCATCTTCGCCTGGGTGTCCCGCAGCACACATCCAGTTTGCAGATAACTTAATATCCTTAATATCGGAGATCCGTGCCGAAGCCATGTTTGTTACAGTTTCACCAATCGCCATTCGCCCTGATGCAGGAGAATCAACTAAAGCAAGCGGCGTACGCTCACCCATTGCCATAGCCTCGCCAGCATAAGTATCGTAAGAAGCGGTTGTCACTGCACAATCTGCGACAGGCACCTGCCATGGGCCAACCATCTGATCACGTGCAACCTGCCCTGTAATAGAGCGATCGCCAATCGTAATCAAGAAAGATTTAGATGCAACAGACGGCAGTTTTAATACGCGCTCTGCAGCATCTTTCAGATCAATTTCAGTAGTGTCAAAGTCAGCTACATCGTAGGTTTTACGTTCAACTGTACGATGCATTTTAGGCGGCTTACCAAACAAAACGCTCATCGGCAGATCGACAGGTTTGTTTTCGAAATGCGTATCACCTAATGTTAGGTGCATCTCTTCAATAGCCTCACCGACAATCGCATACGGACAACGCTCACGCTCACAAATCGCCTCAAAACGTGCAAGATCTTCAGGCGCAACCGCCATTACATAACGCTCTTGAGCTTCGTTACACCAGATAGCCAAAGGAGACATCCCAGGCTCATCGTTATTTACGTTGCGAAGTTCAAAATTAGCACCACGCTCGCCATCTCCCACTAATTCAGGGAAAGCATTGGATAAACCACCCGCGCCTACATCGTGAATAAATGCGATCGGGTTTTCATCGCCCTGCTGCCAGCACTGATCTATAACTTCTTGGCAACGACGCTCTAATTCGGGATTATCACGCTGAACAGAAGCAAAGTCTAAATCAGCAGAAGAGGTACCAGAAGACATCGACGAGGCAGCACCGCCACCCAGGCCAATCTGCATCGCAGGACCACCTAGACAGATAAGCTTCGCACCTACAGGTATTTCGCCCTTCTCAACATGGCTATCGCGAATATTCCCCAAACCACCGGCAATCATTATCGGCTTATGGTAGCCACGAACTTCCTCGCCTGCGGCACCGTTTACTTTCTGTTCAAAAGTACGGAAATAGCCGGTAAGCGCTGGTCGACCAAACTCATTATTAAACGCAGCACCACCGATCGGCCCCTCAAGCATAATATCTAACGGCGTGACTATACGTTCAGGCTTACCGTACTTAGACTCCCAAGGCTGTTCAAAACCTGGAATATTCAAATCAGAGACTGTAAATCCGGTAAGGCCCGCTTTAGGCTTAGAACCTTTGCCTGTCGCGCCTTCATCACGAATTTCACCACCAGACCCCGTCGCAGCACCCGAATGAGGAGCTATCGCGGTTGGATGGTTATGCGTTTCAACCTTCATCAGGATCTGTATATCTTCCTGATTATATGCGTATTCTTTACCTTCTGGATTCGGAAAGAAACGGCCTGCCTTACTACCTACCATAACCGCGGCATTGTCCTTGTAAGCAGACAATACATTTTCACCACCTAATTCGTTGGTATTACGGATCATCGCAAACAGAGATTTATCCTGTGCTTCACCATCGATATCCCAAGAGGCATTAAATATTTTATGACGGCAGTGCTCAGAGTTTGCCTGCGCAAACATCATCAATTCAACATCAGTTGGATCGCGCTGCAATTCAATAAAACTATCAACAAGATAATCGATCTCATCTTCAGCTAACGCTAGGCCCAACTCTACGTTTGCTTTAACCAACGCGTCACGGCCACCCGATAAAATATCTACTTTTGTTAATGGTTTAGGCTGTTCTTCTACAAACAGAACCGCTGCATCATCTATACTTGAAAGCACAGCCTCAACCATACGATCAAATAACACGGATTTAATCGTTTCCTGATCGGATTCTGATAAAGTCGCAGATGCTTGAACATAGTAAGCAATACCGCGCTCAAGGCGCTTGATATCAGCCAAACCACAGTTATGGGCAATATCCGTTGCTTTCGATGACCAAGGAGAAATAGTACCCGGACGCGGCACAACCAAAAACAGCTGACCTGATGGCTCCTGAGCCTCAGCTTTTGGCCCGTAGCGTAAAATACGCTCCAATACTTGTTGCTGATTATCCGATAAAGCTTGTGACTGATCGGAAAAATGCATAAATTCAGCATACAAGCCAGTGACGGCAGGAACCTTGGACTGAATACCAGAAAGTAGCTTTTCATGACGAAAAGCAGAAAGAGCAGGAGCTCCGCGCAGTGCAAGCATCTCTAATAGAGCCTCTTGATAGCTGCCAGTTGTCGGCAGTAGTTACAGGAGAATGATAGGTTGTGAATTTTACAGAAACAGCACACGGGATACCAGAAAAGCAGTACTATGTTTGATATTAGTCGTAAAAAAGATGCCATTCAGGCCCTAGTTATTTTTCTGATGTTTTGTATTCCAGTACTTTTAAGCTGGAATAGCAAAACACAGCTAGGCGCAATCATAGAATCGGGCACACTCAAACTGGTGACCCGTAACTCCCCAAACACCTATTTTATTGAAAAAGGGGAGCCTGCTGGCTTTGAATACGACCTAGCCAAGGCCTATGCCGAATATATTGGTGTCAAACTAGAACTAGTGCTGCCGCCAAGCTTCGGTGAAGTATTTACTACGATGCAAGCACGCAATGCGCATATTGCAGGGGCAATGCTTACCATCACCGATGAACGCAAAGAACGATTTGAGTTTGCCACACCTTACTTATCCACAACCACAACCCTTGTCTATCGAAAAACTAAAGGCACTAAAGCGCCCAAGAACCTACAAGACCTCATAGCAAATAACAAAACCACTGTCGTACTGGCCAATAGCAGCCATGCAGAGCTACTTAAACAACTCAAACAAGATAACCCAGGGCTAGAGTGGGATGAGAGCAATGAGTTCTCATCAGTTGAACTCTTAGAACAAGTCCATAATAAAGAGATCGCATACACGGTGGTTGATAGCGTCGCCTTTGACGCTCAGAAATCTTTTTTCCCTGGGTTAGACAAAGCGTTCGACCTAAACCAACCCCAAGATCTGGCCTGGATGCTAAGCCCACACAGCGATCAAAGTCTGCGAAACTCCATTAACCGCTTTCTTGCTCTTGAATCTACACAAAAGCTTATTCAGACACTAAAAAACAAGTACTTCAACCGCTCTAACCCACTCAACTTTTATGATACCGCCGCTTTTAAAGAGGATATGCAAACACGCTTCCCTAAGATCGAGCAATATTTCTTTATGGCAGAGCAGGAAACAGACATTGATTGGCAGTTATTGGCTGCCATTGCCTATCAAGAATCACACTGGAACCCTAAAGCAGTATCCCCGACCGGCGTAAAAGGGATCATGATGCTAACTAATGCTGCCGCAAAAGAGGTCGACGTAAGCGATAGAACAGACCCCGAACAAAGTATTATTGGAGGTGCTCACTACCTTATTAGCGTAATGAAAAAGATCCCGGAGCGCATAACACAACCTGACCATACCTGGTTCGCTTTAGCCGGCTACAACGTTGGCTATGGCCACTTAGAAGATGCTCGCGTGCTCACAAGCAGAGCAGGCCTCAATCCTGACAAATGGGATGATGTAAAAAAACACCTACCTCTCCTAACTCAGGAGAAATATTACAGTACTGTTAGATACGGCTACGCACGAGGTTACGAACCGGTCCACTACGTAAGCAACATTAGAAAATATATGAAACTGCTAAGCTGGGAAGTACAACTACAACAAGCTAAAAAGCAAAGCGAAGCTGCCGATCTAGACCCCGATCACCCTAGCTGGGATAGCACAACTATTGTTGAAGATATCCTGCCTTCACTCTAGCAAGGCTAACCTTCGTCTTTTAAAGAGATTTTAGCGGCTTTCTTTTCTGCCCTGCGTCGCTGAAAAAAAGCACTAATTTTTGCGCTGCAGGTTTCAGCTAACACCCCCGATACAACCTCTATTCGATGGTTAATCCAAGGGCGTTCAAAAAGCTGACAGTTACTCTCTACCACACCCGCCTTTTGCTCTGACGCACCATATACCAATCGGCGTATGCGAGAATGCACGATCGCACCAGCACACATAGTACAAGGCTCAATAGTGACATAAAGGTCTGCACCCACTAATCGATAATTCCCTATCCTTGATGCTGCATCTCTTAACGCAATTATCTCTGCATGCGCCGTAGGGTCGTGACCACTAATGGGTTGATTCCACCCTTCACCAATAACCTCACCATTGAGCACAACAACTGCACCAACGGGCACCTCATCTACACTATTAGCGCGCTCAGCCAACAACAAAGCCTTACGCATCCAAAATTGATCTTGTTCATGCTGCTCCATTTCACCCTCACTATCTGCTAACGCGCCAACCATTCCACAAAAAAGCCCGCATCAATGCAGGCTTTTTAACGTCAATTCTGAGAAAACTATTCCCACTCAATCGTTGCTGGCGGCTTAGAACTCACATCATAAGTCACACGAGAAACCTTAGGGATCTCATTAATGATTCGACTAGATACGGTCTCAAGCAACTCGTATGGTAAATGCGCCCAACGAGCAGTCATAAAATCTATCGTCTCAACAGCACGTATAGCAATAACGTATTCATAACGGCGACCATCACCAACAACACCTACCGATTTTACTGGCAAAAACACAGCAAAAGCCTGACTTGTCTTATGGTACCAATCAGCCTTATGAAGCTCTTCGATAAAGATAGCATCTGCTTCACGCAGAATATCTGCATACTCTTTCTTTACTTCCCCAAGAATACGCACGCCCAAACCTGGCCCTGGGAATGGATGACGGTAAACCATATCATATGGTAACCCAAGCTCTAGACCTAGCTTACGCACTTCATCCTTGAACAGCTCACGCAGAGGCTCAACAAGATCAAACTGCATATCTTCGGGCAAGCCACCCACATTATGATGGGACTTGATGACATGCGCCTTACCCGTTTTAGCAGCCGCGGACTCAATAACATCAGGATAGATAGTACCCTGCGCTAAAAAGTTAACATCCTGCAGCTTAGTCGCTTCATCATCAAATACTTCAATAAAAGTATTACCGATAATCTTACGCTTTTTCTCAGGATCATTTTCACCAAGAAGCCTACTAAGAAACATCTCTTCAGCATCCGCTCGGATGACTCGGACGCCCATATTCTTAGCAAACATGTCCATCACTTGATCGCCTTCCTGCTTACGCAGCAAGCCATTATCAACAAAGACACATGTCAACTGATCGCCGATCGCTTTATGCAAAAGCGCCGCAACAACAGATGAATCTACACCGCCAGACAAACCTAACAGTACTTTTTGATCACCAACCTGAGCACGCACTTTTTCAATCTGATCTGCAATGATATTTGCAGAATTCCATAGCGCCTCTGTACCACAGATATCAACCACAAAACGCTCAAGGATACGACCGCCTTGCTTAGTATGAGTAACCTCAGGGTGGAACTGCACACCATAGAAGTTTTTATGAGGATGGCACATTGCTGCAATAGGCGCAGATTCAGTTGATGCGATAACAGAGAAACCATCAGGAAGCCCGGTAACTTTATCACCATGACTCATCCAAACATCTAGCAACAATGAACCATTATTAGCCAAATGATCTTCTATACCTTCCAACAAACGACTAGGACTATCTTCCAGGCGTACTTGCGCATAACCAAACTCACGCTTATCTGATGTAGATACCTTACCCCCAAGCTGCTCTGCCATGGTTTGCATGCCATAACAGATACCAAGAACAGGAACACCTAGATCAAATACCACGCCAGGAGCACGAGGAGAATCGCCCTCCGTCACAGACTCAGGACCACCCGCAAGAATCACCCCCTTAGGCGCAAACTCTCGGATCTCTTCCTCAGCCATATCCCAAGCGCGAATTTCGCAGTAAACGCCGATCTCACGAACACGTCGTGCAATTAACTGCGTGTACTGAGAGCCAAAATCTAGAATCAGAATTCGTTGAGCATGAATATCTTTGGTCATAACGTTTTATCTCTATGCTTTACAGAGTTAATGTTTCTGCAAAAAAAAAATGGGGTGGTAACTAGGAACCACCCCATTTTTTAGAGTTTATAAAATTAGCTTACACGATAGTTTGGAGCTTCTTTCGTAATGCTCACATCGTGCACATGGCTTTCATTCATACCTGCATTCGTGATACGAACAAACTGTGGCACTGTACGCATAGTAGCGATATCAGCACTGCCGGTATAGCCCATAGATGCTCGCAGGCCACCTACCAGTTGATGAACAACGCCACCCATAGGGCCTTTACAAGGCACTCGACCCTCAATTCCTTCTGGCACTAATTTCTCTACACCTTTAGAGGCATCCTGAAAATAGCGATCGGAAGAGCCCGTAGACTGCCCCATTGCCCCAAGGGATCCCATGCCACGATAAGATTTAAACGCACGGCCTTGGAACAGTTCAACTTCGCCAGGCGCTTCATCAGTACCCGCAAGCATTGAGCCCACCATAATGGCAGAAGCACCAGCAACAATCGCTTTCGCCAAATCGCCGGAGAAGCGTACACCACCATCTGCCACAACCGGAACGCCACGTTCAGCCATCGCTGCAGCAACATTCGCAACCGCACTGATCTGAGGAACACCTACACCCGCGACAATACGTGTTGTACAAATAGAACCTGGACCGATACCAACCTTCACACCATCCGCACCCGCATCTGCTAATGCAATGGCCGCTTCAGCAGTCGCAATGTTGCCACCAATAACCTGCACTTGAGGGAACGTTTCCTTAACCCAAGCCACTCGATCAATAACACCTTTAGAGTGTCCATGAGCAGTATCAACGATAATGACATCAACACCCGCTGCAACCAGAGCAGTGACACGATCTGGTGTTTCAGGACCTGTACCTACTGCGGCACCTACGATCAAACGCCCTTTTGCATCTTTTGCTGCATTCGGGTGAGATTGAGCCTTATTCATGTCTTTAACAGTCATCATTCCACGTAGAGTGAAGGCACTATCTACAACAAGAATTTTCTCAATACGATGCTTCCGCAGTAAATTTCTAACTTCATCAGGATCAGCACCCTCTTCAACCGTTACTAAACGATCTTTAGGTGTCATGATTGAAGCAACCAACGCATCCAGTTTTAATTCAAAACGGAAATCACGGTCAGTAACGATACCTACTAGATCGCCATCATCAACAACGGGAAAACCTGAAAAGCCTACTGATTCAGACAGCTGACGCAATTCACCAACGGTCATATCAGAACGGCAAGTGACAGGATCACTCACTACGCCCGCTTCATATTTTTTAACACGCAGCACTTCTGCAGCCTGTTGCTCAATCGTCAGGTTCTTATGGATAATACCAATACCACCTTCTTGCGCCATTGCGATAGCTAGACCAGATTCAGTCACTGTATCCATAGCTGCAGAAACCAAAGGAATGTTAAGTTCAATTTCCTTTGTTAAACGCGTTTTCAAAGAAACGTCTTTCGGTAGTACTTCAGAGTACCCTGGAACAAGCAACACATCGTCAAAAGTGAGTGCTTCCTCAGCAATTCGCAACATTATTTGCCAGCCTGTGTAGTAAATAAATTTAAACGCGAAATTATACAGAAATTAGCCTTTTGTCTCAATCGAAAACTTCTCTTTTCATTGTTTAGAAAAGTCCAACAGAACAAATATAGACCGAATATAATTATTTTTATCAATAAGCTCTCAAAACTACCCAGAAGCGGTGACAAAAACAGCAATCACAGCTGCCAGAACAAACAACTTCGTTTACTATTAGGGCATGCTTAATGACAAAAACCATTCTAACGCACGTGGCGCTCACGCCATCAGCGTTTCGGAACTCAACCGCCAAGCACGCACTCTGCTTGAACGCTCCTTCCTGACGATTCAAGTTGAAGGCGAAATCTCTAATTTTGTAAAGCCCAGCTCAGGGCATTGGTACTTCACACTCAAGGACAACAAAGCCCAAGTACGTTGCGCGATGTTCAAAAATCGCAATCAATTCATCCCGCCTCCCCAACAAGGCGACAAAGTCATTGTTAGAGCTAAAGTTAGCTTGTACGAAGGCCGCGGTGATTATCAGCTGATCTGCGATTCGATGGAATCAAGTGGTAATGGTTCGCTTCAAATAGCTTTCGACGAGTTAAAAGCAAAGCTAAAAAGCGAAGGGTTATTCGAACCCCAGCACAAAAAAACGCTGCCTGCCCACCCATCTCATATAGGCATAATAACTTCAGCTACAGGTGCAGCGGTACACGACATCCTTACCGTACTAAAACGTCGCTTCCCCGGCTTACCTGTCACTATTTACCCTACCGCTGTGCAAGGCGATGAAGCGCCAGCTCAAATATGTAAAGCCATTTTGCTAGCTGAAATTCATAACGAATGTGATGTAATCATTCTCGGCCGCGGTGGCGGCTCATTAGAAGACCTATGGGCATTTAATACTGAACCTGTTGCGAGAGCCGTTTTTGATTGTGACATCCCTATCGTGAGCGCCGTTGGCCATGAAGTAGACATCGTCATTAGTGATTTTATCGCTGATACTCGTGCACCGACGCCTTCTGCAGCAGCAGAGATGCTGAGCCCTGATCAGCAGCAGTTTATTTCAAAGCTATCCCAATTAAAGCAGCGCTTAGTGCGCCAATTTCAACATAGAATCGCATCATCTAAACAAAACGTCTCTTACCTGAACGCTAGACTCAAACACCCAGATCAACAGCTCAAAGAACAATCTCAGCGCTTAGATCATCTCGAATTACGTTTTAAAAGCGCAATCCTCTCCCTGATTGAGTCTAGAAAAAACAGATTGCAGCATTCGCGCCACAGACTTACCGCCCAATCCCCGCAGCAATCGTTAGTGCGCAAAAGAGAATTTATTGAATCACTTAAACTTCGATTGATACAAATCAGCCGCAGCCAACTACAGCAACAAAATTTAAAGTTGAGTGCTTTAGCCGCTCAGCTAAATACCGTTAGCCCCCTCGCAACACTGGAGAGGGGCTATGCCATCGCCAAAGATGCCCAAAACACAATAATACTTGACGCATCAACACAAAAACCGGGCAATCTAATCGAGACCCAATTACACAAAGGACGACTACGGTGCCGCGTAGACGAAGTGATAACAGAATGAAGATAAAACATTTAGTCGTAATATTAAGCTTTTTACTTGCTAGCACTTTTACCTACGCACAGCACTTACCCAAGGAAAGCCGCGTACCCGGTGGAATCGCCATTATTCCTTTAACAGGCCTTAATAGTTCAATAGCCCCTTCTACCTGGTATAAAGGCAACCGAGTCATGGTTATCCCCAGCAAAGGGACTCAGTACAGCGACAAAAGCAGATGGATTGCAATCGCAGGCATCCCGCTCAGCGCCAAAGCTGACAAGAAACAACACCTTAAAGCGGATACCACATCATTTTATTTTGACGTAAAGGATAAAGCCTACAAAGCACAATACCTAACGATCAAAAACAAACGCCACGTTGAACCCGATCCTGAAGACATAAAACGCTGGCGAACAGAAAAAACAAAAATGGTCGCTGCTTATAAGAGCTGGAGCACCCCAGACCAACCTGCCGTTCAATTTTCATTACCGGCAAAAGGTCCTTATAGCAGCCCTTTTGGCCTAAAACGTTTTTTCAACAAACAGCCTAGAAATCCCCATAGCGGACTAGACATTGCAGCACCACACGGAGCCCCAATAACAGCCCCTGCGACGGGTGTAGTCGTTGATACTGGCGACTACTTTTTCAATGGCAAAACAGTCATTGTTGACCATGGTTTCGGCCTTACAACGATGTACTGCCATATGAGCAAAATCGATGTGCAAATTGGTGACCGCGTTAATACTGGCGACTCATTAGGGGCTATTGGCAAAACGGGTCGAGTCACAGGCCCGCACCTTCACTGGAGCGTAAGCTTGAATAATACTAGGGTCGACCCCATATTATTTTTGAATCAATAATTTCTTAGGGCGAGCCTAGCAGGCTCGTTTTTTTATGACACAGTGGGACTCTAATTCATGTCTGACGTACAACTAGAAACACTAGAACAAAAAGCAAGTTACGGTATCGGTCGCCAAATGGGTGATCAACTAGCACAACAGCCATTTGACGGCATGGACCTGAGTGCAATCTCTGCAGGTATTGCCGATGCATTCAACGGCGAAGGTCTTCGTGTAGAAGTAAACGAAATCCAAGAAGCTTTTAACGTTCTAAATGAACGCATGCGTGCCCAGCAAGAAGAAGAAGCGAAAAAAGCTTCTGCAGTAGGCGAAGCATTCTTAGCAGACAACGCAAAACGTGACGGCGTTACCGTTTTAGAATCAGGCTTACAGTACGAAGTTATTGAAGCGGGTGAAGAAGGTAGCGAGAAACCAACACGCGAATCTAAAGTTCGTACGCATTACCACGGCACATTTATCGATGGCAAAGTATTCGATAGCTCTTACGATCGCGGACAACCTGCTGAGTTCCCTGTAGGCGGCGTTATTGCAGGCTGGACTGAAGCACTTCAACTAATGAACAAAGGCGCTAAGTGGAAACTATACATCCCTTACAACTTAGCATACGGCGAGCAGGGATCTCCTGGCGGCATTCCTCCTTATTCAGCATTAGTATTTGATGTAGAACTGTTAGAAATTCTTTAATTTCAGACACGGGTAGCTCATTGAGCTACTCTTCTATCGACAACTAGGCATATCCAACAATGCATCTGAACTACCAAATCCACGGCGAAGGCCAACCACTGATCATTCTTCACGGCCTTTTTGGCACACTGGAGAACTGGGGCAGCCAAATCAAAGCGCTTGCCAAACATTTTGAGGTTATCGCGGTAGACCTGCGCAATCACGGACGTTCAGAACACTCCAACGAGATGAATTATCAGCTAATGGCAGCTGACATTCATCAATTAATACAAGATTTAGACATCGCTAAAGCCCATATACTAGGTCATTCAATGGGCGGCAAAGCGGCGATGCAACTGGCATTAAACAACCCCAGTGTAATCGACAAGCTGATCGTTGTAGATATCGCACCGGTTACCTATAGCGCCCATCATGAAGCAGTATTTAAAGGGCTTCATGCCGTTGATTTAGTCTCACTCAAATCCAGAAGCGATGCAGACAAGCAACTCTCTCAGTTCATACCGGAGCTTGGCGTTCGCGCATTCCTATTAAAAAACCTTTACCGTACTGAAGAAAAAACATTTGCTTGGCGAATGAATTTAGAAACGCTTTATGCAAAATACACTGACATCAGCGCCGCACCCCATGGTACGCCTTACCAATCGACAACACTGTTTATCAAAGGTGGTAACTCAGACTATATGATTCCCGCGTATAGAGATGCCGTCATCACACTTTTCCCAAAAGCTAAGTACACCATTATTAAAGATGCTGGGCATTGGCCACACGCGGAAAAACCAGAAGCATTTAGCAAAGTAGTGCTAAATCATTTACTCAACGAATAGAAACTTACACAGAGCCAAAAAGAACTTTAGGCTTGTCTATCTAGAAGTGATCCTTCCGGAAATAGCTTTTGAAAAACACCGGCATCCACTAATTTTTTGTTAATCTCAGCCAGCTGTTTATTAATCTCATTCAAACGGTTGTTAAAGTCATTTAGCGCTTCAGCTGCGCCTTCAGAGCGTGCCGCCTTTTCATCCCTTAGCTCTTGTAACCGTTCGCCAGCGGTAGGTTTATCTTTAGACTCTTCTTCATCCTGCTCATCAGCATTCGCCCGTTCAGCACTCACCTCATTTTCCTGCTGAAGCATTTCAGCGCGTGCTTCTACCGCCATGGCACGGGCATCGGCGGCGGCCGCTCTATCTGCAGAAGAGGGCTCTGCAACACTTAGCGCGGCACGCTGAATAATTTCGGCTTTTTCTAATGTAGCCTGTGGATCATTAGGTATAGGTGACGTATCTATCTTCACCTCTCCCGACACGGCATACATTCTCCCATCCGGTCCTCGCTCATATGTATAGCTAGGTGCAGATGCATACTGTCCGCCAATCGAAGCATGAGTTTGTTCGTGGGCGCGAACCTCCCGATCCCTCTCCGCTAATTCACGGCTAATTTCCTGCTCCTGTTTTACTATTTCCTCTTCACTGGAAGCATTAACAGAAGCCTTAGTTAGGGCAGGATTAGTCGAATCAAGGCCAACCAACTCCCCATCTTCAGTTTCCAAGCGGCTACTCGCCACCCCAAACTGACGCGACAACGCAGCCGCTTCAGAAGAGAGCGTTACGCGATCTCGATTTAATAAAGCACTACTAGATTGAAGTTCTTGCTGGGAGGTTGGGTTTGCAACAGACGAAAGCACCTTTTGAGCTTCTTGAGAACGAAGCTCAGGCGATGCAGGCTTGGAATTTAAGGCCTGAGAGTTATTAGAGCTGACGATCTGCATTAACAGCCCTCCTCTCCTTTATTAACATATAAAGCTACACGCACTTTATTTTCATTTCTGATTCTTTCCATGAATCACGCTTAAACACGGATATTTATAATAGACCCTGGCTGGCCTAACTCTTCAACTTGTCCGACCACTTTGGTCGCCGCTGCTTCTACATCTTTCCCAGCAGCCGATTCGACAACGCTCTCATTCTGGAGGCGACCCGTCGCTTGTTCGACATCTTCAGGCTTGCCCGAGCCAGTCACATCACTGGCCGCCCTAGGCGCATTATCTAAACCACGGTTGATACCAATAAAACCTGATTGCAACGCATTAGTAACATTCATGCTGATACCTCATTTTTTTCAGATACAGCTATCGCAACCATAATTATAGATCATACTGCGGAAATGTTCATTTTTTAACCATACATTTAATCTAGCAATGAATCTATATCAATAAACGAAGCAACATTTTCTGGCGAGGGATCATCCAAAAATGGGATTGTCGCGATCAAAGGTGCTCGCAACA
>Ga0193961_1000651_pt1 | contig 13013 bp, 13 predicted proteins | sample FB_4_MG_FD_140371 | JGI IMG/M metagenome (GOLD analysis project Ga0193961, IMG submission 140371) | Microbial mat bacterial communities from the Broadkill River, Lewes, Delaware, United States - FB_4_MG | ecosystem: Environmental > Aquatic > Freshwater > River > Microbial mats | place: USA...
GGAAAAACTTTTTCTTGTTTTTTAAGTGCATCCGAAAAACTAAGACCTTTTCTAACATCATTATATATTTCATCAGTTGCAACTTTTAGTCTTCTATTTTCACTTTGAATTTTTAAAACCTCAAGTGCACTTACAAGGGTAATACCTGCATTAAGCATTGTATAAAACTGCCTTGTATAAATACTTAAATCTCTACTAGTTACCTTACCTCCAAATGGGAGAGAAATAGAAGCGCTAGAATTAGCACTAGATATCTCTACTATATTTATCGGATAAAATTTCTGATTCTTTAGCGAAGAAATGATTTCTTGCTTTGTTTCTCCATCCATTTCACCCTTAACTTTAACACCCTGAGTGTTTAATGCTTCATATTTATAGGTTGACATTTAAACACCTCAAATCAATTGTCTAGATAATTGTTCTTTATCAACTGCTGCTTCAAGTGCTGCTTCTCTCGAGATAAGTCCCTTTTCATAAAGTGATAGAATAGAATTATCCATAGTTACCATTCCAAATTTTCTACCAGTTTGAATTGACGTTTGAATTTGATGAGTCTTACCTTCTCTAATTAAATTTTTAATTGCACCTGTTATTGTCATAATTTCTAATGCAACAACTCTTCCCGAACCATCTTTTTTAGGGAGTAATTGTTGCGAAACAACGCCTTCTAAAACTGCAGACAATTGAACCCTAACTTGTTGCTGCTGATGTGGAGGGAATACATCTATAATTCTATCAATGGTTTTTGCAGCTCCAATTGTATGAAGAGTTGATAAAACTAAATGCCCTGTTTCTGCTGCGGTTATAGCAGTTGAAATAGTTTCTAAATCTCTCATTTCACCAACTAATATAATATCAGGGTCTTGTCTTAATGCAGCTCTTAATGCATTTGCAAAGCTACCCGAATCAGTTCCTATCTCTCTTTGGTTTACAATACTTTTTTGGTGTTTATGAAGATATTCAATTGGATCTTCAAGTGTTAAAATATGCTCTGATCTTTCTTTATTTATCATATCAATTACAGAGGCAAGAGTTGTAGATTTACCACTACCTGTTGGCCCAGTAACTAGTATAAGTCCTCTTTTTTTATGTCCTAATTCTTTTATGACTGGAGGCAAGCCTAATGTGTCCATATCTAATATTGTATTATTAATAACCCTTAATACAGCACCATAAGTTCCTCTTTGTTTATATACATTTACTCTAAATCTTCCTAATCCAGGTATTGAAAGAGATGAATCCACCTCACCTTTAGATTCTAAAGTATTAAATTTTTCATCGTCTAATAATTCCATAATTAATTCTCTATTTTCTTCAATTCCAATTTTTTGATCATTAATTCTTTCAATTTTGCCATTTACTCTAATAGCAGCAGGGTGCATAACCGTAATATGTAAATCTGAAGCACCTCTATCTATAGCTTCTTTTAATAAATCTTGAATACTCATATTTTCCTCCTTAACCGATAGAATAAGTAACTCTAAGCCATTCTTCAACAGTTGATACGCCATTTAACACTAAATCTTTTGCGTTTTCTTGAAGCGTAATCATACCTAATTCTTTACCTTTTTCCATAATAGTTGAAACTGATGCTCTTTGTCCAATTAATTCCCTTAACTCACTATTTATAGGTAATATTTCATGAATACCTGCTCTACCTTTATACCCAGATTTACTACAAGATGAGCAACCTTTTCCTCTATAAAGTTTTGTTCCAACAGAAATATTTAATAAAGAAGCCTCTTCAATCGATGCAAAATATTCTTCTTTACATTCAGGACAAATTCTTCTAACAAGTCTTTGCGCCGTTATACCAACTAGTGATGATGCCAATAAATATGGTTCAATATCCATATCCAATAATCTACTAATTGTAGAAGGTGCATCATTTGTATGGATTGTACTTAAAACTAAATGACCGGTAACCGCTGCCCTAATTGCAATTTCTGCAGTTTCTTGATCTCTAATCTCACCAATCATAACTATATTAGGGTCCTGTCTTAAAATAGATCTTAAACCCCTTGCAAAAGTCATGCCGGCTTTATTATTAACCTGTACTTGATTAATTCCCGACAAACGATATTCAATAGGATCTTCAATAGTTACTATATTTTTTGAAATTGTATTTAATTCTCTTAATACCGCATAAAGAGTTGTAGTTTTACCACTACCTGTTGGACCAGTTACAAGAATTATTCCATTAGAACTTTTCACAATATTTTCAAACATCTCTAGATTATGCTGATTAAAGCCTAATTGTTGTTTTGTAAGTAAAAAGCTTGATCTATTTAATAGACGCATAACTATTTTTTCGCCATAGATTGTGGGTAGTACTGATACACGCAAATCAATATCTGCTCCTTCAATATTTAATTCAATACGACCATCTTGTGGAATTCTTTTTTCTGCAATATCAAGGGTACTCATTATTTTAATTCTGGTAATTATTGCAGGATGATTTGCTTTATTATGTCTAGCTACTTCTCTTAAAACTCCATCGACTCTATATCTTACTCTAACAAAATCCTCAAATGGTTCAATGTGAATATCACTTGCTTTTTTTCTTACAGCTTCTTTTATCATTTCATTTACCATTTGAACAATTGGTGATGAGTCAACTTCAGATATATCTAAATCATTTGCTTGCGGTAGAGTCTTTTTAACAGATTGAATACTATAAACTTTATTAATAGTATCCATTATTTGATCGCTTCTACCAATTGCAGTTTGAATTTTTAATCCTGTAGTCATTTTAACATCATCAATAGCAAATATATTCAAAGGATCAGCCATGGCAATTGTTAATTCTTCCCCTTCTAATGCAACCGGAACTAATGTATATTTTCTAGCTAATTTTTCAGGAACTGTTTTAACAACTTTATTATCAATATTAATTTCTGAAAAGTTTATAAAAGGTATTCCTAATTGAACCTCAATAGTTTCTAATATATCCTTTTCAGTTACATAGCCATCGTCAACTAATATTTCACCTAATTTTCTTCCTGAAGATTTTTGTTTTGAAAGTGCATCCATTAGCTGAGTTTCAGTTAATTTTCCACCTTCAACTAATAAGTCTCCAAGACGTATATGTTTAGCCATAAATTACCTCCCCTAAGTATTATATATAAATTATAGCAGTTATAAAAAAACAATGCCAGTATATGGCATCGTTTTAGCATTTAGAATAAATTTTAAAATTATATTATAGATTTATTTTTTTATTATAATTAATGCCTAATATTAATTTAACTATCGATTCTATTTTTCTATTAAATTTGGTTCTTAGTAACTCATTTTTAGAAATTGGTTTTAATAAAATACTAAAAACACCTAATTTATTTGCCACTAATACATCTGTCATAACTTGATCGCCTATCATAGCAACTGTATTTTTATCAATATTCTTTTCTTTAAAAAATAAGTCCATTCTTTTAGTTCCTGGTTTTCTTGCATTAGATAAATACATGCAATTTAATGGATTTGAAAAAATACCAACTCTTTCTTTGTTATTATTTGAAATAACAAAAACATTAAAGCCCATCTTTTTTAAATTATTAACTAATTTAATTTTTTCTTTAGATGGCAATGCCTGATCATATAATCCTAATGTATTATCTAAATCAAAACATAGATTAATAATTCCTAATTTTTTTAATAAGTCAAATTCAATATTTTCTGCACATGTATAAGAAGCCTTTGGTATAAATATTTTTTTCATTTTACCCCCTTAATACAGATAATATTTTAGTTACAACCATATCTATAGCAACTTTATTATGCCCACCTTCTGGAACAATTATATCTGCATATCTTTTAAATGGCTCAATAAATTGTTCATGTGCAGGTCTTACAGTTTTAAGATATTGATTTATTACAGAATCAAGAGTTCTGCCACGTTCATTTATATCCCTTTGAATTCTTCTTAAAATTCGTATATCTGCATCTGTATCTACATATATCTTTATATCAATTAAATCTCTTAATTCAATATCTTCAAATAGCATAATTCCTTCAAGAATAATAATATCTTTAGGCTCTAGCACTGATACTTCTTTCATTCTATTGTGAATTTCAAAATTATATATAGGTTTATTTATAGTCTCCCCATTTTTTAATAAACTAAGATGCTCTTTTAATAATTCCATATCAAAGGCTAATGGATGGTCATAATTAGTTTTTATTCTTTCATTAAAATCCAAATCATCTTGAGCCCTATAATAAGAATCTTGCTCAATAACAGCAATACTTTCTTCTGGAAGTGCATTTATTATTGCATTCGAAATTGTACTTTTACCAGAACCAGAACCGCCAGTAAGTCCTATTATTACACCTTTTTTCATATTATCCTCTCCTTTTTCTTAATAAAGAATAAGGAGATACTTTAAATGGAACATCTATATATACTTTTTGCTGTGCATGAGGAGCACTAATAATTTTTTCTCCTTTTTCATTAAATAATTCATTAATAGTAAATACATAAAGTTCTTTTTGAGGACCATAAAGTTCAACTTCATCGCCAACTTGAAACTTATTTCTTTGTTCAACTAATATTCTATCGTTTTCTTGCTTTAAAACTATACCAATAAAATCATATTCTCTAATATAAATATTATTTTCATATAATTGAGTATTTTCATCTGCCTTATTAAAGAAAAATCCAGTTGTATATGCTCTATGACTAACCTTTTTAAGTTCTTCTAAATATACAGATTCAAAATAGTTATCTCCCTTTTCATATAAAGCATCAATAGCATGTCTATATGCTCTAATAACAGTAGCCACATAAAAAGGACTCTTCATTCTTCCTTCGATTTTAAAACTCATAACTCCAGCTTCTTTTAATAAATGAAGATGTTCTATCATACAGAGGTCTTTAGAATTAAAAATATACGTTCCTTTTTCATCTTCATAAACTGGATAATACTCATTAGGCCTTTTTTCTTCAACTAAATTATAGCCCCATCTACACGCTTGAGCACAGGCTCCTTGATTAGCACCCCTATGAGTCATATAATTGCTTAATAGACATCTCCCAGAATAAGATATACACATAGCTCCGTGAACAAAAGCTTCTACAGTAAGTTCTTTTGGGGTTTTTTCCTTTATTTCTTTTATTTCAGCTATAGATAATTCTCTTGCTAATATTACCCTTTCAGCTCCTTGATTATAGAAAAATTCACAGGCTTTATAATTTGTAAGATTAGCCTGAGTACTTACATGTATAGGTAATTTAGGCTCAAGTTCGCGAACAAGTGAAAAAACACCAATATCAGAGACTATTACAGCATCAACATTAGCTTTATATAATTCATGTATATAATCTTTCATTTTTTCAATTGCACTATTATGAGCATAAATATTTAATGTAATATATATTTTTTTATTTATTTTATGCGCATATTTAACTGCTTCATAAATTTCATCAATTTCAAAATTTTTAGATGAAGCGCGGAGGCCAAATGCTTTTCCACCCATATATACGGCATCGGCTCCATATAAAAATGCCATTTTCATTTTTTCCATATCACCTGCTGGAGCAAGTAATTCTATCTTATCCATTATTACCATCCTTTTTATTAGTAAATCTCACTAATTGAAACACCTTCTCCAATTGGAAGAATTGTGGTATTGCAATTTGGATCATTTTGAATTTTAGTCAAAAATTTTCTCATACTTCTTACAATAGTTCTATCTCTTTTTACAACTAATTCATCATTACAAATCATACCTCTATATAATACATTATCGCATACAATTAAACCATTTTTAGATACATGTGGTATAATAGCATCCCAAAATATTGGATATTTACTCTTAACTGCATCTATAAAAACAAAATCGTACTTGCCACTTATATTATTAATTCCATCAATGGCATCTTCAAAATGAATATTAATTTTATCTTTAAATTCTGATTTATTAATAAAAGGCATAGCTCTATCATACATCCATTGATTTCTCTCAAAAGTATGAAGCTCTTCAATAGAATCTGCTGTATTAAGCATTAATAAAGCAGAATAACTTATTGCCATTCCTAACTCTAATACTCTTTTTGGTTTTTTCATTTGAACTAAAAATCTAAGCAAATTAGCAACCTCTTTATGAACTATAGGTATTTTTAAATCTTCTGCATAATTTCTCATCTCTTTTAATTGTTCATTTTCAAAATCTAATAAACTTTTTAAATAATCGTCTACATATGAAAGTGTTACATTTTCCATTAGTTCCCTCTATTCTTTCTAGCTTTTTCCGTTGCAATATTATGTTCTTTTAATGTTTTAGAAAAAGTATGTGTACCTGTTCCATCAAAATTATAAGTAAAGAAATAATAATCTGTTTCTTCTGGATTAATTGAAGCAAGGATTGAATTAAGTCCAGGATTTCCTATTGCACCTATTGGCAAACCGTTATATTTATAAGTATTATATGGCGAATCTATTTCTAAATCTTCATATAATAATCTTTCTTTATGTTCTTCTAATGCATATTGAACTGTTGCGCATGATTCTAATTTTTGATTTTTATCTATCCTATTATAAAAGACAGATGCAATTATAGCTCTTTCTTCATCCAACTTAGCTTCTGCTTCTATTAATGATGCCATTATTACAATATCTTTTAAAGATGAATTCAATTCTTTATTTTCTATATTTTCTACATACACTTTTTGAAATTGTCCAATTAACTTAATAATTATATCTTTTTCAGATGCATCTTTATATACCTCATATGTTTCAGGAAATAAAAATCCTTCTAATGTCATTGAATCATCAAATTTTTTTAAAAAAGAAAACTTATTTTTATCAAATTCATTAGGCTTATTGCATAAATCTAAAAATATTTCTTTATCAATGCCTAAAACCTCATTTAAGTAATTGGCAATTTCTTTATTATTTAAACCCTCTTTAATGGTTATTTTGATTGTTTCTTTTTTTACAACAGTTGTGATAATTTCGGCGATTTGTTTATCAGTCATATCTGAATTTAAATCAAAAGTACCAGGCTGTAATTTATTATCATAACCCTCATCAATCATAAAATTTTTAAAGGAATTTGAACTTTTAATTATTCCTTCTGATTTTAATATTTGCGATGCCTTTGTTAAACTAGAGCCCTTTGGAATTTCAATTTCTTTTTGAATATATTTATTCTCAGAAATATTATTAGAATTAGTTTTAAATATTGTTGTTGCTAATACTAGAATAAGTAACAATAATATTCCTAGTATCATTTTTCCATTTTTCATATAACACCTCTTTATTTTCTATGTATGCATTTTATTTTAATAACAAATTGAATGAGCAAGCTCATTCAATTTGTAAAACTATATTTCCATAATTATTGGCAATATCATAGGATTTCTCTTTGTCTTTTCATAAAGATAAGAAGAAATTGATTCTCTAACCTGTGTTTTAATAGTTGTCCAATCAGTTATATTATTTTTTTCGCAATTATCTAATACTCTTTTAACATTTCTTTTAGCTTCATCCATAAGTTTTTCTGATTCTCTTACATATACAAAGCCTCTTGAAACTATATCAGGACCAGAAACTATTAATCCAGTTTCTTTGCTCATCGTCATAACAATAACTATTAATCCATCTTCTGATAAATGTTTTCTATCTCTTAAAACTATATTTCCAACATCTCCAACGCCTAAGCCATCTACTAATATTTTTCCAGCTTGAACATTTGGTAAGAATCTTCCGCCATTTCTATTAAATTCTAATACAGCACCATTATGTCCCATAAAAATATTCTTATCTTTCATGCCCATTTCTGAAGCTAATTGAGCATGTAATTTTAGATGTCTAAACTCTCCATGAACAGGCATAAAAAACTTAGGTTTAATAAGTGCATGCATAAATTTAAGTTCTTCTTTGCAAGCATGACCAGATACATGTATATCTGCTAACTCATCATAAATTACATTTACACCTTTTTTAAATAGTGCATTTACAACTCTTGAAACAGACTTTTCATTCCCTGGAATCGGAGTTGCTGAAATAATAACCGTATCTTTAGGTTTTAATTCTAATTGTCTATGCGATGCAGATGATAGTCTAGATAAAGCGCTCATTGCTTCTCCTTGACTACCAGTTGTGATAATTGCAATTTTATTATCAGGATATTTATTTACATCTTTAATATCTATTAAACAATTTTTAGGAATTTTTAAATAGCCTAATTCTTGAGCTACTCTTACTACATTTACCATGCTTCTACCAGAAACACAAACTTTTCTTTTAAATTTACTAGCTGCATTAACTATTTGCTGAACTCTATGAACATTTGATGCAAACGTAGCTACAATAATTCTACTTTTTGTAGACATAAAAATATCATCAAATGTTGCTCCAACTGTTCGTTCAGACATAGAATATCCTTCTCTAGCAACATTTGTACTTTCGCACATCATAAGCAATACACCTTTTTTACCAAGTTCCGCTAATCTATGAAAATCTGTTTTTTTACCAATAATAGGTGTATGGTCAATTTTAAAATCACCTGAATGGAAAACAATACCCGCATCAGTATGAATTGCTATTGCTGCTGCATCTGGGATACTGTGATTTACTGCAATAAATTCTACTTTCGATTTTCCAATCATCAAAGATTCACCCGTAGCTATAACATTTAATTTAACATTTTTAAGCCCATGTTCTTTAAGTTTATATTCTACAAGTCCCATTGTTAATCTTGTTCCATAAACGGGTACATTTACTTCTCTTAACACATATGGCAACGCACCTATATGATCTTCATGTCCATGAGTTAAAAGAATTCCCCTAATCCGCTCTTTGTTTTTCTTTAAAAAAGAAATATCTGGTATAACAATATCTATACCTAGCATTTCATCTTCAGGAAAAATTAGTCCTGAATCTATAATGAATAATTCACCTCTAGATTCTACAACCGTCATATTTTTTCCTATTTCATCTAGTCCTCCTAAAGGTATTATTTTTACCTTTGGCAATGGTTTTGCCACATTCTCACGCTCCTATACTTTATCTCTACAGGACTTACATTCTCCAAAAAACTTTAATACATGATCTTCTGTCTTAAAGCCTTTTTCTTGTTCTATTATCCTTTCAAGATCTTCTAAATAATCATTTTCAAATTCTTCTACTTTTCCGCATTTTAAACAAATTAAATGATGATGGTGATGAGCATTTTCGTCTTTTAAACTTAATTCATACCTATTACAACCATCGTTTAAATTAATTTTATACAATATTCCCAGATTTTCTAATAATTGTAGATTTCTATAAACCGTTGCTAAGCCAATTTCTGGATGATCATTTTGAAGTTTTTGATATACATCTTCGGGACTTAAATGTAAATTATCATTATTAATCAAAACATCCAATATAATTTCCCTCTGTTTGGTGTACTTATACCCTTTTTCTTTTAAAACTTCTTTTAATTTTACTGCATCCATAAATACAACTCCTTGTCATAATTTATATTTCTTCTAAATCTTCTTCAATTAATAATCTAATTTCTTCGTATAATTTATCATCTTCAATTTCAACTAATTCTAAATCATCATCATTTCCTTGCACTTCATAAATAAATGCTTCTTCACTTTCTTCTGGTATTACTAAAGCATATTGTTTCTCATTATATTCATATAAATCAATGATTTCTAATAATGCTTTTTCTCCATTGTCATTAATAAACTCAAATGTCTCGTTCAAAATTTACCTCCTTTTTCATTTGCTAAATAAGCTTTTAATATTTCAACTGCCGCTAATTTATCAATCACTTGTCTTCTTTTTTTTCTACTTACATCGCCTTGAATCAAAGTTCTCTCAGCCATAACAGTAGTCATTCTTTCATCTATAAAACAAATTTCATAATTAGTTCTGTTTTTAATACTATTTGCAAATTTTTTAACTTTTTCAACCATTTCACCGGCTTCACCGTTCATATTTAAAGGCAATCCTACAACTATTAATTCAATAGGTTCATCTTTTAAAATTTGCTCAATCTCATCTAAATCCTTTTTCTTTCCCTGTCTATGAATCGTCTTATAAGGCTGTGCTGTGATATGTAATAAATCACTTAAGGCAACACCTATTCTTACATCTCCAACATCTAATGCCATTATTTTTTTCATAAATAACCCCTTAATGTTTTTTTACACCTTAAAATACATCTAGAATAATTTTATCATATTTCAATCTAGAAGTTACATAAATATAAAAAGATTTAATATAATTACATAATATATATCCAATATACACCAGTTTAATAAACTTTTATACAAAATTCCGGACACACACTAGCACAATAACCACAATAAATACATTTATTTTTATCAATTTGCATTTTATTTTCTCCAAGATACATTGCATTTTGTCCACATTTTTCTGCACATTTACCGCATTTAATACACCAATCTGCAATATGTATTGATCTATTTTTTTTGCTTAATTCGGCAATATTATCATCAATATTTTCATTAATAAACAATACATTTTTATCTATTTCTTCTTTTGATTGCATTCCAATTGCAATTGCATCTACAAATGGTAAATTACAAACATAAGAAATTGCTTCTTTATTTTTACCTATAAGGTGTCCTCCACCTAGTGGTTTCATAGCAAAAATTGTCTTATTTAGCATTTTAGCTTTTTGTAGAGAATCAAATAACCTATCATTAGTACCATCTCTAAGTCCAATTCCTAATTTATTTACAATTGGATGAATAATTTCAATTTCATCTGTTTTTAAAGCACCCTTAACACCCTCAATATAATGTGTCGAAATACCAAAATGCTTAATTAATCCTTTTTCTTTTGCCTTCATAAAATATTCAATTGCTTCAAAATGTCCTCTAATTGTATGAATACTTTCTTGTTCATGCAACATAAATATATCTATATAAGGAGTTTGCATTTCTTCTAACGCCTTATATAAACTTTTTTTTGCAGTTTCTATATTATAGGCATAACATTTTGTTGAAATAACCGCTTTTTCCCTTGGTACCTCTCTTAAAAACAGTCTTAGTGCATTATAATTATCATAAAGTTCTGCTGTATCAAAAAAATTAATTCCATTATTAAATCCATATAAAAAAAGTTCTGCCGTTTTTTCTTTAGAAAAATTTCTTTGAAGCTTACTAGTTGTAAGCGTACCAAAACATATTTTACTTGTGTCTAAATTTGTACATCCTAATTTCATAATTAATATCAAGATAAAAAAAGCAGTATAAATACTGCTTTTACTCAACTTGCTCCTTAAGATAAAATTTCAATACTTCTTCTAATAACTCATCTCGTTCAAGTTTTCTAATTTTGCTCCTTGCATTTTTATGACTAGTAATATAAGTAGGATCTCCTGACAATAAATATCCTACCATTTGATTTAATGAGTTATAGCCTTTTTCTTCAAGTGCTTTATATACTGAAACGAGAATGTCTTTCGCTTGATTCTCTTCTTCGTTTTTAATTTGATAATTAACTGTATGATTCATAGAACCATCCATTTTCTCACCCCATTTCCCATTCAGTATATCATATTTTAATATTTGTTTAAAGTATTATGAGTTAATTTGTTCTTTAATTACAGATTTAGACAATTCTAAAGCTTCTTCTGCCTTAGTAATATCAGGAGCGCCACCTTGAGCCATATTAGGTCTTCCTCCACCCTTTCCACCTGCAAGAGCTGTTATTTTACTAATTATTTTACCACAATGAATATTTTTCTTAATTGCAGAATCAGTTGCCGTTGCTAAGAAATTTAAATTTGAATCAGTTTTATTTATTAAAACAATAACTGAATTTTCTAATTTATCTTTTAATTTATCACTTAAATTTCTCATTTGCTGAATATCCATATTTTCTAAAATATTAGCGCTAATTTTAATACCATTTATTTCTTCAAAATCATTAAACATATTTTCAGAAGCTTTTGCTGCAATTTTAGCCTTAATTGATTCTATTTCTTTTTGAAGAAGTTTTTGATCTTCTATTAGTTGATTACTTCTTTCAATTAATCTATCTTCTTTTGTTTTAAGTATTAAAGAAACATTATTAATTTTATCAATTTTTTCATTTAAATAATTATATACAGAATAGCCAGTAATTGCTTCAATTCTTCTAACACCAGATGCTATTCCTACTTCTGATAATAATTTAAACATTTGTATCTGTGAGGTATTTGATACATGCGTCCCACCACAAAGCTCTTTGCTATAATTACCCATAGAAACAACCCTAACATCATCTGCATATTTTTCACTAAATAATGCCATGGCTCCAGATTTTTTAGCTTCATCTAATGATTTAACTTCTGTATTAATATCTAATGCGTTAAAAATCGCCATATTAACTTTTTGTTCAATTAAATCAATTTCTTTTTTATCTAATGCTTTATAATGTGAAAAGTCAAATCTAAGTCTATCTTCTTCAACTAAAGATCCAGCTTGATTAACGTGATCTCCTAAAACTTCTTTTAATGCTTTATGCAAAAGATGCGTTGCACTGTGATTTCTAGCAATTGCCATACGTCTAGTACTATCAACTTCACATATAACCTTTGAATCTTTATTTAAAGAACCTTTTTCTAATTTAACTTTTTGATATATCTTTTGATTTGAAGATTTTTTAGAATCTAAAACTTTTGCAAAATTGTTATCATCAATTTTAATAATCCCTGTATCACCAATTTGACCACCGGATTCGCCATAAAATGGTGTATTTTCAATTACAACAATACCTTCTTGCATATTTTTTAAAACATCTACTTCATTTCCAGTTGAATCAATTAAAGATATAACTTTAGATTCACAATTCATTTTATTATAACCTACAAATGAAACATCTTTACTAATAGTAAAATCGTCAGATTTAAATGCCCATCCATCAGTATCTGAATCTAATCTTGCCTTTCTAGCTCTTTCTCTTTGAGCTTCCATTTCTTCTTTAAATGCCTTTTCATCCGCTTTTAAAGAATTTTCATTTAATATTTCTAATGTTAATTCAAATGGGAAACCATAAGTATCA
>Ga0193961_1000652_pt1 | contig 12966 bp, 12 predicted proteins | sample FB_4_MG_FD_140371 | JGI IMG/M metagenome (GOLD analysis project Ga0193961, IMG submission 140371) | Microbial mat bacterial communities from the Broadkill River, Lewes, Delaware, United States - FB_4_MG | ecosystem: Environmental > Aquatic > Freshwater > River > Microbial mats | place: USA...
AAGGACAATCTGTGTTCTATAGTTGCCCTCTTATAATAAGACTCTTACTATAATAGTCTCTTAAGAGACTATTATAGTAAGAGTCTTATTATAAGAGGGCAACTATAGAACACAGATTGTCCTTAAGGCAGTTTGATAGACGCATAAGTAAGCCTTTATAAAAAAAAACTTATAAAGAAACATAAACCAGGCATTTTAAACAAAAAAAGTTATAGTAATAAACAAATTTAATACAACCAACCCCAAAGACAATGGAAGAAAAACCTTCCACCCTAACCTCATTAATTGGTCGTACTAAAGCGGGGTAAAGTTGTCCTCACCCATACAAAAAGAACAACTATAAATAAAAGCTTTAAAACAAAAAAAAATGTAGAAAAACAAAAAAAATTCCAACCTCCAAAAAAAAGTAAAACAATTAATAAAGATATTAAAATTATGTTAGCATATTCTGCTAAAAAAAATAACGCAAAACTCATAGCGGAGTATTCAACATTATAACCTGAAACTAATTCAGCTTCCGCTTCAGGTAAATCAAAAGGTGCCCTATTAGTTTCTGCTAAAGCAGAAATAAAAAATAAAATAAATGAACTAAAATGGGGTATAATAAACCAAATATTTTCTTGAAAATAAACAATTTCAGATAAATTTAACGAAGTAACACTAAATAAAACAGAAATTAATATAAGACCTATAGAAACTTCATAGGCAATCATTTGCGCTGCTGATCGTAAAGCACCTAAAAAAGCATATTTTGAATTACTAGACCACCCTGCTAAAATAATACCATAAACGCTTAATGAAGAAATTGCAAAAAAATATAAAATCCCTAAATCAATATCCGCAAAAACTATACCATATTTAAAAGGAATTATTAACCAATTTAAAATACTAAAAAAAAAAATAAAAATAGGTGTTGACAAAAAAAGTATTAAATTAGCATTACTAGGTAAAATTGTTTCTTTAAAAAATAATTTAATACCATCTGCTATAGGTTGTGTTAAACCGAGAAAACCTATCTTATTAGGCCCTAACCGACGTTGACTCGCTCCAATAACCTTTCGCTCAATTAATGTTAAATAAGCGACAATTAATAATAAAGGTACTAAAATAGTTATAAAACTGAAAAAGGTATAACTTAATATTTGAATAAAAACTAAAAATAACATATAAATTTGTTTATTCTCAACCAAAAATAATAAAAAAAATATCAATTAAAATATCTATATAATATTTAAATAAATCATAATATAATCTTTCAAATGTATAATATATATGAATAGTTATCCAAAATAAATTTAATGCAAGAGTTAATCTCAAAAGGATACCTACAAATTTATAAAAAACAATTCTAACGAATTTTGCTTGAATAACCGCTGCAATATAATTTTTACGAAATTGTTCCCCATCTAATTTTAAATGGTTAGGTATAGCTATAATAAATAATTCATAAAAACAAAACAATAAATAATAACAAAAAAATATAGGTGTTGCTACAAATTTATCTAAGAGTATAATAGTTGTTCTTAAATCAACAAGCTCTATTGTAAGAAATCTGACTATTTTTTGAACCCAATAAGGAGACCCTTTTAAAAATTTAATTAAATCTTTGAATATTTGTCCACTAATAATATAAATTTTAAGATCTTTTTTTGCTTTTAGACTATAATAATACAAAAAATCCACAGAAAGATACAAAATCTCTTCTAAAAACTCAAAAATAGTTCCATAAAAAACATATTTAAAAAGTAAAGATAATCTATGAAGAAGCATACCCAATTTTAAAAAAAATAATATAATTTTTAATACTTTTAAATTAGTTTTACTAAACCTAAAACTAAACTCAAACAATTGTAAATCACTATGATAGGCTAAATGATCCGTTATTATATGATATCCTCTAAAAAGAATTTCCGCAAGATCGCGAATATGCCGTTGCTCTCTACAATTTAACATATGCCTAAACCCAAAAACTTGTAACTCTAAAATATTTTTTCTATATTCTAAAAAAGGCGCCTCTATCCCATTTCCTATACCTTTACTATCCTCTTTTTTTAATTGTTCATATCCTCTATAAGATTTATGCCTTATATAAACATTACCGTCATAATAATAATAATACATTAAAAAAACAGTATACCCTATCAAATATTTTACAAAAATTTTCAGTATAAAATAACTATATATAATATAAATAAAACTTATTCTTACAAAATTAGATAACAAATATTTTTGAATTTTTTTACTATCTTTACTTTTTTTATTATCTTTACTTTGTATTAAAATCATAATTTAAAATTGGATCTATGTTTAAAATTTAATGTACTCATAATACACATATTTTTTGAATAATAACTAAGCAGATCTTTTTTATAAAAATTACGTACTTTATATGAGATTACATAAAAATGAACAAAACTTACATAAAAATTAATTTCAGTAATACAAAAAAATTTAAAACGTTGTTTATCATATAAATGTATTGGTAAGTATGATGTTATCGGGTTTATTTTTGCTAAATATTTTTTTTTCTTCTCAAAACTTACAATAGCATTTTTATGTGCAATTTTTCGAAACTTTACATCATTAATTTCATTATAACTAGTCCCTGAAATAAACAAGCTTTTCGTGAGAAGTGATATTAGTTTTTTATAAACTAAATAACACTCTTCTTTATAAGTTTGTGCATCATCATAAAATAATAAATTAGCATTAAATAGTTTTTCATGATGAGTAAAATCATAAAAATCCTCATTACTTTCACTATTTTCGTAAGTATATTCGGTATTTTCTGTTACTGTAAAAACTTTACTAAATAATAACGTTAATTTATTAACGTTCGTAGTACAAACAATATCATATAATTTTTTAAAATCTTCAGATTTTAAATAATTTGTATAATTTCTTTTTAAAAAATTTTTATGAGCTTTAACTTGCTTAAAAGAAAAGTTTTTATATAAATTAGATGGTATTACGGTTAATCTTGATTTAAAATATATAAATAATGTTGGTCTATTAACTCTGAATAAACCCAAGCTAAGTAAATAATGAAAATAAACCTTAAATTTTAAAAGTACCTTATCTAACTCAAATAATTCAAAATATGTATTAGCCAGAACTTCATTACGTCTGAAATAATCATTATTTACACATTTATAAGAATCAACATTACTTAATTTAGTTACATAATTTGTATAATCATTTTTATATTTATTAAAATTTTTTGACATATGTGTTAAAACTATTTTTTTTTCAAAATTATTATTAAATTGATAATCTTCAAAAGATAAACCACTTTTCTCAAAATTAAAAATTACTTTATTAAAATATATACTTACTTTCATTTTTAGCCTATTTATGCTTATAGCAATAATTCTTTCTTTAAAACAAATATAAGGTATATGAAAACCTAATAAAAATTTCTTACGTTTTAGATATAAATCTATATAATTATAACTCAAATAATAATTTACTCTCAAAAAATTTTTTTTATATAAATAGAAATCCTTTACTGATGATACGTTTAATAATTTTTTAAAAAGACAAAAAACTAAACAGTCTACATAGTTGGCTAAATCAATTCTATTTTTTATAGAAACAATTTTTCTACTTGGTAATTTACTAATTAATTCTCGAACTTTAGTATATAAAACAAACTTATTTTTTTTTTTTAAATCTAAGTCAATAATATTACGTCGATCTATTTTTTGTAAAATTTTTGTGAATTTTTTGAGAATTTTTTTATTAAAATCTCGTTGTTTCCTAAGATATACTAATTCAACAGTATTACCAATACTCGTAGAAAAATCTTTTTTTAATATATTTTTATTAATATTATTATAAACAAATTTAGTTATTTCATTGTTATCTCTAACTTCTTGTGTTATATTAAAAAAATTTCGCTTTGTTAATCTTAAAATACCAAAACAATTTATATAAAATTCTTTTTCTGATTCATAATGAGAATAACTTGGTAAAAAAAAATCAACAAAATTAAAATAATTATCTCCAGAATAATGTTGGTATATAGACATTTGATGATTATACATATTTAAAAATGTTACCGAATTTAATAAAAATTCATTACAACCTATAAAATAATTACAAAAATCTTCTGTTGTTTTTTCACAGGAAGTATCAAACCTTTTTTGACTTATATTAAAACGATCCACAGATAAATCTAAACTAGCTGTACTTGAAGCCCCTTTTGCTAAATAAACTATAACAAAAAATTTATTTAATTCACGTAATGAATTGAAAAAAACTCTATAACAACTATTTTTATAATTTTTTTTCAATTCACTACTATAAATTAATAAGTTAGGCTTAATAACATTATCATTAAATAAATCTTTTTTTAAAAAATTAAAATAATAATGTCGACCTTCAATAAATTTTAAAAATATTTTTGTAGTAGTTCCTAAATGAACATATTTATATGTTAATTGATTAACTGCTCCTAAATAAAATACTCTCGCTTGTTTATCCCAAAGAACTTTTTGACGTAATTTAGAATTTAAAACTGGATTTTCTATACGTAAATTAACATTAATTAAGAAAAAGTTTTTAAACTTACTAAAATCATTAATTTGGAATAAATAATTACCATCAAAATCTTCATTAACTAATTCGGTTCGTCCATGTAATACTTTTTCTGATAAATTAAAAATTTCATTTGTTCCATGTACTAAAGATAATTCTTTTAATTTTAATAAAGTAAACAAGTCTAAATAATCCCCTAAAAAAGTTTTTATTTTAAAAGAATTAAATTTATTTGTATAACATACTTTAAAAATAGCACTAATTCTAAAACTAATATTTTTCCAACTTGTTCTAATAAATTTTATATTTGATTCTCTAATTTTTTTTGGGTATACAACATCAATATTTTTCCAGATTAAAGTAAATTCTCTGTATAAAGGATAACCTAATTGTTTGTTAACTAAACCATCTGTTAAATGACGAGTTTTATCATGAATCCAATTAACTTCTAAATCCGTATTATATTGTGGCAAAATTCGTGTTATTTTTTTCAAATCAGAATAAACACGAATTGAACTACATAAACTATCACTTAAATCAATAGATTCAATATATAATTCATCCCACGCTCTATATTCTAAAGCATATGGTTTTACTGTTAAAGCACCTACAGGACAAAAATCTGTTACCGTAGAGCCTAATTCTGTTATTACACTTTTACCATCCTTATACAAACCTATTTCAGATTGCATTCCTCTTCCTATTAAGCCTACTGTTGATATTGAAGCTACTTCATTAAGAAATCTTACACATCTTGTACATAAAATACATCTAGTTAATTGAACTTTTACCATTGGATTAAAAATAAAATCTCGTACAGATTTTTTAAAATCTATATTATTATAAAAACGTCCACGATCATTACCATAAATTAATGCTTCATCTTGCAAATCACATTCTCCACCTTGATCACATACTGGACAATCTAAAGGATGATTTATTAGTAAAAACTCTAAAATACCTTCTCGTGCCCTTTTAACTATAAACGAGTTTGTTTTTATTTTTATATTAGGTCTGACATTAATTGCACAAGAAGCAACTGGTTTTTGTGCCGTATCAACTTCTATTAAACACATTCTACAATTACCCGCAATAGATAATTCATAATGAAAACAGTAATGAGGTATAAAAATATTTAAATTTATACATATATCTAAAATAGAAAGTCCTTTTTTTAAAAATTTTTCACTTTCAAAAAAAATTTGTAACATATTTAAAGAATATGCTTGTGAATTAAGATGAAAAATAGTTCTATTTAAACTCGTTAAAGTTATTTTTTTTATTAATTGTATGTAGGCGCCTAAATGATTAAATAAATCAACCCACCTACATACTGTTTTAAGAATAAAGTCGCCCGAAAACCCTGGGTATGGTACCCTCAGGGTTTTAATGGCTGTTATAAATACTGAGATTGACTCTTTATTTTTATTTTTATTTGTTACAACCATTGAAAATTTTAATTAAAAAATTCGTCAATTAAATTATCAAATTTTTTTGCATAATCTAAATTAATAATAACATCATTATTCTTTTCTTCTTCAGGTAAAGAATAGAGGTTAACACGCATTATTGCGTTAAAATTATAATTTAAATTACGCTCATTATTATCTTCTAATAATAAAAATAATTTAATTCCTACTGGTAACTCCAAAAATAATGGTAAAACTCTACGATGATTATGTAACCGCATTTTATACTCTAATTAATTTATTTTTATTACTTTTTATTTTTATTACTTCTATTAAAATTTTATTAAAAACAATTTGTAATAAATTGATAAAATAAATTTTATAAAATAATATTTTATTAAAAAAAAATCGTTTAATACCGCTCAAATTAATTACTCTATAAAGTAATTTTATATAAATATATCTTACTAACGTTTTTCTACAATATATAAATAAAACTACTACTATTTTTATATAAAAAAAACTATAATATTTTAACATTAATTTTTGTCTTCTAAAAATAACTTTTGTTCTTAATCTTATTTGTCGTAACGTTTCAGCTTTAAACTCTTTCATCGAAAAAAAAATTAAAATAAATAATAAAGTTGTACAAATCCCTATAATAAAATCTTCCCTTAAACTATTTTTAGAAAAGATATACAAAATTCCAAGTACAATATTACAAGCTATTCCTACATTAAAATTACTTGACATTTTTAATAAGCGCTCTTTTTTTAACATTTTTCTTTTCTCAAAACGAAATCATCATATTTTTTTATCTTTACAGGAAAATCTTCTAATTTAAGTTTCTTTACAGCTATATTTCTAACAACTTCATCTGATTTTAATCTAAACTCTATTACTTGTTTTAAAAGTACTCTCAAAAATTTAATTTTCAAAAATATTTTTAATTGATTATAAGTTTGAACGAAAAAATAAATTGATTTTTTTACTCGTAAAAAATTAAATTTATTTTTTCGTTCAAACTTATAATCAATTAAAAATATTTTTGAAAATTGTAAAAAATGTAAATAGAATTTACATCTATTTTTTTTTAAACTTTTTTTTAAATAAAATTTTGTTGTATAAATCTTCACATTTTTTACATGTTTCAAAAACATTTTTAATCTAGAATAATGTTTATTAAAACAATTAATTAATTCCAAATAACTTAACATTGACCTTTTTTTTTTTAAAAAAATTAAATCTAAAATATTTTTCCATAAAAATTTTTGTCCATAATTAAAAATTAAATATTGCGGAAAAACTATATTTGTTAATGAAAAATGTAACGACCACATAAGCCAAAAATTTAATGCTACTTGAGATGAAAATGTAATTATATCTAATTGAGGCATATTTTTCTTTAAAATTTAAAAAGTTTTGCAAAACTTTTTTGTGCTTTCCTCAAGAAATGGATCTTTAACATATAGGGAGAACTTATTAAATATCTTATTTTTACTCGTTCATGTTTATATAATGAAGTTACAATAAAACTTAAATTATTTCTTTTACATTTTTTTTTATATAATAAAACTACTCTACTACTCACTCGTATATTAATTCCTCCTCGCCTTTTTTCATTTAAGGCAAGAAATCTTAAACGTATATAATCACCACGTTTTAATAATTTAGGACTACATTTCATAAATTTTTTATGAACATCAGTATTACTTTTATAAATACTTTTTCGCAATTTCATGTTCAGTACTTAAAAAAAATTCTTGATACGTAAAATAAACCCAATTATTAAAATTTTTAATATCTACAAAATAAGTATAAAGATGCTCCAAAGTCCTACGTGTAGGCTTTGCACCCCTATAAGAATAATACATAAATTTATAAATATTAAAAACGATATAACGAAGTTTAGGTGTTGGTCTAAGATCCCAATAACCTAACGTACAAAGATACCTACTTCGTTGTGATAACCTATGAGGAACTAAAATAAATCTTATAAATTTATGATTTTTTTTCCCAAAAATTCTTATTTTAATAAGTAAACGAGACATTAAAAATTTTAATAAATTTTTTTACCAACCCCATAAAACTGTATGAAGACCAGCAAGTATTCTTGATTTTGATTTCAAAAAAGGGTAAGGAACGAAACTAGGGTCTATGAGACTTCGAACAACCAATATCATTAACGTTCGATAATTAATCTCTAAATAAAAAGGTGGCTGTACAAAAAAAACTTTTCTAGGTATTTTATATAATAAACTATCATAAACTTTTGCTTTTATATCCCTTCTAAAAGTAACCACACAACCTTTTTTAACAATATAATTAGGATAACTTCTTGGTATATCGTCAACTAAAACTCTACCTGCTTTAATAACTTCTCTCAAGACAAATTTAGATGCTATATTTAACCGTAATACTATACTATCTATTCTACTCTCTAATAATGAAAAAAAAAAATTTACTCCACCAAACTGACCTTTTCTACCTAAACGGCCAAAACGTTTTAATTTAATATTATCAAAATCATTATAAAACAATGTTAATTTACGGAAAAAATGTCTTTTCCGTTCAATTAATTTTCTCCTAAATGGTTTATATAACATAAATGCTGAACTTGTACCTAATAATAAATCATATGATGATAAACTTTTTTTAAAAAAACAACGTCGATATACATAAGAAACATGACCTGCTCGTCTTCTTCTAAACAACTTCCATAAGCGTTTTTTAGTTAAAACAAAAATATCTAAAATATTTTGATTAGCAAAAAATACATTTCTATAAGCTTGATCTTTTTTGTAAGTACCTAAAGCACTTACAAAAGGAGGTTTTTTTTTTCGAGGTGCTTGCCAAAAAATTTCTTTATTATAAGTTTTAGTCTTAACTTTCCATGCTAAAGAATGCTTAAAATAATTAAAAAATTTATTTTTTTTCCTTTTATAATACATCAAATTCCAAAAATCACAATCATATTTTCGTATTAATTTGAAACGTCCTTTTAAATACATAAAATAAAAAAAAAGAATTTAATTTATTTAACTAAATACTAAGAGTCACCCACCTCAATTATAATATAACCCTAATAAAGTTATATAGAGATTATTACTATTGTATTAAACATCCGTTGTTTCGAAAAACAATAATAAGAAACCATCATTAAGGCAAATAAGGCAATTGCTTCTGTTAAAGCAAAACCAAGTAAAACATAAGCAAATAAAACTTGACGTAAGTTAGGATTACGTGCAACAGCTAAAACAAAACCACCAAAAATGGTTCGATACCAACTCCAGCTCCGGTTAACCCGATGGTTGATAAACCCGCACCCAATAGGCGAGCTCCCTCCACGAAATCAATAGTCATTTCCATAGGTAAATACATTCTTTTAATATAAAAAATATATTAAAAAAGAACTGTAATCTGACCCATAAAGCTAATCTTCACCACGAAAAAAAACTTCAATAAAGTCAGAACCTACTTTGACCGTAAAATCCAGGATGTCATAGATAATTAAAATTATTAATAAAAGCATATTTTTTTAATAAATAAAGAAATTGTTTTAATATAAAACAATTAAAATTATTGGCAATTTAGTTATATAACATCACCAAAAGATATTTCAACAAAACTCATAATAAAGCCCAAAATAAAAAATTACTTTGACCAGAAAATATGGAATTTTACCCAAATCCTACCCAACGCCTACCCAACCCCTACCCAACCCCCTACCTAATAATAATCTCAGTTTTAAACTAAATTCTTTTTAATATAAAATAATCATTGTAATATTAAAAAAAGTGGTACTCTAGCGCATCTAAATCTAAACCTAAATCTAAAATACCTTCTTTTCGTAAAAATGTTGATTCATTAAAATATGGACTAGGACTCATACGATTACAAACTGATAAAAGTGGGTTTTCCGCTATCGAACTAACTAACAAGGGAAAATCAGTATAGATATTCTCCATACCCGCAATCTTTTCATTATTTACAAAGCGATAAATGTTCTCAACAAAGGGATACTCACCATTTAAATACACAAACTTGCGATTGATATTCTCAATAACTATTTTCTCAGTATTGGTCAGCTCCATAATTGTTTCCTCTATAATATACACACTATTTACACAATTCATATAGGGATTAAGTTCCTCAATATTTACACCATTCATAAAGCAATAAATGTTCTCATCAAAGAGATCATTCATATAGCGAAAAATGCTCTCATGATAGACCGTAGCACCGTATTTAGCACCGATTTTATACACTATCCGAGCAACCTCACGATTATAATTATTAAGATTGATCTGATCCAAATAAGCCTCTAACGCATAATTATTATTGATAGCCGTAAGACTCTTATCACTCGAAAGGGCTTTCGTCACCCTATTAATAAGTTCCTGATCTATAGTAGAGATTGGATCACCATAGATAGTTTCCTTAAGCAAGAGATCCGTCGCCCGAAGAAATTCCTCATTCTCAATAAAGAGATCATCTACATTGCTAGACCTTTCATGGACCCTCTCCCAAGCTTTTCTCAGCCAGTCGTCGAGTTTAGCCGCAGCCTCAGCATCCAAAGCCGGCTTATTCGTATTCGAATCAGTTAAAGATGACAACAAATTGTCGATTAAAAATAAAAAAGTCTCCAAGCAAAGCCCTCCGGGCGTGCCGTATATATAAGTGACGCAGGAGATTACTATACCTAAAAACATTTTTAATGGTTAAACCACCAAGAGTAATAAAACTCTTTTAAATTATTATTATTAATTCGTTTATGAAATAATACAAGGAAAAAATTTGTAAATGCTTTATTTTCTAAAGAAAGACAATTCTTAGCGTTTCTTTTCCTAAAATATTGTTTTCTAAAAAATCTAAAAAACTTTAAACGTGTTTTTTTTTTTCGATCTTTATAAATCATTGAATTCATTTTACAAAATTTTTTAAAAAATCTAAAAAATTTTTTAGATTTTTTACGAAACCTATAACGCGGAATAGTTATTTTATAATTATTACGGAAAAAAAAATCATTTGTTAATGTAAAATTTCTTAAATTTTGAAACATTTTTAATTTATAAATATCATGAAAAATATTTTTTAAAATATTCTTTGTATATAATTGTATAAAAAATTTCTTTTTTTTTAATACAGAAACTTTTCTTAAACTATTTTTATACCTTTTTTGACGTTTAGTCCACCATTTATAACGCAGATCTAATTCATTTAAAATATTATTTTTTTGAATACGATCATCTGCACTTGTAAAAAAAATTAAAGAACTTAATAATTTTTTAAAATTATTTATTTTACTTTTTTTTAATAACTTAATATTCTTATGATTTTTCAAAATTAAATAATCTAAAACTTTTGTTTCTACACATCTATTTTTTGAAATTAATAATTTAAAAGAATTGGTTACTCTTTCTGCAAAAGAACTATTATTAAATTTAAAAATATATGGAAAAAAGTTATTTAACTCGAATTTAGTTGAATCAAAAGTTTTATTTAAATGACGTTGATAAAACCATTTTCCTAAAAAAAAATCTGAAAAATTTAAAAACTTTTCTAAAGAAATCAATGAAGTTTCCCCTTCATATTTATATAAATCATTTAATTTATATAAATATGAAAATAATGTATAAAACATAAAATATTTATCTAATTTTAATAAATTTTTATTAAAATTAGATAAAAAAAAAAAAAATAATTTATAATCATTAATAAAATCAACTAAGAAACACTTGAAAATTTTATAAAATTTTCTAAAATCTAATAATTTTATAGACCAAATTTTTCTAAAATTTTTATATGACTCATCTAAAGAAAAAGAACTCGTTAAACTTTTAAAACATAAACTAAATTCATTTCCTTTAAAATAAGTATGTTTAAATTGGATCTTCCAATAATATAAATTTAAAAAAACCACTAAATTTCTATAAATATGATTATAATTTAATTCATTATCTATATCATTAATTATTTTAGAAAAATTTAAAAAATCTTTCATTCCTTCTGATGCATTAAAAAAATATAAAAAACGCTGCTTCCTTTTATTTTCCAACATGACACGAAAAAAATAATTAAGATATCTTCGACGTTGCATATAAAATATTTTTTGAATCAATTTAAAAAATTTAAAATAAATTAAACAAATATTATAACTATATAAAAATAAAAAAAAATCTTTTTTTTTTTCTAAATAATCTAATTGTGGTTGAAATTGTAAATTAAAATTATTTTTAAAATATTGTAATATATAATTTTTTAATAAGAATTCTAATTTAACTTTCCAATCACCTTGTACTATATATAAATAAAAAAAATTTTTATAAGTAAGATGAGAAGGTTTATCTAATCTTGAAAAATTATCAAATAAATTTTTTTTATAATTTAAACTAAAATTTAAACTTTTTAATAAAATAAAAAGAAAACGATTTCTTTGTATTTTCATAAAATTTTGTGTAGATATTTTATGAAAAATATCTGGAAAAACATTTTTATTATTAATATTATAGAAATAATTTAAATTTAAATTTAATAATATTAAAGGAATTTCTTTAAAAAATTTAAATTTAATTTTTAAAAAAGTTAAATTTGTTTTAAAATAAAAGGAAAAATTTTTTCACTTATAAATGATTGCCTCTCAAAAAAATTTACCATACTAAAAACATAAGCATGTCTAACTTGTTTTTTTATATTTAATGCTTTTGTTATTTTTTTATTAAAATTAGACAATTTAAAAACTAAACTTTTTGGATACTCTTTATAAAAATTTAAATCAATACCTGTTGCATCAGTAAAATCTTCCCACCATTCACCTAATTTAACATCAAGATCATCACACTCAATATCCGTTTTAAGTCCTGTGGAAACTAACCAACTGAATTGTGCACGATTAAAAGGAGTTACAGATCCTTGATAAAAATCCAATGACTCTCCTACAACATATAAATTGTAATTAGTAGGTACATTTAAAAATTTAAAAAAAGTATTTCTAGGAAAATTATATAAAAATTTAAAT
>Ga0193961_1000656_pt1 | contig 12915 bp, 8 predicted proteins | sample FB_4_MG_FD_140371 | JGI IMG/M metagenome (GOLD analysis project Ga0193961, IMG submission 140371) | Microbial mat bacterial communities from the Broadkill River, Lewes, Delaware, United States - FB_4_MG | ecosystem: Environmental > Aquatic > Freshwater > River > Microbial mats | place: USA...
CATCCGCTTATCTTGCACAAGTGAAACTCAACCAAGAGGATTTAGCGCGACTCAAACAAGTCACGTTGCACCCAGGGATGCCAGCTGAGGTCATGATCATGCTCAACAAGCAAACGCCTATGGACTATTTACTTAATCCACTTTCAGTGAGCACATATAAAGCAATGAGAGAAATTTAATTCAGGCATAAGTGAGACCTAATGCCCTATTCACACAATTTCTGGTCTCTAATCCATAACAAAGAGAAAGCCAAACTTATCGTGAGGTAAGGACGGAAAGCTGCAGATCTCAACCTGTTGAGATGGCTGGGCTGCCTCGCATTAATCATCAGATTGATAGAGGAAATTTTTCATGACGTCGAAACGACTGAAACAAGATCAAATTGAAAACCGCGTTGAAATAATTGACAAAGAACCCGTGGATGGCAAACCAGCCATTTCCGACGTTGCATCTGTCGAGCTTTACGGAAAAAGTTACAACCCTATATCGCAACATGATGCGGTCGACAATCAAGTCACTGGTGGGGACAGCAACGACCTCATCATACTCAATTCAGGTGATTTTGAAGTTGATGCTGGAGCAGGTGATGACATTGTCAATGCCGGTGAAGGTAGCGATGTTGTTTTGGGGAACAGCGGCAACGATGTGCTGATTGGTGATGATTTCTCCCGCCATGTTAAAACAGATCCAATCACTGGAGAGGCTAGCGTCGATTTCAGCTTGGCTAAAAAAGCAGACCTCAACCAAGCTAAAGTCTTTAATCCCGACGGTACAGAAGCCACGCTATTTAGCAAGAATGGTTCTTATGGTGTTTTGGGCAATAGTGAAAGTGGTCGCAGTGGTCAAATCGGCTATAGCTATAAAGACGATGGCGACGCGGGTGATCGAACAGGAGCATCAGAAGTGCTTTCAGTTGCTTTAGACGAACATAGCTTTGCTGCAAAAGTGTCTATTGGGCGCCTGTTTAAAGACGAAGGTCGAGCAGAAGGTTCTCGCGTCAAAGAGATCAATGAAGTGGGCGTTTGGACTGCACTACGCGATGGCGTGGTCGTCGAACGCGGTTACTTTACTGTGGGCGAATTCGATCAAGCAACGCTCGATGCTTATGGTCTAAACCCAGATACAGACAATTTAAAAATACTTGAAGACGGTAATGGTCGCTCAAGTGGCGACTTTGTTATTGAACCAGGAGATGTTGGCTTTGTCGCATTCGATGAAATTCAGTTCTCAGCTGCAATTGGTCACTATAGCAAAGGTCGCGGAAAGCTCGATTCGAGTGACTTCTTAGTAAAAGATGTGGATTACGTGCAAATTGAAGGCGATGGTCTTAACAACGATGACGCTCTATTCGGTGGCAATGATGATGACGTGTTACTTGGTGGGATCGGGGATGACATCTTATTCGGCGATGATCGCTATGGGTTTGAAAGTGGTCATTCTGTAGATTTGAGCACTGCTCAAGCATACAACCCAAATGCAACTAACGCCCAAGTCAGTTTAGTTAATGACAAAGTTGGCGTAGAAGGCAACCAAGAATCCGGAGTATCAGCCCAGCTTGGTTACACCTTTGATAAAACAACGCTAGAAGGTGAGTCAGAATCTATCTCTTACGCATTATCTGACCAACAAAGCGCTGCGCGTGTCACCATTGACAGACTTTATGCCGATGAAGCATTTGATGGCAGCAATGAAGTGGGTAAATGGACGGTATTGAGTAACGGTACTGTTGTTGCGACGGGGTATTTCACCGCAAAAGATATTGATGCAGCAACACGCGAAACGCATAACATTGAACTGACTGACAATATCAAAGTGCTGCAAAACGAAAATGGCTCAATTGATGATGGCTACTTTGACATCACACTTGAAGATACAAATGGTCAAAGCTTTGATCAAATCGTTTTTGAAGCTGCCGATGGTGTATTTGACAAAACAGGGCAACAATACTGGGACTCTAGTGATTACTTCATTAAAGACATCACTGTTATTGATAGTGATTCAATTACCGGCAACCAAGAAGGTGATGACTGGCTAGATGGTGGTGAAGGCAATGACCGTATGCAAGGCGGCTACGGAAAAGACGTACTCATTGGCGGCACCGGCAACGACATCATACTCGGAGACTTTACTCAAGCAACTGACGCCACAGAAAGTCACGAAGAGATGGTTGGTGAAGGTGTTGCATTGAACCCTGATGGCTCTATTGCTAATGTCGTAGAAAACAATCGAGGTTACGGCGTAGAAGGTAACCAAGAGAGTGGGCAAGCGGGACAAATTGGCTATAGCTTTATTGAAAGCACCGAACCTGGTGATGTGAGCGGTCAATCGGAGACATTATGCCTATTTGTCGATGACAATACCGTTGGCGCTGATGTTTCTGTGAATCGTTTGTTCGCCGACGAAGCATTCGATGGTACCAATGAAGTGGGCATATGGACCGTGTTCGAACAAGGGGTGGAAGTCGCAAGAGGTTACTTCACTGCCGGGGATATTGACCCACAAACAATGGCAACCTACGGCATCGACCCTGAAACTGACAACATCAAAGTTTTAGAGAATGGTAACGGCACATATAGTGGACAATTCTCTATCTCCCCTACTGATACCAACCATGCCAATTTTGACGAAATCCAACTGTCTGCAGCAGCCGGAACGTTTGATAAGACAAGTTTCGGCAACATTGATGCGAGTGACTACTATGTTAAGGCGGTCAGCACCTATCAAGCTGACGATTTGCTGCTTGGTGGTACTGGTAACGATGTACTCGCAGGCGGTAAAGGCTTAGACGTAGTGAGTGGTGGCGAAGGCAACGATGTCATTCTTGACAATGGTAACGACTATGTTGATGGTGGTAATGGCTTTGATGTTGTGGTCGCAGCGGATGCAAGCTTTGATGATACGTTCAATCTATCAATTGAAAGTGCCAAGCACGGCGTTGAGTTTGAACTGACCAATTCATCGAAACTGCAAAATGTTGAAATGGTAGTGGGTAGTTCACTACATGACTCACTGCTGCTCGATTTAGATAAAGTAGCTGATTCAGTTCAAACACTGAATGGCGCAGCATCAGACACATTTTATGCCGTCGGCATTGAAGAGTTCGCTCTGACTAACAGTGACTATCATCTTGCCGACAGTCAAGCAATTGCTTTAGCCGATCTAGACGATGCAACTATTGAAGCTCAGCTAAGCCAATTTGGTGTAAGTGGGGAAATCTACAGCTATACCTTCGCTAACGGCAGTGACACGGTTTCAGTGATCAGTGATGTTCTTTGGGAAAATGTCGAAGCTGATTATAGTATTTAAGATGCCATCGCCACCGTCCACGGCGGTGGTTTAGCGTAGACAATAAAAAACCGGAGCATTCGCTCCGGTTTTTAGCTTAAGCATCAATCAATTAAATATTGATAAAGCCAGCATCAACCGCAGGGTTAACTTCTGCTTCGTAATCAACACCGTCGACACCAAAACCGAATAACTTTAAGAACTCTTCTTTATACTCAACGTAATCTGTTAGCTCTTTTAGGTTTTCACTGGTGACTTGAGGCCATAGGTTACGACAATGCTGTTGAATGTCTTCACGTAGTTCCCAGTCATCTAGACGCAGACGGTTGTGGTCATCCACTTGTGGTGCGCTACCATCTTCTTGGTATAGACGTTGGCTAAACATACGGAAAATCTGTTCCATACAACCTTCGTGTACGCCTTCCTCACGCATTTTCTTGAACACCATTGCGATATACAGTGGCATAACAGGAATTGCTGAGCTTGCTTGGGTAACTACCGATTTCAATACAGCCACATTCGCGGTACCGCCATGAGCACCTAATTTTTCACTCAGTGCCGATGCTGCGCGATCAAGATCCATCTTCGCTTTACCTAGAGCACCATCCCAATAAATTGGCCAAGTTAACTCAGTGCCGATGTAGCTGTACGCAACAGTCTTACAACCATCAGCTAGTACACCAGCGTCTGCCAATGCATTAACCCATAATTCCCAATCTTCACCACCCATTACCGTGATAGTGTCTTGGATTTCTTGCTCCGTTGCCGGTTCAACACTCGCTTCGATGATGACATCTTTATTAGTATCAACCGCAGTAGCTGTGTAAGTTTGACCGATAGGCTTTAACGCTGAGCGAATGAGTTCGCCGCTTTCTGGCATTTTACGCACTGGTGAAGCCAATGAGTAAACCACCATATCAACCTGACCAAGATCTTGTTTGATAAGATCAATGGCTTTTTGTTTTGCTTCATTAGAGAAAGCATCGCCATTGAGGCTTTTAGCATACAGACCTGCTTCGCCAGCTAGCTTGTCAAAAGCCGCAGCGTTGTAGAAACCAGCCGTACCTGTTTTTTTCTCAGTACCTTCTTTTTCGAAGAACACACCAATAGTTGATGCGCCGCCGCCAAATGCTGCCGCGATACGAGAAGATAAACCATAGCCACTTGAAGAACCAATAACCAGTACACGCTTAGGTGCATTTTTGATTGGACCTTGCGCTTTGGTATAAGCAATTTGTTCTTTTACGTTTGCTTCACAACCTACCGGATGTGTTGTGGTACAGATGAATCCACGAATTCTAGGTTTGATGATCATATTCAACTTCCTTTAAAAATCTTCGCTAGGATAAAAGGTTCAACGGCAAATCTCATCAAATTTCTTAAAAATACCCCTAGAAATGCAAGTGGTTGGAGCTGTTTCAAGCAAAAAGCAGGCATAGATAAGGAATTAGATAGAAAAATAGATAAGGAAAAGGCACCATTTAAGGTGCCTTCAATTTCAATACAATGGTTAACAATATAAGCAAGTAGCCGCGACTTTCGCTAAAAACGCTTATGCCACACTATTCAGCTTTGGTTTACGTACGGCTTTATCCGTTGTAACTTCGCTAAAATCATGGCTAAAGTTATCAACTTGAATCGCTTGATAACGTAACTTATCCGCAGCGAGTACTTGTTCAATCTCTTGCTCAGTTAACACACCAGCCTCTTTTGCTTGAGCAAGCCTCTCACCTAGAGGGCCTTTACGAGCAACCTTGCCTTCTTTTGCGGCTCGGTAGAGTTTACGCTCAATGCTTTGTACGCCGTACATCGCAAGGAAAGCATTTTCCATTAGCCCAATATTGTCATCTGCACGTTTACCGATATAGCACAAATGCGTTAGACGGTCTCGGTGTGCTCCCGGCGTCATCAAGCTTTCTGCCAGCTTAACGCTCAAGTCATCACTTGGCTGTTGGAAGCGATTACCGAGTGGGAATATCACCACTTTTAATAATCGACCTACCCCTTTATACGGGTAGTTAGTAAACGCTTGTTGTAGCGATTGCGCTGCATGGTATAAACAGTGCTGAACACCATAATGTACATAATCAAGATCTTGCTGTTGGCGACCGTCATCTTCATACTTTTTCAACGCCGCAGACGCCATATAGAGATAAGCTAAAACATCACCTAATCGCGCCGAAATCATCTCTTTTCGCTTCAAATCGCCACCCAAGGTTAGCATGGCAAAATCAGCACTCACGGCCAGCGCGCGGCTCATGCGAGTCAAATCTTGGTAGTAATGTTGCGTCGCCCCACTCATATTGGCTTTAATTAAACGCGACCCTGTTAAGGCGGCGCCAAACGCACCAAAACTGTTCTTGCTTGCATGACCAATGTGCTTAAACAACAACTTGTCAAAGTCTTCTGCAGCTTGATCCTGATCTGGGTTTGACGCGGCTTCCATCTCTTTCAATACATATGGGTGGCAACGAGTCGCACCTTGACCAAAGATCATCAAGTTACGGGTCAGTATATTTGCCCCTTCCACTGTGATTGCTACCGGAATACCTAGATAATGTTTCGCTAAGTAATTCATTGGTCCATCTTGAATCGCTCGTCCAGCATGAATATCCATCGAATCATTTAAGATGGTACGCGCCATCTCTGTCATATGATATTTGGCAATCGCCGTGACAATTCCCGGGGTTTCACCTAGATCAAGCGAGGTTGTGGTCAGCGTTCGAGTCGCCTCAAGCAGATAGGTGTAGCCGCCAATGCGTCCAAGAGCTTCTGCCACGCCTTCAAACTTACCAATCGACATACCAAATTGTTTACGGACATAGGCGTAAGCACCCGTCGTTCGCGCAGTTAGGTGACCGATCGCCGTACCTAATGCAGGCAACGAAATACCACGTCCTGCAGAGAGACACTCCACCAACATACGCCAGCCTTTACCCGCGTAGTCTTGACCTCCAATCAGCCAGTCCATCGGGATAAATACATCATTACCGCGTGTTGGACCATTCATAAACGCGGAACCTAATGGATCATGACGCTCACCTAGCTCAACCCCTTTATGATCCGAAGGGATAAGCGCACAGGTAATACCGATATCAGCCTTATCACCAATCAAACCATCAGGGTCTTTCAGCTTAAACGCCAAGCCTAGCACGGTGGCAACTGGTGCCAACGTAATGTAACGCTTATTCCAGCTAAGTCGCACACCAAGAACTTGTTCACCTTGGTGTTCGCCCATACATACCACGCCTTCATCGGGAATACCGCCAGCGTCAGAACCCGCTTCTGGTCCTGTTAACGCGAAACATGGGATGTCAGTACCATCGGCCAAACGAGGCAACCAATAGTCTTTTTGCTCTTGCGTACCGTAGTGAGAGATAAGCTCACCCGGACCCAATGAGTTTGGTACCATCACCGTAACCGCAGTACTAATACTTCTTGTTGCAATGCGAGACACAATGGTGGAATTAGCTAAAGCAGAAAACTCTCGCCCACCAAACTGCTTAGAAATGATCAGTGAGAAAAAGCGCTCTTTACGTAAAAACTGCCACACTTCTTCTGGTAAATCGCGATCTTGCTTGTTGATGGTTTGATCATCAAGCATCTCCAACAAAGTCTCCAGCTCATTATCCATGAAGGATTGCTCTTCCGCCGTCAACGTTGGTTTCGGGTAATGATGCAGTGTTTCGAAGTTTGGATGACCAGAGAATAGCTCACCATCCCACCAAACGCTGCCAGCTTCCATTGCTTCTCTCTCTGTGTCCGACAATGGAGGCAATACCTTTTTAAACATTTTAAATGCTGGATCACTGATCCATTTTCTTCGTAGAGAGCTCATAACCAGTTCCTTTTGTTCACGGTTTCACCTTTGCGGTGATCTATTCTTATTGTTCAATGGGTTATTCTGCTGAAACCCCAGCAGCAAGGTATGGGATCAACTGATCCAAAACAGATTGGGCATCCACCGTCTGACCATAGTCATTGCGCGCAATTTCTGCTAATGCTTGGCTAGAAGCCATGGTGAATACACAGGTACCTAAGGTGAAATGCAATCGCCAAAACAGCTCTTCACGAGAAAGGGCTGGGTTTGCTTTTAACACCGACTCCACAAATAAAGCCAGCGTACCTTGGTAGCGCGTGGTAATGAACCAACGTAAATGCCCCTGCACATCGGTATAGCCTCTGCCAATTAAAAGCATAAAACGGCTAGTGCCATTTGGACGCACATGATTAAGTGACATTAGAGGTGCTCTTAGCGCCTCAAACACTTGGTTCATTGAAATATTGGAGTTGAGATTAAGAGTGATCAACGCATCCGATACCGCAGGCATAAATGCCTCTAAGTAACGGTCTAACACCGCACGAACCAAGGTTTTCTTGTCACCAAAGTGGTAGTTCACCGATGCTAAGTTCACACCCGCTTTGCTGGTAATAGTTCGCAGCGAAGTATCATTAAAACCATGCTCGGCAAACAACGCTTCTGCTACATCAAGAATCTTGTCTTTGGTCTTAAGCTTAGCTGTCATTTCAATCACTCGTATTAAACGCCTGTTTGAAATATACAACCAGCAAACATCATTAACAACCAATTAACATCACATTTTCGAACACTGATAAATTCGAGATTGAACATGAAAATGTAACCACTTGATAAGTATAAGAATAAAATTAATTTTATTTTTTGAGGAACTGAAGGGGAATCTCTCGGTCTTAATTACTGTAGATAACAGGGCATTGATAGTTTTACAGGCCGTCAAACTTTTTTCTTACTGAGAGTCTATTTATTTACGCTGCTTTTTCCTAATTAACTCCTAAATTTTTTGTATCAGCCCAGCGCACAATTGCACTGGGCTTTTTTTATTTGGTGCGTTTATTAGCAAGGTTATGAATTGAAAACCCAACGACGGCTCAAGGTGTAGTTGCTTACCATTCCTGCTAAAACACCAATAACCAGTGCAATATACGGACTAATGCCCTGTGTTCCCAATACCAACAGAACCACTTTAAAAGCCAAAAAGTTCGGTAATGCAGAAGCACACGCACTGGCGATAAATTTAAGCCACTGCTCACGCGGTGAAGCACCCCTACTCCGCTTTTGAATAACCGTAACCTCTTTAAAAGTGAAATAACGATTACCTAACCAAGTGGCGGTTGCTGCAACAAAAAATGCCACCCCTCTAGCGAACAGTAATGGCATTCCGCCAAGAGCAAAGCACAAGGTAAAAACCGCCGCATCCACCATGAAGCCGACTGCACCAACGAGCGCGAATTTGCCCAGTTTCACATGTGGACTCAACCATGCGATCACTCTAATCATGATGCAGGGCTACAACGATATAAACTGCGCTTACTTTTCGCTGTGTATTCCACTAAGCAGCTCAGAGCTTGTTGCTCCACTAATTCCGCCACCTCGGACTTTTTACCAATTAACTGAAAACGCGGCATAGTTAATTGGTCTTTGTTTAAGTTGAGCTTTTGAGCTTTACCTTGGCTATAAAATTGCCCCGAAAATGGTCGACTACCAACATAGAACGTAGGCAAAGAATGATCCGCTTGATCAAAAATCACCTTGTCACTTCTTTTATTGCCAACGAAAAGTTGAATCACCAGCAAGGTAACGACCAATAGAATAGGTACTATTGCCGCTGTAACCTTAAACCACTTTTGGTCATGCTCTACCTCACTGAGTAGTATGGCGATTAAAAAACCAATAGCTGGAACACCGGGCAACACATATGCCGGTAAAATATTGCCCGATAGAGTGAATAAAAACAGGGGTGAGCAAATCCAACATACTAAAAAACTCACAATACCAGTGCTTTTAATCGATTCCCTTTGCAAAATAGCTCGATTTTTCCATGCCAATATCGGCACTACTATCGACCAAGGTGCGACCGAGTAAAGCCAAAACAACCAAATCATCCCCCTCGGTTCATCATGTGCAGATCCATACAAATCGCCTTGCCAACCACTGACTAAGAAACGCTTGAAATGCTCTCCAACAATAAAATAATCAATAAAACCGGGGGTCGCTCTCTCAGCCAAAATATACCAAGGCAACGCAATTGCCAGCATCAACAAAGCGCCAGAAATAACTGGAAAACGTTGCCATAAAGTGATGAACGCTCCCTTAAATCCATGTTGAATGATGAGCCAGGGCACCACAGCAAACGCCATCAAAACAATCACTAAAGGACCTTTTGATAGCAGACCAATCGCTAAACCAAAGAATCCCACATACCCCCAAGCTCGGCTTCCCTGCCAACAACGGTAAAAGCCAACCATTGCCAGAGTTAAACCCAAAGTCAGCGCCATGTCCGTCATTACAGCACCAGCCGATACGCTAAACACTCCGCAAGTCGCCAGCACCACCGCGGTGATCAATCCACTAAAGCCTAACTTACGAGCAAAGTACGCCATCAAGAATATGACCACGACCCCCGCAATCCAATGTGGAAGCCGCACCGCGAATTCGTTAATACCCAACACTTCAATCCCGCTCGCACTCATCCAAGTAAACAGCGGTGGCTTACCCCAAAAAGGCACACCATAGTCAAATTGAGGCGTAAGCCAATTGCCCGTTTCCGTCATCAAGCGAGCCATTTCACCATATCTCGCTTCGGTGGTATCCATCAACGGGTAAGCGCCCAGAGAAATCAACCGAATAAAAAGTGATGCCCCTAGAATCGCCCACAAATGCACACGGTTAATGCTCATGCGCGTTTCTCCATCTGGTCAAAAATCATAACCGCGGGTTTCTCTTTAACCGACTGAACCAAAAACAGTGGGCGTTGTTTCACTTCAATAAATATTCTGCCTATGTACTCGCCTAATAAGCCAATACACAAAAGTTGTATTCCACCAATAGCTAACTGCGCCACCATCAACGACGGATAGCCCGTGACGGCATTCCCCCATAACATAGTTTGAGCCACAATGAACAAACCATAGAAAAGTGAACCCGCAGCGATCACGCTACCAAAAACGGTCGCTAAGCGCAGAGGGCGAATAGAAAAAGAGGTAATACCATCCATAGCCAAGCCGAGGAGCTTGAAGTAATTCCATTTGGTCTCGCCGCTAAAGCGCGCATCCCGATCAAATTGCATAATGCACTGTTTAAAACCCGGCCAAGAAAAAATCCCTTTCATGTAACGATTACGTTCAGGCATACGATTGATGTGGTCGACAACTCGGCGACTCAATAGACGAAAATCGCCGACATTTTCTGGAATATCTGACTTAACCAACGTATTAAGCAAGCGGTAATAAATCGCAGCAGACTGGCGCTTAAACCACGTTTCACCATGACGTTCTCTACGCTGCATGTTGATCACGTCATATCCTTCTCGCCACTTTGCCAACATCTGAGGAATAAGCTCCGGCGGATCTTGCAAATCTGCATCGATGAGTACAACCGCTTCACCACGGCTATATTCAAGCCCTGCACTCATTGCGGATTCTTTACCAAAATTACGACTCAGAGAAAGACTACGCACAATACTACTACTCGATTGAAAACCGTCGACAATCTGCAAGCTGTCATCACTGCTACCATCATTGACATAAATGATTTCACAACGCTCCGGTAAACCGTCCAACACAGCAGCTAAACGCGCATGTAATGAGGGAAGTACTTGTGCTTCATTGAAATAAGGAACGATAACTGACAGAGTAATCGCAGATTCAAAACGTTTTTGAGTAATAGAGATCAAATCCATAAAACCGCCATATTCATCTGTATCTGAATGTTGATGACGCAAAGCACAACACTTTGCGATAAGTTGCGATTACTCTATTGTTCGATATGTGGAAAGAATGTTATTGACGTTTTTTTCACGCGATTTTTGCTTATATAGAGGTAAACCAGCTTGAATCACCTCGGTCGGGCTAACAATGGTAGAAATATGAATAAGATATTATTGGTTGAGGACAATCGCGAAGTAGCAGGGATTTTATTCGATTACTTTGAATGCCTCGATATGGAGCTCGATTATGCCGACAACGGAGAACTGGGGCTGCAGCTCGCACTTGAAGGGAATTTTGACATCATTATTCTCGATTTAATGCTACCTAGAATGGACGGTCTAACCGTATGCAACAAACTACGAGATGCCGGGAACACAACCCCGGTACTGATGCTGACCGCACTGGATAACCGCGAAGATATGCTGGCAGGCTTTAGCCATGGTGCTGACGACTACCTAACTAAACCATTTGATCTAGAAATTCTAGAAGCTCGTATGCATGCGCTCATCAAACGCTACCGTGGAAAAATAGCCACCACTAAAATTATCGCCGGACCCGTTACCATTGACCAAAAAACACGTAAAGCCTATCGTGATGAAAAACCACTAGCTTTAAACCCAACAACCTACACCATTTTAGAAATGCTGAGTAAACGAGCTCCAGATCTAGTCACCCGCCAAGAGATTGCAGAAACATTATGGAATGAATCTGAGCCTAACAATGATGTTCTGCGCAGCCATATCTACCAACTCCGTACTCAGTTAGACAAACCTTTTGCCAACCCTATCTTGGTCACCGTACCAAAAATAGGTTTTCGCTTAGAGATCCCTTCATGATCGGCTTTTTCCGTAGTACAAAATCCCTCACTAATTCCCTAGCTCTCTTCTTTATAGGAATCTCATTTGCCGTTGGGGTGATTGCTTTTTGTTTATTTTACTTTGCCATACATTGGTCTGAAGATCGTATGGGAGAAAGGCGCATATTACTCGACCGAGATATTGCTATCGAACGGTTTATTAAGGGTGAGCAAGGCAAAATTGAGGTTGATCTTCTAACTGATGCCTATAACAACTTTGATCTCGTTCCTGCCAATTACGCAAAGTATCTTCATCACAGTGAATCCTATTTAGGAGAAGTCGAACCGGAAGGGGATAGTTCTCAAATGGTATACAAAGGAAGTTATACCGATAAAGGAAAGAGCTACGACATTATCCTGCTCTCCCGTATTGATAATGTGGAGTTTGGACTTGATGAGTTTATCTATTCTAGTTTAATTGTAGTTACGTTAGTGACTTCTTTAATGTGTATTTTTGGTACTTTATTGTATCGGTTGTCTATCCAGCTGATTGAGCCTGTAAACGAAATAGCAGAGCAATTAGAGAATCACAGTGGCAACAGTGAAAACGTATTTACAATCTCAACAGAAGCTGCGGTTGAGTTTCAAACACTCACTGAGCGCTTAAACCAATATCGTACCGACTTAAATTTAGCGTTAAAACGGGAGCAAGCATTTGCCCGCTACGCTAGCCATGAGCTACGTACACCGCTCACAGTGGTTAAAGGAGCTGGTAAACTGCTCGGTCGTACTGAACAGAACGACTATAACCAACGACAAATACACCGAATCGATAATGCCACTGAACAGATGATCACCATGGTTGATGCTTTACTCAGCCTAGTTCGCTACGAGCGCAATACTGATGATGTACCTCTACGTAAAATACCAAATGATGAGTTACACACCATTGTGGCGGACAACTCCATTCAGGCCAGTGAGAAAGACGTTACCATTCGACTAAACATCTCATCTACTCCAACCGTTCGAGCCACACCACCAGTAATGAATATGGTCATCGGTAATCTGATTCGCAATGCCATTGCCGC
>Ga0193961_1000657_pt1 | contig 12908 bp, 15 predicted proteins | sample FB_4_MG_FD_140371 | JGI IMG/M metagenome (GOLD analysis project Ga0193961, IMG submission 140371) | Microbial mat bacterial communities from the Broadkill River, Lewes, Delaware, United States - FB_4_MG | ecosystem: Environmental > Aquatic > Freshwater > River > Microbial mats | place: USA...
AAAAGAAATTTTTGTAGGTTGTTGATTTTAAAGTCTAAATGGTGGGCCTTCCCAGACTTGAACTGGGGACCTACCGATTATGAGTCGGTTTTGGCGCTATCATACAGTATCATTGCAGCTCATGCTATCTCATTAAGCTTTTGTTTTTAAAGTACTTATTATACTCTGGACTCATTGTGTCTCACACAGAATCTTTCTGTGGTGTAACCCCAGTGAAACCCCGGAGGTGTTATGGGCAAGCAGTTTAATTTTACCAAGCAGGCAATTGAAGCTTTACCGCTACCTGAAAGCCGTATTGAATATCGAGACGAAAAGATACCGGAGCTACGATTGCGAATGACTCCAGCCGGCATTAAAAGTTTTTCTGTTTATAAGCGATTATCTGGTAGCAGCCGGTTCGCATCACTTTAGGGAAGTACCCTGGTTTATCACCTGTTCGTGCCCGAACACTCGCTTTAAAACATCTTGCGGACTTGAGCGATGGTATTAACCCTAATGAACAGAAAAGGGTAGAGGAAATTTCCAATACAACCCTTGGCGAGGTTTATAAACGCTACAAAAAATCGAGGAACTTAAAAACTAAGACACTCTACGGTTATGATGGGGTGATTAAGCGTCACCTCTCACGCTTTGTTGAGCAGCCCTTAAGGGATATTTCTCGTAGCACTATTCTTGCAATTCATGCCGAAATCCCATCGAAAGCACAAGCTGATTTAACTATGAGAGTGCTGAGAGCCATTTTTAACTTTGCCAGGATGGAGTTCTTTCGTGAGGATGGCTCTTCCATTTTCCCTGAAAACCCTGTTGAGGTTTTATCTCATCGTAAACAATGGAATAACGTCAGGCGTAAACAGACTCACTTACGGCCAGGGGAGCTACCCGTATTTTACCAGGCGTTAGAGAGTGTAAAAGCACAGGAGACGATCACGGGCCAATCTATATGCGATGCTATGTTCTTTGCATTATTAACGGGGCTAAGGCGAGGTGAGATATTCTCCTTGCGTTGGGATGATGTAAACACTAAAGCCGCTATATTCACTGTCTACGATACCAAAAATGGCTTGCCATTAGAGCTGCCTATAACCAAGTATGTAGAAGGCATTTTTGATAGTGTTAGTGAGCGCATATCCACTGCTTATGTCTTTGGTGCCGAAAATGATTACGGACAGGTGAAAGAGCCTAAGAAAGTTGTCGCTAAGGTTAAAAAGCTCTCCGAGACCCACTGTGATTTTCACGATTTACGCAGAACCTTTGCCACAACCGCTGAACACCTAGATATAGGTACCTACAAATTAAAGCGCCTTATGAACCATACCACTGGTAGAGATGATGTGACAGCAGGCTATACCATATTGACTGCTGAGACACTTCGGCCATCGGCAGAGAAAATACAGTCCCATTTTATGCAATTTATGAAATCGAGCAATATAATTAGCATTTTAAAGGCAGTAAGATAGACTGTCTTAAAACAACAGACATCTATGAGGCCATATATTGAAAGACTTCACCTTCACTGATGCATACCTTGATTTTCATGCTGATATTGCAGAATATGTTTATTTGCGCGCCAAAAATGATAAGAATACTAAAAGAATAATTGATTCTGAACACCTTGTTTTTTTATCAATTGGCCTTGGAGTTTTCACTCCAAACTCTAAGCAACATTTGATGGAAGAGCTTAAAAAATACTATGATGCAAGTGTCGATCCATTTGAAAAAATTTGTACATTAATAGACGAATGGAGTTTATCGAGTGATGATTCAATAAAACTTATAGATAAAGGAATTCAGTCAGTTAAACGCCTCCAAGAGCGTTATTCTGAGATATCCCCCAACTTAGAAAAACAGAATCAGAGTGTACCACAAGGCTCCGATTTTATGGATAAAAGTCCTATCTCAAAAAAAATTAAGCAAACTTATAAGCCTACAGACGAGCAAGAGCAATTGGTTGAGTTCGTAAGCCACAGTGATGAATCGCTTAATTTACAGGGCTATGCAGGGTGTGGAAAATCAACAGCCATTATTATGGCTCATCAAGCATTATCTGAATCAAATAAAAAGTCGTCTCTATATTTAGCTTTTAATAAAGGGATGGTAAATAAGATGGCTGCAAGTGAGCCTAGTATAAATGCAAAAACTATAGATTCACTAGGCTTTGCACAAGGTCTACACAGTTCTCCTTGGTCGCCAGATTTAATTGATATCAAGAATACTGATATTAATCAGTTGCGAGATGTCTTAGGAATACGCAGTAATCAAATATTAGAAGGGTGCAAACTCAAGGGAAATAAGATAGCTTGGCTTGCTAGAGAGGTTGTCTTTAGTTTTGTTAATGATGCAAAAGAAACGATTGAAGATTCTCATATTCCTTCCAATATTGTATTAGAACAGGATAGACAATCTCTTCTTGCATACGCTAAGGCTCTTTGGGATATCTACGTTGTATCTCCGACTATGTTAGGAGACAAACCTATCAAACCTAATTTTTTAACAAAATGGTGGTCACTTAATAATGGCCGTATCCCTGATTACTTTGAACGTGTCTTTGTTGATGAGGCTCAGGACTTAAATGGCCCTTTTTTATCTATATTAAAAAATTCTAAGCAGAAAGTTATAGCTTGTGGCGATCAATATCAGGAGCTTTATAGATGGCGGGGAGCTGTTAATGCCATGAAAAGCCTTGCTGCCAAAGAGGCAGCGCTAACTCAATCGTTTCGCTATGGTGAGTCAATAGCTGAAATTGCTAATTTTGTATTAGGCCTGCTTTCCTCTTCTCCAAAAGATAAAATAGAGTCTTTTGACGCATCAAAGAAATCAAAAGTGCTTCAATATAATGATGCCCCTCCTGTAAATATTGACGTTTTACTAACTAGAAGTAGAGCGCTTATTTATTCTCATGCAAAAAGGTTATGTGATGTAAACGTTACCTTTCATTTGAATTTAGAGTTCTCTGAGTTTAGCCGGTTGTTATTGAGTGCGTTAGCTTTATATGAGGGAAATCATTTTAAAAATACTCATCCTCTGACTAATGTTTTTGAGCACTGGTATTTATTGGAGAGCTTTGCTGAATCAGCAATGGATAATGATTTGAAGTTATGTATTAAAATTGTCACTGAAAACCATAAAACTTTGGAAGAAGATTTAAAGGTAATCAGTAAAAACAATTTACCTCGTGAAAAAAATCCTCAAGTTATTTTATCAACCACTCATAAGATCAAAGGTCGAGACTGGGATAATGTCGCTCTTGCAGAAGACTTTTCTTATATTTTCGACAATCTAAGTAAAGACGACGAAAAATATGATGATGAACTTCAGGTTCTGTATGTTGCCATAACAAGAGCTAAGAATAAACTTTATATATCCTCTGATTTATTATCTAAACTAAAAGATTCTTAGGCTACTCTGCAACTTTTCACATAAAACCAGAAAATCATGGGATACGCTGCATTCTATAAGTGTTTCCCATGTGAAACAAAGGGCGGTAGGAAACAAGATATAAATCGAGGACTAGGGTTGCGCACGCTAATTCTTTCTTTGATGGGTTTCTGGCTCACTATTCTCATTGTTACTGGTTACTGAATCCCAAGCAAGATATATCCAAAAGACCGCAAATACAGTTCCAGCAATGATCATCATAATAACATTCAGCATCGGTTAATTATCCCCTCATAAGAATTTATTAAAGTTTCCCATGGGAAACAATTTTGAATATCGAGTTAATTTTTATTTTTATTACAGCATTTCTTCTGTGCAGCCTTATTGTCTTTGTATGAATCCCAAGCTAAGTAATAGATAACATATATGACTACGCATAACGAAAGTATAGCTAGCATTTCTCTAAACATTTAATCCTCCTAGATGATACAGAGTTTCTCATGAGAAACTCTCGGCATGGAATAATAGTCTACATTCAATGACCAGCCCAAATAATAGCAGAGATCACCAAGCTATTATTTTTCAAATAACCAATAATATTTTTTTATAAAAAAATAAGCGTTCATTACTTTTCGCCTATTTTTGTTTCTATTTTAAACAAATCGTTCGTTTTTTAAAGTGGAGTATTTATTAACAAATTATTGTATTTATTTCTGATGATTTTCGAAACCTAAATAGTGCTGTAGCATCTTTATCAAGCGTTACAGGTTCATATCATATTGTGCCTTATAAAAACTAAAAGCTTCATGGCTTTTTTAAATGAGAGGTTATTGTAACTATGCATTTTTTAACAGTTGAAGACATAGCAAAGGAGCTTCATGTCTCATCGGGAACGGTCAGAAATAAACTTTCAAGTGATGAAGCTTCTATGCCGCCCTCTGTGAAGTTTGGAAACCGCCGATTGTTTCCTTCTGAGGAGTTTGAGAAGTGGGTTACGAACCTAAAGCGAGAGGCACTATCAAATCGAATTAGCGATAGCCTTGAAAGCACCAGTGGATTATTAAAGTAATGGGACTCGAGTCAGCTACTCATAGAATTGATCTAAGAAATGCTTTCATAGAAGAGCCTATGCCATTGGACTTAGTTTTACCAGGCATGGTGGCGGGTACAGTTGGAGCATTAGTAAGCCCAGGTGGTGCCGGTAAATCTATGCTAGCGCTACAGTTGGCTGCTCAAATTGCCGGTGGGCCTGATTTAGTGGGAATAGGTAACGTTGTTGTTGGAAAAGTTATTTATTTACCTGCTGAAGACCCGTTACCCGCAATACATCACCGATTATTTGCATTAGGTAGCCATCTTGATAGTGACCAACGAATATCTGTTATTGATAACTTGACTATTTTTCCTCTCATTGGCCGGTGCCCAAATATTATGGAGTCGGCTTGGTTCGAGGCGTTGAGCCGTATTGCTAGTGGTCATCGTTTATTGATTTTGGATACCTTTCGACGTTTTCATATCGAGGAAGAAAATGCCAGTGGGCCAATGGCGCAGGTGATTGGTCGTATAGAGTCAATTGCAGCAAACACAGGTTGTAGCGTTTTATTTCTTCACCATAGTAGTAAAGGTGCTGCGATGACCGGTTTTGGTGATCAACAACAAGCCAGCCATGGCTCATCAGTATTGGTAGATAATATTCGTTGGCAAGGGTATTTATCGGGCATGACAAAGCAAGAAGCTGAGAGCTTTAGTGTTGATGAAGTTATGCGAAGCTGTTTTGTTCGTTTTGGTGTAAGCAAACAAAATTATGGTATGCCTTTCTCCGATATATGGCTGCGTAGACATGATGGCGGCATATTAAAGCCAGCGATTTTAGAGGCTTGCAATATCAAGGTAGTGAGAGGTGGCCGTGGCAAATTCTAATTACTTAAAACCATCATCCGTTTACCACAATTTAACGCATGTTAGGCATGACCTCGCACATTGTTTAGCGCCAGGACTTTTCCGTAGTTTAAAGCGTGGTGATCGAAAACGAATGCGTTTAGATGTTGTATATGAATATGGAAATAACGAAAGCATTAGATTCAAAGGGCCAGAGCCTTTAGGGGCTGATGATTTAAGAATACTACAAGGAATTGTTGCTATGGCTGGTCCTAATGGGCTTGTACTTGCCCAAGATTCTGATAATGAGCTAGGCCAGCAATTGCGGCTTTTTCTTGATCTACGGTGGGATGCAATTTTTCAAGATGTTCTGGTCGTTAAGCAAAGTTATCGTTCTCTGGCAAAAGAAATTGGTATGGACCCAGATAGAGGTGACACTTTTAAAACTATTCGGCTATCAATAGATCGACTTTTTGCCGTTAGTATTTATATAAAATCTGGTTCGGTACAGCGTAATTATAGACTTCTCTCAGCTTGTGAAAGTGATGATAAAAATAAAAAATTACTGATTGCCATTAATCCAAGAATTACATAAGCGGTTATTGGCTCAAGACCTCATACGCGCATAGAAATGATCGAGGTGCGAAATATAAAAAGTGATTGCACTAGAGTTTTACATCAGCGCCTATGTGCTTTGATTGACCCAGGAAAGAATAGGCGTCTCAAACTAGATACTCTTTGTGGTTATATCTGGCCTCAGATAGAAGGAGAGTCAGTCAGTAGTAGCACAGGTAGAAAAAGGTATCAGCGAGCTAGAGAAGCACTAGGTGAGCTTTTAATGCTGTCAGCGTGGAGTGTTCGTCAAGAAGGTAAATACATTTATCTAATAAGTCGATTGAAGTACCGCTGTAACAGTCACAAAGTACCGCTGAAACGGTCACAAAGCCCTGCTGTAACTGTCACATGTTGATTGCGTACACCTCAGTACAGTCGGGGGATATAGGTGGTTTTAAAAATGTCGTCTAAGAATATTCCAAAATATTCCACTAGACGCAGTACAACACACCTTGAGTGTGCCTGTACTTTGTCGAAAATAAATGGGCAGTAAGAAATAAAATTTTCTTTTCCTACCGCCCATTTTAAAAAAATAGCTGGCCTTAGTTTGACCTTAGGGAAGGTTAATTTACTGGTAATTAGTAGGGCAAGATAAAGCAATAGCGCCAACACCTTTGTAAGTTGTTGATGCTATTGAAAAAAGTATGGCGCCTAGTAGTCGCGTGTAGCGCTATCGCTTTCGTAAGTTTTTGATTTTAATGGTTTTTGTATGGCGCACTTTAAATTTTGGAGGTTTTTATGAAGATTAAGACGATTTTTTTGTATTTTTCTATCACTATTTTTTCTCTGCAACCGCACTCTAGCTCGGCGTCTGGGATACCTGTTGTCGATATTGCGGCATTGATTCAAGCGGTCATGGATGCGATCAATCAAGCAACTCAGATTACTAACCAGGTGACCCAAATTCAAAACCAGGTACAGTCGTTACAAAACCAAGCTAAGAGTTTGCAATCACTTGGCAGCGGTAATTTTAATGCACTTAATACAAATTTTTCACAGCAGTTAGGTAGCATTCAGTCAGTACTTTCCAGCGCACAAAATATTAGCTATAGCGTGCAAAATGTGCGCTCACAATTTGACACATTATTCCCACAAGGAACGGACTGGAGCACGATAGATTCAAGTCAATACGGTGACTTTTATCAACAATGGAATAGTGCAATGAGTGAGGCAGCACAAACAGCAATGAGTGCTCAATCAATACTCGCAAAGGTGCAACAAGATAACGCAACGGCACAGAACATTTTGTCATCGGTTAATGGCGCTGATGGTGAGGTAAGGCAGTTACAAGCGAGTAATCAAATGTTGTCAGTGTTATCTCAGCAAATGACATCATTGAATCAAACGGTAGCGACCAGTGGCCGTGTCTCCGCAACCATGGCTGCAAGAGCAGCGGCAGAAGATGAAATACAACAAAAAGCGAAAGCTGATCTGTTAAACAACTATACCGATAAAGGGCAAGCGGTACAGGTTCATAATCAATTACCGCGAGTAAGATAATATGAAGAACGTCACCTTAATTTTGTGTTTGCTTATCTCTGCTGGGTGCTCTAAGAGGCAGGAGGTAACTTTGGATTACCTCAATAAAAACCCTAATGAGCTACAAAAACAATACAACCGTTGTAAGTCTTTGGGTACTGAAAATGCAATTAAAGACCCCATTTGCCAGTTGGTTAGTCGGGCTAAAAGTGATCTGTTAAAAAACTACACCGATAAAGGTAAGCCGGTGCCTATTCATACAAAAATGCCGAGGGTTGAGTGATGGAATTTAACACGCTGACGTTAACGCTGAACAATTTTATAGCTGCTTTTTCAGCGGGGTATGGGAATCTATTACCTTCTATTAATTGGCTGATTGGAACGCTACTGGCTGTAGAGATTGTGCTTATAGGCTTTTGGTGGGCTTTGAATGGAAATGACCAGCTTATCAAAGTGATCAAAAAAATATTGTATATAGGCTTCTGGATGTGGCTTGTGACCAACTTCCCTGGCCTTGCTCAAGATTTTGTTAATTCTCTGATAGATGCTGGTCTAATTGCTGGTGGGCAAACAGGCAACCATGCTTTGCTAATGGACCCTTCCCGTATCGCAGGTTATGGTATTGATGCCACCGCGCCACTCACACAAGCGATGGATAATGTGGGCTGGGATATTATTGATGCGGTTATTATTGGCATTTCCTATCTGCTGATTATCATTGCGTTCTTTATTATTGCTTGGCAAGTCTTCTTTGCCATTTTAGAGTTTTATGCCTCTCTTGCTTATCTCGGTATTTTGATGCCATTTGGTTTTTTAAGTTACACAAAATTCTTGGCTGAAAAAGCAATAGGCTATGTGATTGCCAATGGCATTAAGTTGATGGTATTGGCGTTTATTGTGGCTGTCGCAGAACCGGTACTCTCTAATATTTCTTTCGCAAGTAACACTGTTGAACTCAACGAAATTTGGTCAGTGTTTTTGACCTCCTGGGCAATTGCTATTTTAGCATGGAATGCACCAGGCAAAGCAGCGGGGATTTTAGCCGGTAGTCCATCCTTGTCTGCTGGAACAGGTCTTCAAAATACCATTGCAGGTGCCTATTTGGGAGCGCAAGGTGCGGCCGCAGGGTTATCTGCAACAAGAGCCGCTGCTAGTGCTTCTGGGGCGGTAGGAGCAGGAGCTACACGGTTAGCAGGTAATGTATCAACAGGGTATAAGCGAGGCTCTGCATATACTCAGGGAGGTTCAGCAGCAAAAGTGGCGGGCGGCATTAAAGGTGCAGGAGAAAGTCTGGCCCGCAGTGCTTATGGAAAAATATCATCACCGATTAAAAATGCCGTTAGTTCTAACTTCCAAAAAGGTGCGTCTAGTAGTTATCAATCAATGACGGGTAGTACGACTGATAGCGGTTCTAGCCAGGGTAGTGCAAAAAGTAATTCAAAGCCTGCACCAGGGTGGGCACAAAAAATGTTACATGCCTCTCACAATATCCCTCAAGAAGCTCGCCCGATGGGTGGTAATGCCCAACCAAAATTATAGGTGCTCATTATGACTGACTGGGATAAACGTAAAGCAGATTATATTGCCGAAGTAGAAAAAGAATGTGAAAGCTTCGGTGAAATTTTTCCTAAGTGGTTTGTTGCGCTCTGGCGATGGCTACGGATGCGTGATGTGCCTTGGGACAATGCTGGAATGAAACGCCATCAATATGCGTGCATTGCCATTATCGTGTTAGGTGTTTTAACTATTTTATTGCAGCAATAAATAACGTTGCATTACCGGCAGCCACCGGCAATGCAACTTACCAACCCTTAACCTGTAAGGAGGTTAACGATGGCTACAGCCTATGCTAACAGAGTTGATACTAATTGTTTAATATCGGCGGCTCGATTTATTGGTAAGCACATTTATTTTATGGAAGATTGGTCAGAGTTTGGTGATAGACAGCACTTGACCTATCAGCGTAATAGTAAAGGTTATGTTAAAGGTATCATGCTTGATCAAGAGGGTGATATGCAGGCTTTGGTGGAAGTGGAAACCTCACACTACGCGCTAGTGACAGATTCTAATCTGGAGACAATACCGATGAGACAGTTATTCCGCGATGCAGAACTATGCTTGGAGGAGCTCAATGGCGAATAAAAATAGTGGGACTCGTATTTACCCTTATTTAAGTCCTAAGTTGCACAAACGCTTTAAGCGTTACTGCCAAGCTAATGGTCATAGTGACAGTAGCGTGGTTGAGGCAGCGCTTAATGAATACCTGGATGATACAAAAGATATGACGCTATTGTTACGCCGCCTTGATCGCCAGCAACGGAGCCAGGGGCGCTTACAGCGTGATGTGGATATTCTGATGGAGGCTTTCGCTGTATATGTTCAGCTTTGGTATAGCTATAAACCTAATTTGAAAGGTAAAGAAAGAGAAGCTGCCATGGCCAGTGGCTCATATCGTTATCAGCAATATGTTGATTATGTGGCTAGACAATATGGCGGGGGCCACCGGTTTGTTGATGACCTTGCCAAAGATATTAGTGACGATGAAGAGTTACAGTCCATCCTGAATGAAGAAAATAACGCCAATCAATTATAAATTTGTTTCCCATGGGAAACTTTTTAGGAGTTCATGATATGAAAACAATAGAGATTCAGTTAAGTAACCCTCTCTCTACTGATATTGCGCCTATAACTGTTTATGCGAAAGTGGATAGTCGTCAATGCTATTTGCGACTTCCTAAGGCTGTTAGTGATAAGCTACGTTTCTCCCAGCATGGAACCAGGGATATTGGCTTAGAATTCTTGGATGACAATACTACTCCTTATGTTGGCCCAGTACAAATTAACAAAATGCACGCAACCAGCTTTGCTGGCGCGGTAATTGACGGTGATACAGTCACTATAGGAACTATGGTTTTAGATGATTTGCTAGATGAAGGCGTTTTAATGGGTGTTCATAGCAAAGAAGAAACAATAGCAGCGAGAGTGGTTAACTTTAGTGAAGGAGTTTTGGCTAACAAATAATATCTGAGTTTCCCATGGGAAACTCAGATTATAGGATTGTTTGTGTTTCAGATGGTAGTGGGGCGTCAGTTTTGAATGACAGGTCATCGTAGTAAAAACGTTTGAATCGCTTAATTGTTGCAACCGAAATACTATCCTCTTTTTCCACCATTGAGATCACATTCATACCTGCATTCTCAAATATTTCTGCATAAGCTGTTATGGATGACTTTATTTTTTCCATGTCGCCATTGAAGCTTGGGCTAACCAAGCCCAATAAATTTACTTTATATATTTCGTCTGGCGAGATTTCAGCATCTGGCATTATCTCTACATATATCCCAGAAAGGTGCTCATTAACACTTTTTGCTTTCTTTTTTAATTTGCTTTGTGATGATGAAATACGGCTATTAAATTCGCTTGGTAGTGCAGGTCGTGAATATCGAGCAGCTAACCATGCGATATAACTATCTAATTGCTTTGCTTCTAGAGTTTTGTCTACATCTAGACTAAATTGAGTAAACTTTTCTTTTGGTATATGCACCTTTTCGAATGCTTTAAGCTCAATGTTTAACTCCTCATATACATCAGAGTTATTGGTGCTAACCATTATTTTAGTGTGCAGCATCCTAGCGTTTTTATTGTGCGTTAAATTGCCGTCTAGGTCAGCAATAACTCTAGCTATAGATAATTCAATATAAGGGTCTGCTGTAATATTGTTATTTGCAATATCACATGATTGAGAGGCCACTATAAGTATAGTGTTTTCACTGTGAGGAGTGTTACTGAAACTCAGAGCTTCAGCAACATATTGACTTTCTAGTATGGAGCCTTGTCTCCAGCCCGCTTTTTCTAGTCGACTTCCAATCAAGTAATAATGCTCCGCTTAATTAAGCGAATGGGTCTGCAATAGGGTTGGCTTGGGGGGATGTTATACTCAATCTTGAGCCAGCAAAAAGGATAGATTCCTTGTCTATTTCAGGCTCAGTCAATAAATTTAATACGCTTTTCCCATCTAGTATTGGCTTGTGTAAAAATTCTGCACTATTTGAAAGCCCTGCGTGTTTCCATGCTCGCGCTGTCGTTAATAAGCGAAAAATTCTATTCATCGCAGATTTTCGCGGATTAACTTCTCCATTTATCCAATTATATAATGTTTTTCTGCTTTGGATGTTACAGACTTGTGTAAGCTCTTCTTTTGTTAGCCCAAAGGTGGAGCATATTTCTTGGATAGCGTTAGCCAGTTGGCTTTGTGGAGCTTTTTCTATTTGAGTTTTAGAGCCTGCTGGAGAGTTAATTAAAATGCTTGTGACTGTGCCACCAGACGCCTGGTATAAGCCGTATGTTTGTCTTAATTCCTCTTGCGATAAAACAAGATGAATTGCGGGTGGGGAATTATAGAAATTTAATGATCCTGTTGAGCTATATGACTCGACAGGTAATTCAGGTGCAGCTAAGCCCATTTTAAATTCCTCGCATCATCGGTTGTTAGCTTCCAGAATGCCTCTCTAGAAACTTTATGCAACGCTTCTAATTTTTGTAATATTTCATCTGTTTCAAAGCTAACGGGTTCTTCTGTTGGCTCCCAGGAATGATCAAAATCAAGAATCATCCTTTCGCTTGGAGTATCGTCTATTTTAATTGATATAGGAAGTCCTTTAGCATCAGGTAAGCATGAAAGGTTGTGATGGCCATAAAGGGTTCTTATCGCCAATCCTCCTATATCAGTTTTTAAATATGTTTCGCTTGTGTTTTGCTTCGCTTGCCCCAGATTTTGAATGCTATCAGGGAAGGTAAAATGACTATCTACGAGATCCGATATTTTTTCATTTTCATCAACCTTTATTAAATCACTGTATCTTAGTCCAATACGTAGTATTAAGGTTGGGTCAACAATGTCTATTAGGGTGTTAATAGCATACTTGCATGCTTCGGAAAAACCTTCAAACCTAGGATATTCGGCTGTCGCATAAATAAGTCTTTCTTGGTTTATATCTATAGCACTTTTTTTATTTGCGGACATGAAAGACCAACGATCTAAGGAAGCCATGTTTATTCCATTGGGCTGTACTTGAACGACTTGCTCTTGTTTTTTTTCTGGCATTGGATATTGCTTTCTTAGCGCTTCTTGAAGCACTGGGATATATTTCGCTATTTCCATAACCGGAGAAAAGCGAAACTCTGCAAGTACAAACTTGAGTGGTTGATTATTTAGCTTCTTATATTCAGTCACAGTTTGTTCCCCTAAAATGCATATAAGCAATTTCTTAATTATACATTAAATTACACATATTTCACGTTTGCATCATAAGACTATAAGAAATCTTTAAGGTTCAAATTGTTTTTTTGTGATGTAACCCCAGTGTAACCCTGAAATTCTGGGGTTCATGCAGGTTTTGAGTGTTGAGAGGGTGGGCAGTTGTCAGGGTTACGTGATTTGGCTCTACATTATAAACGGGGGACACCGGCATTTATTAAACTTGATTTGCGAAGATCAATTTAATAGAGGTAACCGATGTCCCACGCAGAGAGAATCATAGGCCTCCCTGGCCTGAAAGTCG
>Ga0193961_1000661_pt1 | contig 12874 bp, 12 predicted proteins | sample FB_4_MG_FD_140371 | JGI IMG/M metagenome (GOLD analysis project Ga0193961, IMG submission 140371) | Microbial mat bacterial communities from the Broadkill River, Lewes, Delaware, United States - FB_4_MG | ecosystem: Environmental > Aquatic > Freshwater > River > Microbial mats | place: USA...
CATCAGCGCCGTTTTGCAACAAGGTATGCGCAAACAAGAACATTGTCGTCTCGTCTCTCTTGCCAGTCTTTTGAGGCCATTCGACCTTCCTGTACTCGTGGTCTACAAGATCTACTGTACTTTACCACTCTATAAAGAGAAAGTTGTCTCGCGATTTGATGCGTGGCGAGCGCTGACCGCAATTAAACAGTGTGAGAAATCTTGACGTTGACGACCAAACACTTTTAAACACAAGCGATGAGCGCACAATTTCCGTTGCACGATGCTGCGCGAAAGAACAACTTGCAAGTCGCTGAGAAAAGGCTGCTCGTCAATGCCGGCGCTGATCTCAAACCCCCTGCCAACTCTTGGATGACAATGTACCACACAGCTTTAAAAATGCACACATACATCAGCGCCGTTTTGCAACAAGGTATGCGCAAACAAGAACATTGTCGTCTCGTCTCTCTTGCCAGTCTTTTGAGGCCATTCGACCTTCCTGTACTCGTGGTCTACAAGATCTGCTGTACTTTACCACTCTATAAAGAGAAAGTTGTCTCGCGATTTGATGCGTGGCGAGCGCTGACCGCAATTAAACAGTGTGAGAAATTTTGACGTTGACCACCAAACACCTTTCTACACAAGCAATGAGCGCACCATTTCCTTTGTATGATGCTGTAAGAAATAACAACGTGAAACGCGTTGCGCAAATTCTCGCTCAAAAAGATGCCGATCCCAACAAACTTGACGACGGTGGCTGGACGCTGCTTCGTCGCGCCGTTATTGGCGGCCACGAAAAAGTGGCTGCGCTGCTTATCAAAGCTGGCGCCAATGTCAACGAGGTTGAAAATCTTGGTTGGACACCTCTTTATGGCGCTGCGATCAAAAATGACATAAAAATGGTCGCACTGCTCATCAACGCGGGCGCTGATGTAAACAAAGCTTGCCACATAGGTTGGTCGCCGCTTTCCCGCGCTGTTCTATACAGATACGAAAAGGTAGCTGAAATGCTCATCAATGCCGGCGCCAATATCAACCAAGCTGACCACGCTGGTTGGACACCGCTTCACCACGCCGTCACCAGCCACCACAAAATGGCCACCCTGCTTATCAACGCCGGTGCCGATCTCAACCAAGCTGACAAACATGGCCGCACACCGCTCTTTTGCGCTGTGGACGTAGATTATGCATATTCGGTTGTACTGCTCATCGACGCCGGTGTCGATATCAATCAAGCCAGTAAAAGGGGTTGGACACCGATTCGCCAAGCTGCTCTCAGAGGTCGCACCGACATTGTCTCTCTTTTGCGACAAGGCATGCGCAAACAGGAACATTGGCGGCTTGTCTCTCTTGCCACGCTTTTGAGGCCACTCGATCTTCCTGTACTCGTGGTCTACAAGATTTACTCTGCCACGCCACTGTATAAAGAGAGCATGGCATCACGCTTTGACGCGTGGCAGGTGCTCACTGCAATTAAACAGTGCGATGGAATTTAGGGTTGGGCCGATTACAAACAATACCATCGCCGACTTTTTGCTAGTCGGTTGTTGCTTGCTGCACAGCACACGCTTCACAACAGACAGAGACCAAAAGATTGTTTCTGTCCAGTCAGCAGTCGCTGCTGCGACCGCGGTACAAAAAAACCCCAACAACAAAATAATTTAACACTGTGTAAATAAGGATCATGCACTCGAGCAACAATGAGCAGCCAGTATGATCGCATGCTTCTTAGAAGGGCGGCTTGCACTGGCAATCTCAAGATGATAAAAAAACTGATCGATTTCAAACACATCGATGCCGATCATGGTGGCATCAATGATATGTCGCTTCTTCAGTTGGCTGCGACAAACGGACACACCCACATTGTCGAGTTTTTATGCGCAAACGGTGCCGATATGGAGGGCTCTAATGATTTTTTTCAATCAACCGCGCTGCACCTGGCTGCCGCTTCGGGCCACACAAGTGTTATTTCCCTGCTGCTCGATCGTGGCGCACACATTGACGCACTCAATCGAGATTGTGAAACGCCGCTGTACGTGGCAATACGGTAGTACAATAGCCGCAGCGCCAGTACACTCTTGATCGAAAGAGGTGCTGATTTGAACAACTCGATGTTTGCCGAAAAGGGATCGCTTCATGCAGCCACCAAGTACGGAAATCAGAGTTTGGTGAAAGAATTGGTTGGCCTAGGCGCGCGTGTCAATCAACCGGGGCGACTGGGTGCGTCGCCACTGATGTGCGCGATTTATCGCGGTCACACCGACATCGTCCGGCTCTTGCTCGAGAACGGCGCCGACGTTTTTTGTAGACGTCATGGGAACACGGCCAGAAGCAATCCCGACGTTCAACTCTTTCCTGACATAGAGGCGCTCTTGGATCAAAACGAGTCGCATGTGTGGCTCGTGAATCTTGCGATTCTGTTCAGGCCGCTCGACTTGCCAGTGTTGGCAACGTGGGAAATCTACTGCGCTGTTGTTTTGAAAAGCAAGCTGTGCCGCACAATGTCTCGGCACCAGGCGTGGTCGATCGCTGCAAGTATCAAGGCGGTTGAAAACTGAAAAAAAAACTTTTGCTGCAAGCAACAACAAAGCAACCTTCAACTCGCCCGCCCAACGATGAGCAAACGAAAGCAAAAAGAATCTGATGATGCTGAACAAGCGCTGTTGAGCCGGGTGCGCACGGAATTGAATGACGCGTCCGCAAACGGTACTCTCGCAACAGCAACCCAACTAAATACGGTGTCAACCTTGACAAACAGAGGCTTGCACTATTCGTGGCCCGGTGACCGACATCATCTATTTCGAAATCAGGAAAGATGTTCGGATTTAATCCCAAGTGACCAGCGGGGTTGGCAAGCACCGATAGATATCGATTTTGCGAAACAAAACACTTTTTGTGACACGAAAACACAAGTATACCCAAGATTCTATTCCAAATTCGCAAACAAAGGAAGGGTTGACGGATCATTTCATTTGCAGCAGAATGTGGTTCTTGGCAACTTTCAATTAGCACTGCTTGTCTCGCTTCGTCCACTGCATAACAAACCGGTCGACGCACAACATATCGCCAGTTTGCGACGTGTGTTGCGGTCGCTGGTTCCGTCGTTTCGCTTCTCTATCTGCCTTGCCGACCATGCTCATGCCGGCATCGTCAGCGACGACCATTTGGCAAAACTATGGCACAATGCACATGCGAGCAACACAACTGAAGCTTTGGCGTTTGCACGAGTGTCGACAAACATTTTGTGTTTACAACTTGGCTTGCCAAAGTTGATTGCACACATGATCGTGGCAAGAGCACTCGTTTCGCAATACGACGATGCAACACTCTTGCAGCTGGCCAGTTTTTCTCCAGCAGAACTGCTCGAAGCAATGTGTGCAGAGAAACAGCATTACGAATATTATTTGCCTCTTGCGTGTAACTTTTTCATGCAGGCACTGGGTGACGCTGACACATTACGCTTTTCTATGCAATATCGTTTGACAGAGGCGTGCTTTGACAATCGTACTATTTTACATGGCATATCGATTGTGCATAGTCGATATCCAACGCTTGGTACACGGCAACGGTTCAACATGAAAACCATGCAAACAGAACAAATTTTGGAACGCACTGGGTTGTGTGGTGGCGTTTCTCTATCATCAATTTGCGGCATGCCATTACCTCTATCAACCAATGCAATCTTGGTGCACACAGAATCGACCAACAATGGCATACCTTTGAAAACAAAGTGTTGTTTGAACCGTATATCGATGCAAATTGGCCGGTTCTATACCATCGAGATTGACAATCCAGCCATGTGTGAGGTTGCCCACAATTGGTACTGTATTCCTCTCGTCTCGTGTTTGTCACCTGTGGAAGCTGCGTTTGACTGCGGCAGATTTGCAAAACTCAATTTCGATACATCGTCATGGCGTGTCACATTTGAACGACTCCAATCGGCCGATTGTGCGTGGAATGTACAAATTTACGCTCGTTACATCCATAAGTTTCGCTTTGAACACGGAAATCTGCTTTACAATACGTAAAACCAATATAGCAAAGCAAGATTAAGTGAAAAAGCACAATTATCATTGATTTCTACAGTTGGGTCAATTTATTGAGGTTTCCACACCCGCGCCCCACAAATGATACTCTGATGTGTGATTTTCGCGCCGCGTCACACAGCCCACCAAAGTCTGATTCATCAAATTCATCTGCCATTGCGTCTGACAAATCAATGGTGAGAGTCTGCAAAGTGCTTTGCAGACTTTGCAAAGTTGTTGCATCCAACAATGGAATCAAGCTTTGTGTCAACTCGGAATATGTGAAACAAAGTTGATGGGCAGCCAAAATAATGTCAATGTGTGTGATGGTTTTGTGATTGACGAGAGCGGCAACAATTCTGTTCACGTTGGTGTTATCGCTGTCGACAGTGACGGAAAAAACGTTTAGAGTTGTGTTTTCGGCCAGCATTGTTGCAAAAGAATCGACATCTTCTTTTTCTGGCTCATGTTCAAGTGTGCAGGTTAAATTGGTGATATGCGTCGACCTACTCAAAGCGACAGTCAGGTGCGCCAAGTTTTGGTGAAAAAAACTGTCTTGAACAGTGACCAAACACGGCAAGTCCCACAATTCCAATGGCAAAGGGGTGATGCACGTGGTTTCAAAATATACCGTGTGCAGCGCCGCGTTGCTGTTGGTCGCAAACGCTGTCAACCAATCAATTGCCGCGTCTGAAATACGAGGAAGATCGATCTTAAGCACAGCAAGTCGCTCTGCATTTTCAAATGTGCAACCAGCCAGATTGTTCACCGACATTTCCTTGGTCACAAATACCTGTCGTGGCTCTTCAAATTGTTCGTCATCACTGCTGTAATCATAGCAACCGACATATTTGTTTTTTTCTGCCTCAATCCATGTGTCGACAGCGTGTTTTTCAATGTCAAACGCGTTTTTAATTTGTCGATCACTCATTGTTCGCCTGTTTGATTGAATGCTGAAAAAAATTGTCGCCTCTGCTGCCAGCAACCACAAAGCAACCTTCAACTCGCCCGCCCAACGATGAGCAAACCAAACCAAAAAGAATCTGATGATGCTGAACAAGCGCTGTTGAGCCGGGTGCGCACTGAATTGAATGACGCGGCAGCAGAGGGGTTGGTCAGCGTAACAAAACGGCTGCTCGACAACCATGGACACTTGTTTCGATATGAACTTTCCGAAGCATACCACACGGCGATGCGAAACAGACACACCGATGTTGCGTCTGTCATTATTGCCTACAAACTCCCAAGCTGGTCCAACCCGCCTTTTTATCTTCAGCCGGCAATCGAGCAACAAAGCGACGAGGGCGATGCGATATTTGAACAATTGATCCGCGCTGGCATGCACAGCAATTACGACGACATTGTGCAGCTTGCTGTGGCACTTTGTCGAAGCAAGGTGGTCAAACTGCTGCTCGAGACCAACGATATCAACGTTTCCATCCCGGTCAGAACGCGTGCAACCTTTGTTTCATTTCAGACGTCGCTATTGCACATTTGTTTAGACTCTACGAAACGTGATTGTTTGGAAACGGCCCAAATCTTGCTGAGCGCCGGTGCCGATGTGAACTATGTCAACCACAGATATGGCGGCGGAATCGCACCAATGCACCTGGCGGTCCAAAAGAAATCAATTCAACTGGTCTCGCTCTTGATTTCGCACGGTGCCGATGTGAACGTGCGCTCTGAATTTGACACGCGTCCGTACGGTCTGGTTCCAAATCTCCCACCTATAACACGTCGCTGCCCAAAACTGGGGTACACTCCTTTGGAACAGGCCATTAGTGACGGCAACACCGAGATTGCCAATCTGCTTGTCGACGCGGGCGCTCTCGCCGAGCCACGGTGGCGGTGGATGGTGATCCACGAACGGGGCCACGAAAAAGAAAATGCAAAGCGGCAGGAAATCTCAATGACATTACATAAGCACTGCAAACAGCACCAAGAGTGGCGACGGTTGCTTTTGTTGGCCATCTTGCTTGCGCCGCTCAATTTGCCAGTCCTGGTCTTGTACGAGATCTACTGTGCACGACATAGCGGCGCAGTTGTACCGCGGCACGAAGCGTGGGCTACACTTGTGTCTATCAAGAGAAATGCTTGCTGTAAACAGAGTGTGAACTTGTGAAGAAAAGTGAACCGGCTGGTGTATCATTGCAGACAGCGTCTTTTAAGTTGGCTAAAAAAGGTTATTCCGACACGTTGTTTCCTCTTTCAATTTCATTGCTCACTGTGCAGGGAATCTCATCGCATTTTTTTAATTTTTTCCAAAAAGTGCCAAGCGTCACTTTGGGAAAGCACACATTTTCCATACAGCGGTGTGGCACAATAGATTGTGTATGTGACTAAAACTGGTAGATCAAGCGGTTGGACAAGTAGACCGATAGAAATCATTCGATTGTACTCTTGATATTTCTTCGCGTCTGTGAGAAGAGCAACCATTTGAGAGTCGTGCGATGAACGAGCGATGTCAATTGGTGTATTGCCACACGCATCAATACGATCAATGGTGGCCCCAGAATTAATGAGAAGCGATGCTGAGCCATATCGTCTATACCGCACAGCAATATGCAAGGCTGTGCACTCTTCTTCATCTATATCGTCGACGTCGCACCCAGAATCAACAAGTTGTTTCATGACACGCATATCGTAATGTTTATCCGACACAGCAAGAAACAGTGCTGTATAGCCATAGCGATCTTTCGCATCAACGTCGACACCAAGATGAATGAGAAGAGCAATTGTGTCAAGTTGCCGATTTTCGACAGCCACGTGCAGTGGTGTCGATGCCGCTTCGGCGTCATCAAAGGTGGCACCGGCGGCAACAAGTTGTTCAACAATACCATTGTAGCCACACGCGCACGCATTTAGAAGTGCCGTCATTAGCGAACTGTCTGTCCCATCGAGAGAAGCACCAGACGCGATCAAAATCGACACCATCTTTTCGTCGTTATTCTCAGTGGCCATCAAAAGTGGAGTTTGATCATTAAAATCGTGAAAACTAAACTCGGCACATGCGTCGATAAGAAGGGTGACCATTTCGCAATTTCCGGCTCTTGTTGCCACATGCACTGGTGCTCTCCACATGTCGTCGCAAATATCGACAACCGGCACATTCATCAATGTTCCTTGGTAGTAATGAGAGAATAACTGTGCATTACTCGCCAAGATAAGAACAGCGGCCACTTTGACACTGTTTTTGGCAGCAGCGATGTGAAGTGGGGTCCATTGCTTTGTGTTTTCACATCGAATCAAATCGGCACCTGCCGCAACAAGAATCGATGCCATATTTTCGTGATCGGAAGCAGCTGCGCTGTACAGTGGTGTCTCCCCAGCACTATTTTGTTTGTCAAACGAAGCGCCCCTGGCGATGAGAAGCGAAACAACGTCTGCGTGGTTCTCGATGACAGCGATGTGAAGCGGGGTGTTGCCAAGAAAATCACAACAATGCATTTCGGCGCCAGCGTCAATCAAAAAAGAGACAATGCTTGCGTATCCGCATTTGGCGGCACGGTGAAGTGGCGTTTGGCAAATGTTTCGAGTCGTTACGTCAAATTTAGCGCCGGCATTGACAAGTCGCGCAGCAATAATGACGTCAGATACACAATGTAATGGTGAAAAGCCATAATTGTTGCAATGATTGGGATCGGCACCGGCAACGATCAAAGAATCGACAGCACTCCCTTGACCAGCCATCACAGCCAACATGAGACGAGTGTTTCCGCGCTGGTCCAAAATTTCTGTTTTGGTTGTGCCACTGATTTCAAATGTATCGCTCATGTTTTGCAAAATGTTGCGTGTGTGTGTCGCTGATATTTTTCAAAGACATATTTTTGCCAACGTGCATTCATTGCAAAACAATCAAGCATGATGCACATACAAGTGTTAAAGCGTGCTTGTAAAAACCGCAATTATGACACTGTCAAGTGTTTCTTGGAAAATGCAGCAAAGATGGCAAAAACAGGCAGTATCAGTGTCGAAAACGGCGATGGTACAGCATGTCGCTGTAGTACGTGTGAGGTCCGCGACAAAACTGTGATAGAGCCGATCAATGCCACATCGCAAAGGCACTTCCGGCTTGCCGTCACAGAGCAATGTCGCCAAGCTGTGGAAGAAAACCACACTGTTCTGATCAAGTTGCTTGTCGACAGCGGCTATGTCAATGTCTGCGATATATCGCTTCATTACGCTGTGCGATGCGGCTGCGAATATTTTGTCGCACTGCTCGTCAAAGCTGGTGTCGACGTTGATGAGGGACACGATCAACAGCAGGCTGTCACACCACTTTACCTTGCATCGACACATTGTCATCGTGGCATTGTGACACAACTGTTGAACGCGGGCGCGTGTGTACATACCGGCGATTCAAGCGGACGCAGTGTCCTCTATCACGCCATTCGACACGAGAGTGGGGACGGTGACGAAATTGCTTTGCAACTCTTTCGAGCCGGTGCCAATCCCAACCACTTGGATCGATACAAACAAACTCCCTTTCTGTATGCTGCAAAGCTTTGCAGAAGCAGACTGATCGCCGCGTTTGTCGCCTCTGGATTAGTCGACGTCAACACAAGTGGCGAAAGGTGGGCGTGGTCGCCGTTGCATCTGTGCATCATGGAAGCGCATTGCGAAAGTCTGGAAACTGCAAAGATCTTGCTCGACGCAGGAGCCAATGTGGATCAGTGCAACATTCACGGCTACACTCCGCTTACTCGTCACGTAGCAACCCTTAATGCCGAACCTAATATTGTTCAGCTGCTTCTCGAGCACGGTGCAAACGTAAACGCGCGCACCAATTGCACAACCGCCCCATTTTATATGGTCATGGTCAACGACATGTCACGAGCGATGACCGAGTATTCCTTACGTGACGATTTAAAAGAGTGCGACTATGGCCACACGGCACTAGAGCAGGCCATTTGCTCTCGCAATTTCGACATTGTCCACCTCTTGGTTGATGCCGGCGCCGACGTCGAACCGACTTGGCGGTGGGAGCAACCAGGCATTGCTTGGGGAAACAACCCAGTGGCATCGCTGCAGATACAAGCGATACTGGTCGACGGTAAGCATCGACAAGAATGGCGCCGGCTCGTTGCACTCGCGCTGATCTTGCGCCCGTTTAATCTACCGGTGCTCGCAGTCTATGAAATCTATTGCTCGCTGCCGTGCCACGCTGCAGAAATTGTGTCACGCTATCGTGCGTGGCAGCTTGTTGTATCTATAAAATCACGGCAACGATGACGAAACATACACAGACAACTCTCTCTTTTTCACGGCCGAAACCACCACCAAAAACACATAAGATAAACCCTTTGGTTTCCAAAGGTTCAGTGGATGAATCAGATCCGTGTTCCTCTTCTATCGATGACCAAGTCTTGCCAAAATTGCGTGCCGAAAAAATCAACCCGAAACAAGATTTTGACGAAACGCTGACAAACAACGCGCAAAAACTGTTTGAGTTTTTGCACGGAAAGTTCCCCCAGCAACAGCATCGAATCAGAAACTACCACGGAAATACATTCGTTCAACGAAAATGCGGATCGAAATGGACACGTGTCTGTCAACACAATGGCTATGCGGCGACTTGCCCTAATCAACAATGCTTGCAAAACTACATGCAAGGAAAAGACGTGGTGAAAAAGAAGGTCTACAAGCAAAGACAGGCACCTGTGCCGCTTCCAGTGCGCACCCACGAAGATGCCCCCGTTATTCCGTTGGAATCGAAGATGTTGGTATACATGCAAAAGGAATGGCCAAAGATTATGAAGCGCGCCGAAAGCACAACAAACGAAACTCTTGACCAAGATTGTCTGACGCTGAACGGAAGCTGTGACGATTTGAAACGTGCGTCGTGGCCTCTTCTGGGCGGCGGGTACACATTGTTGCATCGATTTGCTTGGTCACTGCACAACCAACAACAGATCCCCGATGGGTTTGTTGTGCGACACATCTGCAAAAGTGATGTCGCTGGTCACGGATGCTTTCAACCAACACACCTCGCGATCGGAACACATGAGCAAAATATGTTTGAAGACAAGATCAAGGATGGAACGTTGCCGTATGGAGAAAAGCACCACTTTGCAAAGACATCAAATGCAAAAGCACTTGCGATCTACAAGTCAAAGGGCCAAGGAACACGTTTGCAACGTGCGCAAAGGTTTGGCTGCTCAACTTTTATTGTCAAAAAGATTGACACTGGTGAAACATTCAGTCACGTCACGGGCCACAACAAGGCGGCCATAAAGAGAAGGCTTTGTCGCAAAAAGCGAGCGAGCAAAAGACCACGTGATGCCATGACAAAAGCAGACTATGAACATGCCATGAAGATTTTGGAAAACAAAAGTGTTGATGTACTTTACAATCGATACAACTGCATTGAGGCGAACGGTTGTAAAACCACAGACGGGTATACAATTTGCCACATTGGGCCGCATCAAACCAGAGCGCACATTTTGTCATGCGAGTATCATCACAACAATTGCCAAAGAATTCCAAAAGGAAAGCTGGTCATGCATGCGTGCGACAACCGTGCGTGCCACAATCCAGATCACTTGTCGATCGGTGACCATTCAGAAAACCAAAAGAAACGACACATGGAAGCACGCAAGAGATGATTAAACAAACAATATGATTGCAAAGACATTTGTGTTGGAAAAAAGATTGTTTTATTGCACAACATTGGGTGAAGGGTTGTTTGGTGGGGTGTGGTGAAGAGAGGGAGGTGAGGGACAATCTTGTGCAAGTCAAACAGGCTTGGGACAATTCGTTGATTACTCTAGGAGAAATCAGCAGAAGAGTGGGCCTGCCACACCGCCGCTGAAGCGCATGCAGTTCCAGCCCTTGGCCCACACAGTGATGCACACCTGACCGAGGCCGGCCTGGAGGTACAGGTTGAGCCAGTTGTTGTCGGTCTTGGTGAAGTTGAGGTGACCAAACGGCTGCGTGCCGTACGACTTGAGGCCAAACGACTTCTTGTAGTAGTACTTGCGCGGGGTCGACTTCTCCGTGTTCTCCCACTCGACAATGCGGAAGTATCCGGCCGGCAGCGGGTTGCCGAGGAACGACGAGTTGTTGATGCGGAGGTCGGCCGACACCATCGGGTCGAGGCCGCCAAGACCCTCGTACGAGAACCAGTTGTGCGCCTGGTTCTTGCACTCTTGCTGGATGGTCCAGTAGAGGTCACGCACCAAGTGCTGAAAGTCGAGCGACACACGCACCGAGCATTGACCGGCCGAGCCCTGCACGTTGACAGTCTCCGAGCCGTTGGTCTGCACCTCTTCAAAGAGGTACTCGCTCTCGCGCTCCAGGATCGCCTCACGCTCCTCCTGCGTCAGGTAGATCGTGTCAATGTAGCACGTCAACGACAGATCAGTGTCCTTGACAGTGTCCTTCTGGCCAACGCGCAGCGGCGTGGCAAACGAGTTGCCCTCGACAACAATCATCTCGTTGAGTTGACGCGTCGTCAGTTCAACCTTGACCGATTGGTAGGCCACCGACACGAGCGGCAGCGCAAGACCGGCGGCCTTGGTGAACCAAAGCTGCGAGTTGACAAAGTAGCGGCGGTCCGACAGCGAGTCGTTCTTCAGCGCGGCCTGCGTGTTGCGCGTGCCGATCGTCTCGTGACGCGGGCGGCTCGCCGAGCGGTTGGCCTCGGCCTGCAACTCCATCCACTCACCGTACAGAGTCTGGCACGACTGGCCACCAATGAAGAACTGCTGCTGCAGGATCACGGCGTGGCCAAACGAGTTGGTCCAGTAGGCGGCGGTCGAGCCGGCCGCAGTGTCGGCCTCAATACCCGGGCGCACAAAGACGTACGTAAGACCGGCAAGGAGATCGGCCTGCTTGGGCACCGGGATCGTAATCTTGCGGTTAAAGCCCGTGGTGCCTTGCGGCGTGATCTCCGACGTCACCTTGAGAAAGTGCATGTGGCGGAGGAACGAGTGCACAAAGAGCGAAACGTCCGGGCACGCGATAATCGCGACGTCTTCGACGCCGGCCTGAAGCATGCAAGCAGAAACCATGTTGGAATATGTGTTGTGAAAAAAGTTGGGAAACTCGAAAGGTTTACTCTTTCATCAGACAACACTAAAAAAGTGGCACCAACTGAAACTACATTTTCACTTGTCACACTTGCCACACTTGCAATTTTGCTTTTTTCACTTTGACAAAAAAACCCGCTTCATGCACATCCACTTTTTTCGCGTTGACGTTTGAAAAGCGACAATGTCTACTTGGGATAGCACACAAAATCACATTGTACGGTCAACTGCGGTGCCAATACACAGACAATACCCGACTTTCCTAGTCTAAATACAATACTATGCGCCAATCACACACAAAAAAGCGTCCAAAAATTCGACCGGCCACTCTGTTTGGTTTTTGCACATCAGCCGCTCGTTTTGACCACTGCGATCGTCTCCCACCACTCTGGCGATATACTCATAATGAATACGCAACAACGCAGTGTCGGAACGACCACACCGCATGGCTTTTCGACATTGGGCATCGAAAGCGGCTCTTGCCAAAAAATGGACTCTGGAATCTGCTCAATGCCGCTTGAGTGTTGCCGCAATCTGCCACAGTTCTGCACGAGACGGCAGGTCTTTCACGCCACTATGTTGGGCCACGTAAACAAACTTGCTGATTGTGCGCGCAAAGATTTCGATGACACTCAGCACTGGCAGTCCGAGTGGTTTCAACAGCAAGCACAAATCTACCAGATTCTCACGTACGCGCTCTCGATACGCACACTGTAGCACAAACGTGCTGCATAATCGACCGCATCGAACAAACGGGATCGCCGCACGCGGATCGGCACCATTGTCCAACAGCATTTGCAATATCATGCACCAGTCGGTTGGAAACAGATTGCGCAACTC
>Ga0193961_1000665_pt1 | contig 12844 bp, 13 predicted proteins | sample FB_4_MG_FD_140371 | JGI IMG/M metagenome (GOLD analysis project Ga0193961, IMG submission 140371) | Microbial mat bacterial communities from the Broadkill River, Lewes, Delaware, United States - FB_4_MG | ecosystem: Environmental > Aquatic > Freshwater > River > Microbial mats | place: USA...
AGTTTTACATTACATGATGGACCTCCATATGCAAATGGAAATATCCATATAGGGCATGCTTTAAATAAAGTGTTAAAAGATATTATTATTAAATATCACTATTTTGATGGAAAGTCTGTACGATTTACTCCAGGTTGGGATTGTCACGGTTTACCAATCGAACAAAAAGTTGAAGAAAAAATTGGTGGTAAAAAGAAAAAAGAATTACCAAAAAGTAAATTAAGACAACTATGTCGTGACCATGCAACAAAATTCGTGGATATTCAAAGAGATGAATTTAAACAATTAGGTATTATAGCTGATTGGGAAAAACCATACTTAACAATGGATTTTAAATTTGAAGCAAATATTTATAGAGAACTTATTGCTATTTCAAAAAAAGGTTTATTAATTCAAAGATCTAAACCTGTTTATTGGTCTTGGGCTGCACAAACTGCATTAGCTGAAGCAGAAGTAGAATATGAAGATAAGGTATCTCCATCTGTGTTTGTTGCGTTTAAATTAGAAGAGTTAGACGCAAGTGTAATTATATGGACAACTACACCTTGGACTTTACCTGCAAATACAGGTATCTCACTTAATGGTGAAGAGGAGTATGTTTTAACATCTGATGGTTTTATTGTTGCTAAAAAATTATATGGTACATTGTTAGCTGATGAAGTAATCAAAGGTGATATTGTTAAAGATATCGATCCTAATACTTTAGAAAACACATTTGCTATCAATCCCCTAAATGGTAAACAGTCTAAAATTGTTCTTGGAGATCATGTAATGATGGATGCTGGTACAGGTGCAGTTCATACAGCTCCAGGACATGGTGAGGATGATTATAAAATCGGTTTAAAATATGGTCTTGATGTAGTTATGCCTGTTGGTGCAAATGGTGCTTATGATAATACAATTGTAAGAGAAAATTTACTTCCAAATCCAGAAGAGTTTTTAAATATGAATGTATTTAAAGCAAATGAGCCTATTATGGAACTTTTAGGTGATGCATTATTAAAAAGAGTTGATATTACTCACTCGTATCCACATTGTTGGAGAACACATAAGCCAGTAATTTTTAGAGCAACTAAACAATGGTTTATCTCTATGGATGCACCATATGGAGAGAGTGGAAAAACATTAAGAGAAAATGCACTAGAAGCAATCGAAAATGTGAAGTTCTATCCAGAGCATGGAGCAAATAGATTAAGAACTATGGTTGAGGGTCGTCCTGACTGGTGTATCTCTAGACAAAGAGATTGGGGAGTGCCTATTGCATTCTTTAGAAATAAATTAACTGATGAGATCATTTATGATGAGCAAGTATTAAATTATGTTGCCATGATATTTGAAATGAAAGGTGCAGATGCTTGGTATGATATGAGTATCGAAGAGTTATTATACCCAGGTAGTGGACTAAATCCTGATGATTTAGAAAAAACTATGGATATTTTAGATGTATGGTTTGATTCTGGTTCAACGCAAAATGCAGTTTTAAGAAGTAGAAACTATGACGCTGGAACATACCCTGCTGATATGTATCTAGAAGGAAGTGATCAACATAGAGGTTGGTTCCAATCTTCATTATTAACTTCACTGGCTTCTTCAGAAGTAGCACCTTATAAGTCGATTCTAACACATGGATTTACTGTGGATGCTAAGGGTGAAAAGATGTCAAAATCTAAAGGAAATGTTGTAGCTCCTGATAAAGTTTTAAAACAATACGGTGGAGAGATTTTAAGAATGTGGGTTGCTATGAGTGACTATCAATCTGATTTAAAAATTTCTGATGGTATATTAAAACAAATGGCAGAACAATATAGAAAAATCAGAAATACAGGTAAGATTTTACTTGGTAATGTTTTTGAACTTGAAGAGATTTGTTCTTTAGATAAAATGGCAACTATGGATTTATGGATTTTAGATAAAGCACAAAAAGTGTTTGTAGAAGTTGATGAGTCATTTAAATCAAATGATTACTCAAGAGGACTGAATAAATTAAATCACTTCTTAGTTGCTGAGTTATCAAATATCTATATCGACATTTGTAAAGACAAAATGTATTGTGATGGTAAAAATTCAGAAACTAGAATTGCAAGTCAAAGTGCAATGGCAATGATTGCTAAAACATTTTTAACAACACTTGCACCTGTATTAACATACACAATGAATGAACTAGTACAACATGCTCCAAAAGTTATCACGGATGGTGCAGAGTCTATTTTTGATATGCCTAAATATAAGTTGCCAGAAATTGAGCTAAATCTTAATGAAGAACACTTGTTAAATGCAAAAAGTAAATTTGCAGAAATAAAAGATAAACTAAACAAAGAAAAAGTAATTAAATCTACTTTAGAATTAGTAGTTTATACTAATAGTGAAGAAGTATTATCTTTAGATAAAACTGTTGCTGAAGATTGGTTTGTTGTTTCTAAAATTGTTTTAGAAAAAGAAGCCGAATCTTTAGGTACTTTTGAAGTAGATGGGAAAGAATTCGAAGTTTATAAAGCAAGTGAACACAAATGTCCAAGATGTTGGAAGTTTAGAGCAACAAAAGAAGATGCTTTATGTTCAAGATGTGATGAAGTTGTTAGCTAAATGGCTGAACCAGTTACTTTAACTTTTATATTTCAAACAATAGGTGTAATTCTTGCTTTAACAGGAATTGCTATATTGGGAATAAATTATAGAACAAAAAAGATTAAGGAAATTTAATATGAGCATGCCATTTACAGATGAGGATTTACTTACACCTGTAAGTAATATCATCACTACAAAAATTGCCCCTATGTTAGCTAAAGATGGTGGAGCAATAGAATTATTGCAAATAAAAAATGCTAAAGTTTATGTCCAATTACAAGGTGCTTGTGTTGGTTGTGCTGCTAGTGGTAGTACATTGAAATTTATAGTAGAAAAAGAATTAAAAGCAGCTATTCATCCTGAATTAGAAATTATAAATGTACCTGCTGGTATGGAGGATGAGATACTTAATGCCTAAAGAATCGAAACTATTAAAACAGGCTCATTCTTATTTTACTGCAAATGATTATGATAAGGCATTGTTTATCTATTCTCAGGTTGTTTCTCAAGATCCAACAAATACAGAATATCAATTGTATTGTATATTTTGTGATTTGGGTTATGAAAATGATGAAAAAGCACAAAGTTTATTTGATTATTTTATTGTAGCAAAAGATGAAAACTTAGAAGAAGCAATCTCATATGTACAAGATGTTATAAATGCTTATGACGGAGATAATACAAAAATGATGGGACTACTAAAAGATATCTCATCAACAAATGTAGAATCACTAAATGCCATAGAATACAGTGATTTTATGGAACTTGTACAAAATAGAGGTTCTTTTAAAGAAGCCTATCAAGATATTATGTTTAGTACAAAAGTTGCGATCACTAGTAAAGATGATTTAATAGATTTTATAGACAAATTAATAGAGAATAATTTTGACAAAACTGCATATAGTTATTTAGATGGCTTTAATGAATTTTTTTCTTATGATGACGATTTAACAAAATTATATGAACGATTAGGAAAAAAGAATATTGATAATAAATCACAACAATAAGATTTTTACAAATAACTCTCAAAAAGCAAATATAAATAATACTTTTGTTCTTTCTAAACATAATGAGCAATATTTAGAACAAGTTAAAGCCAACGGATGTGAAGATATTATCGACTCATCTACATTAAAATCTTATTTTGATTTTGCATCAATAAAAATAATTGGTATAACTGGAACGAATGGTAAAACAACTACAGCAGCAGCTATTTATTCTATTCTTTTAGATTTGGGATATAAAGTTGCACTGCAAGGTACTCGTGGATTTTTTATCAATGATAAAAGAGTTGAGGAGTATTCCTTAACTACTCCTATTCAATTAGGAAATTTTGGACATGTTCAAAAAGCTGTCGAAAATGACTGTGAATTCTTTGTTATGGAAGTAAGCTCCCACGCAATAGATCAAAATAGGATAGAAGGTTTAGATTTTGCTTTAAAGATTCATACCAACATCACTCAAGACCATCTTGATTATCATAAAACAATACAAGAATATATAGATGTCAAAAATAGTTTTTTTCAATGTGATGGAATGAAACTTATAAATAAAGATGATAAATATATAAAATTTAAAATGAAAAATGCATATGCGTATGGTGCTGAAAATCCAGCTACTTTTAAAGTAACTGCATATAGTTTAAAAAATGGTATTCATGTTGCATTACAGCATTTTTCAAATGTAGTAAATTTTAGCTCACCAATGATGGGTTATTTTAATGTATACAATCTAACAGCGGCAGTTTCTGCTATAAATCTTGTGACAGATGAACCATTGCAAAAAATATGTGATCAAGTCGAAAATTTTGGTGGAGTGTCTGGCCGTATGGAAGTTGTAACTCAAAATCCATTAACAGTAGTAGATTTTGCTCATACTCCAGATGGAATGGAAAAAGTATTCCAAAGTTTTACCTCATACGATATCATTACTGTTTTTGGGGCAGGGGGAGATAGAGATAAATCCAAACGCCCAATGATGGGAAAAATTGCAGAATCTTTTAGCAAAGAGATAATAATTACTTCTGATAATCCTCGTTTTGAAGATCCAGATATTATCTGTGAAGATATATTACAAGGTTGTAAAAAATCTGCTCTAATTACAGTAGAGATAAATAGAAAAACTGCTATAGAAAAAGCTTTACAACATAGTAAAAACTATGCCAATCCTGTTATTTTAGTTTTAGGTAAAGGTGACGAGCAAGAGCAAATAGTTTATGATAAAAAGTTTCCACTAAACGATAGAAAAATAATAGAAGAATTGATAGGATAAATTAATGAGTACAAATAAAAGAGTGTTAACAATTATCGTAGTAATGATGTTATCTGTGTCTCTTTTAAGTATATTTGTATTTATATATAATTTTAAATCATATAGTATAAAACACACAACAGAAAAAGCAATTAGTATAGCTCAAATTGTAAGAGATGGTTTAACATCTCATATGGTAAATGGTACAATGGATAAAAGAGATTTATTTTTATCAAATATTGCTAACAATCAAAAAATTGATAATTTTCATTTGTATCGTGCCCCTTCTGTTGTTGCAGAATATGGCGAAGGTTATGATAATGAAACCCAAGCAAGCGTAATAGAAAAAAAAGCTTTAGAAACTGCTTCTATTCAAACAGAACTTATCGAATCTTTCAATGATGTAACACTTAAAATTAGTATACCTTATATTGCTTCAATCAAATCAAATCCTAATTGTATCACTTGTCATACTAAAGCTCAAACGGGTGATGTTTTAGGTGTAATTAGTATGGATCTAGGTGTTAGCTCTATTCGTATTGAAGGGGTGGAGATTGCTTTAAAAATATTTTTTATGGTTGTTGTGTTATTAATTATTGCTATTATTGTTGTTAATTATTTTATAAAACCATATGTGAAATTATTTGATGATTTGGAAAATGGTATTTCACAAGCATATAGAGGTGATTTTACTTATAATATACAAACAACTCTAACAAATGAAGCAGGTGATGTTGCCCAAAGACTAAATGAATTATCAGAAATATACAAGTTTAAAAAAACTATTGAGCTTGATGAAAATAAGTTTACTATTTATAATAGACTTGTTCATATTTTAAAAACAAAGTGTGATATCCAAACTTTTATCATTTACGAAATTGATAATAGATTACGAAAAAGAGAGATTATTTACAATTGTATAGATAAAGAGAAAAAAGATATTAATTGTGATGCAACAACTTGTCGTGCATACAGAACATCAGCAAATGTTTCTTCTGATGATTTTGATGAAATCTGTCTAAATTGTGAGCAAGAAAAAGATGACTATACATGTCTTTATTATAATATTAATGATGAGTACTCTTTAATTATTCACATACAAACAGAAAACAGAGATATCTCTGCAAAAGTTAAGGAATATATCCCAATAATTAACAACTATTTTGATATGGCAAAACCAGTTATAGAAACAAAAATATTAATGGATCAGCTCAAAGAGACTACTTTAATAGATCCATTAACATCTTTATATAATAGAAGATTTTTAAAAGAACTACTTGATTCAAATATTCCTAACCGTACAACAGCGTCACATATTCATTCTGTACTTATGATAGATATTGACTTTTTTAAATCTGTAAATGATACTTACGGACATGAAACAGGCGATGTTGTGATTCAAGAATTGTCTTTGGTGATGAAAGAGTTAATACGTGATTCGGATATTGCAGTTCGTTATGGAGGAGAAGAGTTCTTAGTATTATTATTAAATACAACGGAAAAAGATTCTATAAGACTTGCGAATAAAATAAGAGAAAAATTTTCACTTAAAGAATTTAAGTCACAATCTGACACATTTACAAAAACATTAAGTGTTGGGATATCTCATTATCCTAGTGATTCTAATTCTTTATGGAAAGTTACAAAATATGCTGATGAAGCACTCTACACAGCGAAAAACACTGGTCGGGACAGGGTTGTAACATTTGATACCAAAGTGTTAAAAGAGAGCTAAAAAACAGAGTTTTCTAGCTAATTGTTTTTATATTATTTTAAGATATCTGCGATAGAATTCGAACAATTATAAATATAAAATAGAGTAATAGTAAGGAATTTATATGGAAATGCCTCAAATACCACAACCGACATTTTACATTTTTAAATGTGAACAAAGTGCACCTCCTGGCATGCCTAAACCATCATGCGTAAATGAACAAACACAAGATTTGTTTAATCATATGGCTCAGTCACTTATGTCAAAAGGTATAATGGGACCAGTACAGCCAATTAGAACAAGTTGTTTGGGACGCTGTCAAATGGGACCTGTAATGGTTGTAGAACCAGGTCACCACATGTATGTGCAATTAAATAAAGAAAAAATCGATAAAATTGTAGATGAGCATATTATTGGTGGTAATCCAGTAAATGAATATATTATACCAGAACAGTTTTGGGGTGAACCTCAAGCTTTAAAGAAATAGGATAAAGAATGACATTTGATATGTTATATAGTAAAATACACAGAGCTACAGTTTCTGATGCAAATCTGAATTATGTAGGTTCAATCACAATAGACGAAGACCTTTTAGATGCTTCTAAATTATTAGTTGGTCAAAAAGTTGAAATAGTAAATGTAAATAACGGTGAAAGATTTTCTACTTACGTTATAAAAGGTGAACGTGGTTCTAAAGATATGTGTCTTAATGGAGCTGCTGCTAGAAAAGTTGAAATAGGTGATAAAATTATTGTTATTGCGTATGCTTCATATAATAGTGATGAATTAGAAACTTATAAACCAATCGTAGTACATGTAAATGACAATAACGATATTATAGAAATTACAAATGAACTAATAGGAAGTGATAAATAATGTTTGATGGTATTGATTTAAGTAAAATTAATTTAAATGAGATGATGGGGCAGGTTCAGCAAATGGCAGAACAAGCTAAAGAAGATGGGAAAAATAAAGTTTTTACTTCTAAAGTAGGTGGTGGAATGATTGAATTATCTATAAATGGTAATTCAGAAGTTACAGACTTACAAATTGAAGACTCATTACTTGAAGATAAGGATTCTCTTCAGATTTTACTAATCAGTGCTATGAATGATGTGATTAAACAAAGTGATGAAGCTAAAAAAGCAACTGCTATGAATATGATGGGTGGGATGAATCCATTTGCAAAGTAGTCAATTATTAGAAAGTTTTGAAAACTATTTAAATACAAATCTCCCTATTTCTGATACCTTTCATCCTATCTTTCAGGATGCTTTACAAGATATGTTACAAGCAGGTGGAAAAAGATTTCGACCAATGTTACTTCTTAGTGTAGTAAATGCAGTTGAACCACTTCTTGTGAAAAATGCTTTACCTGTCTCTTTAGGATTAGAATACCTTCACACATACTCTTTGATACACGATGATCTTCCTAGCATGGATGATGCTGATCTTAGACGAGGACATCCTACTTTACATAAAACACATGATGAAGTTACAGCTATTTTGGTTGGAGATGCTTTAAATACACATAGTTTTAATTTAGTAGCAAATGCACCACTGAGTTCTGATGTAAAAATAGAATTGATTAAAGTTTTAAGTAGTGATGGTGGAATTGATGGGATGATTATAGGTCAAGCTATTGATTGTTATTTTGAAAACCATAAACTTGAACTAAGTCAGTTAGAATTTTTACATATTCATAAAACTGCAAAATTGATTGCGGCTAGTTTAAAAATGGGTGCAATTATTGCTGGATTATCCTTAGATGTACAAGAAAAATTATATCAGTTTGGTATTGATATTGGATTGTTATTTCAAATACAAGATGATATTATCGATGAGACTGCAACTGAAGAGGAAGCTGGTAAAACAACTGCAAATGATGGAGATAAAAACTCTTTTGTAAATTTATTAGGACTTGATGGTGCTGTAAAAAGTGCGGATGAGTTAGCTTTAAAATGTGAAAATGATTTAAAACAGTTTGATACTACAATTCAATCAAACTTAGAAGATATTTTAAGTAAATATCTTAATAGACACAAAAAGTAAAAGAGGTTTTAAACCTCTTTTTCCCATAGTGTACCTTGTGCACTATCCATAAGTGAGATATTCATCTCTTTTAACTCATCTCTAATTTTATCACTCAGTTCAAAGTTTTTTTCCTTTTTTGCAGAGTTTCTTTTTTCAATTAAATCTTCAATTGTATTTTTTTCTTCTTCAGATATCCCAAATTGGAAATAAGCATAAGCATCTTTAGCCCCAACACCTAAAATAGTATTGATAAATTCAATAGAAGCGATGATCTCTTTTTTAAGATTTTTATTTTTTGGTTCTTTATCAAAAGCATCATTTGATAAAGAGATATACTCATCTATACTTGCAAGTGCTTTTGAAGTATTCATATCATCATTTAATGAGTCAAATAAAGCACTTACAAGCTCTTTATTTGCTTTATTGTTACTTTGTATTCCATAAAGTCTTTTTTTAAGCCTATAGAGCTTATCAAGTCTTTTTTTACTTGATTTTAAATCATCTTCACTAAATGAAAAATCTGCCCGATAATGTGCAGTCATCATGTAAAATCTGATTACTTCTCCATCATATTGTGTTAGTGCATCTTTTAAGAAAAAACTATTTCCTAATGATTTTGACATTTTTTCACCATTGATATTTACAAAACCATTGTGCATCCAGTATTTAGCTAATTCTTGTGATGTACAACATCTTGTTTGAGACGCTTCATTTTCATGATGTGGAAAAAGTAAATCAGCCCCACCACCATGTATATCTATAGCATAAGGTAAAGTATGGTCTGAAAGATGAGCATCAATCATTGCACTACACTCAATATGCCAACCAGGACGTCCATAGCCAAAGTCTGATTCGAAACCTACTTCAGTAGTATCGAAAAACTTCCACATAGCAAAATCTTTTTGATCTCTTTTTTCTGTATTTACTTCAACTCTAGCTTGTGAATTTTCATCACTTGCTCTATGTGAAATATTTCCATATTCAGAATCTTTTGATGTATCAAGATAGATACCGTCATTGAGTTTATATGCTTTGTCTGACTCTAATAGTTTATTTATCATTGCAACCATAACGTCTATGTTTTGTGTAGCATATGGTTCTAAGTCATTTGGTAAGATATTGAGTTTTTCCATATCATTTTTATAACTATTGATGTAAAAAGTAGTGATTTCTTCTAGTGATTTTCCAGATTCTTTAATTTTTCTAATAATTTTATCATCCACATCAGTAAAGTTTTTTGCCATAGTTACATCGTAATCATTTGCTTTTAAAACTCGGTGTAATAGATCAAATACTATAGAACTTCTCGCATGTCCCAAATGTGCATCATCATACACAGTTGGGCCACATACATAAATAGTAGCTTTATTTTCTACTTGAGAAATAAATGCCACTTTTTCTTTCTTCACACTATCATAGAGATATAAAGGTGCAGTAGACATGAAATCTCTTATTTAAATAATGATGCTAATTCAGATACATCTTTTGTTGGTTGTTCTGTTGTAGAAGATGTGTTAGCTTCTTGTCCTGCTGAAGATTGTCCTTCAAGTACATTTAGTTCTATTTCACATTTTGTTAACATAGATGCAAGTCTGATATTTAATCCTACTTTACCAATAGCACGTGCTTTTTGATCTTCAGTGATAGTTACGATTGCTTTATCTTTACCTTTTTCACCAGCGCCTTTTTCAATTTTAACACTTTTAACAACTGCAGGACTTAATGCTCTTGATACAAACATCTCTTGGATAGGAGTATATTCGATACAGTCAATATTTTCACCATTAAGTTGTTGGCTAACAGAGTTGATTCTAACACCTTTAACACCAACAATTGCACCAATTGGATCAATGTTAGCTTCTGTTGTAGAAAGAGCAATTTTAGCTCGACTTCCAGGGATTCTAGCACTATTTTCAATAATGATTTTTTTATCTTTAAGTTCTGGAACTTCAAGTGCTAATAAACTTTCTAAGTATTTAGGACTTGTTCTTGAAACTTCTACAATTAAACCATGCTCTTTACTGATATTTACGCTTTTAACTACGGCTCTTAACGCATCACCAACTTTAAAAGTTTCACCTTTAATTCTATTTTTTCGAGGAAGTATACCTTTAACTTCACCAATCTCAATAAAAGTATTATCGTTACTATCAACTCTAGTTACAACACTACCTATAGTATCTCCAACTTGGTCATTGTATTTATTGAAAAGATTATCTTCAGTAAATCTTTGAAGTTTATATTCTAAATTAGAAAATAAAATAGTAGCAGCATTTCTACCCATTGATTCAAATTCTAAGTCATAACTTAAAAAATCCCCAACTTCTAAATCAGGATCAATCTCTTTTGCTTCTTCAATAGATAGGAAATTTTCAGGGTTGATAAGTTTCCCTTCAACTTCATGTTCTTTTTCCCATTCGTTTTGTTCTTCTCTAGCTTCACCAGTAAGTTTAATATCTTCATTGGCAACTACTTCAATTTTTTGTGAAAGTTTTAATTCTTTATTTTCTCTATCAATTTCTGCTTCATAAATCAATGTATCATCTTGCATTTTTTCAGCAGTTTTAATCAGTGATTCTTTAAGAGCATTTTCTACATCTGATATTTTTAAACCTTTTTCATAAGCAATTGAATCTATAATATCTATAATTTTTTCCATAATTTTATTCCTATAATTTTAGTTTTTTAACAATGCAATGTTTTTTTGGATTATTTTTGCTTTGTAGGGAAGTATAATATCTTAAGTTATCTTTAATTATACTTTATATTTATTTAAATATAGAGGGGCGAAGTTTAAACTCCACTCATCTCCATAAGTTTTGATTGATGATCTGCTATAAGCGGATCGATGATTTCATGTAATAAACCATCATTCATAATTACATCTAAACGGTATAGAGTAAGGTTGATTCTATGGTCTGAGATTCGTCCTTGTGGATAGTTGTACGTTCTAATTCTTGCACTTCTATCTCCTGAACCAACTTGTGCTTTTCTATCTGCACCCTCTTTATCCATTCTTTCTTGCTCTTGCATATCAAAAAGTCTTGCTTTTAAAACTTTCATCGCTTTATCTTTATTTTTATGCTGCGATTTTTGATCTTGATTTGTTACAACAAGTCCTGTCGGAAGGTGAGTGATTCTAATAGCACTATCTGTAGTATTTACAGACTGTCCACCATTTCCACTTGCTCTCATAGTATCGATTTTTAAATCTTCAGTTCTGATATCAATCTCAACATCATCAACTTCAGGAATAATAGCAACAGTAATAGCAGAGGTATGAACTCTACCTTGTGTTTCTGTTGCTGGCACTCTTTGAACTCTGTGAACACCTGCTTCAAATTTCATTTTTGAATAAACAGATTCACCTTTTACTAAAAATACCATCTCTTTATATCCACCAGCTTCAGATTCACTAGAGTTCATGATTTCAGTTTTCCAACCTTCATTTTCAGCAAACTTGATATATGTTCTGAACATATCTGCAACAAATAGTCCAGCCTCATCTCCACCTGCACCGGCTCTTAGTTCAACATAAATATTTTTGTCGTCATTAGGGTCTGTTGGTAAAAGAAGAATTTTGATTTCTGCTTCAAGTTCAGGTTTTCTAGTTTCTAACTCTTTTAACTCTTCTTTTGCAAGATCAGCTAATTCATCATCTCCTAGAAGCATTTTATTTTCTTCAATATCTGATATGATTTGATTGTATTCTTTAGCAGCTTCAACTATTTTTGCAATACTTGATTGTTCTTTTGATAGTGTAGTCATCTGTTTGATATCATTTAATATCTCAGGTGACACTAGTAAGTCATTGATCTCATTATATCTATCTATAAAAAGTTGTAATTTTTCTTGTAACATTAAAATACCTATTGGTGGATTTGTGGAAATAAAGAAAGAATGAATTATCTAATAATTTATATTAGATAACCCAAAGTATAGAAAAGTTGTCTTATAAAGCGTTAACTTTAACTTGTAATCTACTTACTTTTCTAGCAGCAGTAGCTTTTTTAAGAATGTTTTTACTTACACAGTGGTGTAAATATTTATTTGCTTCTTTCATTGCTGTTGTTGCTGTTTCTTTGTCATTTGCTTCGATAGCAACTAAAACTGCTTTAGTAACGTTTTTGATTCTTGCTTTAAAGAATCTGTTTCTTTCAGTTTTTACGATAGTTTGTTTTGCTCTTTTTGCAGCTGATTTATGGTTTGCCATAGCTGTATCCCTTGTAATAAAAATTTAAGTTTGGAATATTACTTAAGTTGTCCTTAAATATACCTTTA